>ERZ825137.580-NODE-580-length-50940-cov-10.205503_pt1 | contig 50940 bp, 40 predicted proteins | sample MGYA00519873_ERZ825137 | MGnify/ENA primary metagenome ERZ825137 (study PRJEB31778, sample SAMEA3449190) | human gut metagenome | biome: human gut; feature: human-associated habitat; material: faeces | place: United Kingdom | collected 2010/2012 ...
TCTCCACCGCCATTCTGGAGACCATGTGGGTCTGGAACGACTACCTGCTGCCCACGTTGGTGCTGGATATCAAGACCTACCGCACCATCCCCATGGCGATCCAGTATTTCCGCGGCAGCTACGGTAAGGTGGAAATGGCCCCCATGATGGCCTGCATCATGATTACGGTGCTGCCGGTCATCGTGCTGTACCTGCTCTGCCAGAAATATATCATTGACGGCGTTGTGGCCGGTGCGGTCAAGGGGTAAACTCAGCCGAACCAGAAAAGAGGTCCGGTTTTATGACCATCAAAGATATTGCGCGGGAATCCGGCTTTGCCATCGGTACGGTGTCGCGGGCGCTGAACAACGCCCCCGGCGTCAGCGCCGAGACGCGGCAGAAGATCCTGGAAGTCGTGAACCGCCACAACTATGAACCCAACGCAAACGCAAAGCATTTAAAACAGCAGGCCAATGACGGCATTGCCCTGATTGTCAAGGGCACGCAGAATATGCTGTTCGCCGATATTTTAGAGCAGTTGCAGAGCGTGATTGAAGAGAGCGGCTACGTGGCGACCGTCTATTACATCGACGAGGAAGCCAACGAGGTCGCCCAGGCCCGGCGCATCTGTGCGGAGCGTAAGCCCTACGGCATCCTGTTTCTGGGGTCGAACCTGGAGTATTTCACCCCTGATCTGGAAGATTTGGGCATCCCCTGCCTGCTGCTGACCAACAGCGCGGCCACGCTGCGCATCGCCAACCTTTCCAGCGTGTCGGTCGATGATATGGCGGCGTCCGACCGGATGATCGAGTACCTGTACAAACAGGGCCATCGGCGCATCGGCATCATCGGCGGCCTGATCGGCGGCCTGCTGTGCATCGAGTTTGGCATGTCCGGCTTCACGGGGCTGTTCTTCGCGATTGCGGTCGGCCTTGTGATCGCGGCGGCGACGGGCTGGCTCTACGGCCTGCTGCTCAACCGCCTCAAGGGCAGCGAGATGAGCGTCACCACCTACGTCGGCTTCTCCGTCGTTTCGCTGATGTGCATCGCGTGGCTGGTGCTTCCGTTCAAGAGCCCGATTATGAAGTGGCCGCTGGGCAACGGCCTGCGCACCACCATCGGTTTGCAGACCTCCTACCGCCACGTGCTCAACGATTTCCTCTCCTTTGAGATTTTCGGCGTGACGATCCCGACGGGGCTGCTGCTGTTCTTTGCGGCCTGCTGTCTGGTGGTGTGGCTGTTCATGCGCTCCAAGACGGGCATCGCGATGAGCGCCGCGGGCGCGAACCCGCGCTTCGCCGCCGCGACCGGCATCAACGTGGATCGCATGCGCATCATCGGCACGATGCTCTCCACGATGCTGGCGGCTGTGGGCATCATCGTCTACGGCCAGAGCTACGGCTTCATGCAGCTCTATCAGGCGCCGCGCCAGATGGGCTTCCTCGCCGCTTCCGCCATCCTCATCGGCGGCGCGACGACGTCCCGCGCGAAGATCAGCAACGTGGTCATCGGCACGTTCCTGTTTCAGGGCGTGCTGACGCTGGGCATGCCGGTGGCCAACGCGCTCGTTCCGCAGAGCACCATCTCCGAAACGCTGCGCATCCTGATTTCCAACGGCATTATTCTCTATGCGCTCACCAAGTCGGGAGGTGCGAACCGTGGATAAGAATCGACTGCGCGACGCTGCGCGCAACAACATCGTGACCATCATGTTCATCGTGCTCTGCGCGGTGTGCATGGCTTTCTCCGGCTACGCGCCCAACTACGTGCTCTATGAGCTGTTCGGCCGCCTGTCGCGCAATATGTTCATCGTGCTCTCGCTCATCATCCCGATTGTCGCGGGCATGGGCATCAACTTCGCGATCACCATCGGCGCGATGGCGGCGCAGATTGCCTGCCTGCTCGTGCTGGAATGGGGCGTTCCGGGCATCGGCGGTCTGGCGCTGGCGGCGCTGCTGACCGTGCCGCTGGGCGGCGTTTTCGGCTTCCTGATCGGCAAGCTGCTCAACCGGATGAAGGGGCAGGAAATGATCGGCTCGATGATTCTGGGCTACTTTGCCAACGGCCTGTATCAGCTTCTGTTCCTGTTTATCTTTGACAACATCATCCCGATCCACAACCCGAACCTGACGATCAAGGGCTCGACGGGCATTGCCAACACGATGGATCTCTCCCGCGAGGGCGGCTTCGCCTATTCGCTGGAGAAGCTCTGGCAGCTTCCCGCGTCTCAGGCGGCGCTGGTGTTCGCCGCCGTCGCGGCGGTGCTGCTGGTGGCCGGCTATCTGGTCAGCCATCGCAGAAACGCCAAGAAGCTGGCCGTTCAGCTCGGTGTGATTGCCGCGGCCGCCGCCGTGATGCAGCTCCCCGCGATGAAGGCGCTGTTCTCCATGGTCAGCGTGCCGATGGCGACGTTTGGCGTGGTGGCGCTGCTCTGCCTGTTCAACGTCGTCATCATGCGCACGAGGCTCGGCCAGCAGCTCCGCGCGGTCGGCCAGAGCGGCGTGGTCGCCAACGCGGCAGGCATTGACGTGGATCGCGTGCGCATCATCGCCATCGTGTTCTCCACGATCCTCGCGGGCTGGGGTCAGCTCATCTTCGTGCAGAACATGGGCTCCTTCCAGACCTACGGCGCGCACGAGCAGGTCGGTCTGTACGCGGGCGCGGCGATTCTGGTCGGCGGCGCTTCCGTGATCCGCGCGACCAATACGCAGGCGCTCGTCGGCTGCGTGCTGTTCCACCTGATGTTCATTCTCGCCCCGGCGGCGGGCAAGAATCTCTTCGGCGACGCGGCCATCGGCGAGTATTTCCGCGTGTTCATCTGCTACGGCGTGATTGCGCTGGCGCTGGTCATGCATGCGTGGAGCGAGAATAGCCGCCGCAAGCAGGCGGCCAGCGCGCTCCGGGCAGGCGGTAAGGCGTAAGGGCGCGCCCAAAAAACAAGAGCTGTGCGCTCCACCCGTTTAGGGCAGAGCGCACAGCTCTTTGTTATGTTGGGCTTATCTTGTCCGCTGGACGGATTCGAACGCTTCTCTCGGCGATTTGAACCCGAAGAGCACTTCGAGCAGACCGTCGCCGAAACGATCCAGCATCAAAAACGGGAGCATGACGGCGAGCCGCGTCGCGCCGCGATCCGGCCGTCCGCCGCCGACGTGAACGTAGGTCTTGAAGCGGATTTCCCCGGTCTCCATATCCAATTCAAAATTGCCGTTTCGCATGTTGAAATTCACGCGCGTCAGGTATTCCGCGACGGCCAGACGGCTGTTTTTGTCGGCGGCGAGGGGGATGGCGGTCAGCGTGGAAAAATTATCCTCGCGCACGAGCACGGTCATCTGCGCCGTCTGCATGCGGCAATGCAGCTTTGTGCGGAAGGTGAAAACGCCGCAGCCCGCCTGCTCCTCAAAGCCTGCGTCGATATTGGAAAGCACGAAAAACTCGCGCAGCACGTCTGCGATAGGCTGAGAATATGCCATGGTGATGCCTCCGTTCGCGTAACGATCAATCATGCTGTGAACAGTATACCCCGAAGCGGAGAGCGATGTCAAACTCATACAAAAAATGACGGAAAACAATATAAACTTTCATAAACTGATAGAATTGAGCTGGTTTTGAAAAGAAATCGAAAGAAAATGCTTGACAGCTTCATGCGGATGCGCTATAATCCCATCCATCCAAAGCAAAAACGGCAATGAAAGAGACGAGTACCCCGCGTTTTCAACCAGAGAGGCATGGTCGCCGGCTGAGAGCCATGCGCAGAAACCCCGCGGGCGGAAAGAACACTCCCGAGCCGGTGCGCCAACGCAGTCGCCCAGGCGCATCCGATTGATCCGCGTTAAGGATGAGAGGGGCTGCCGGGTGATGGCCGCAGGCAGCAACTTGGGTGGTACCGCGGGGTATGCGTATACACGATCCCGTCCCGAGCAGAACGAATCTGTTCGGGACGGTTTTTCTTTTGGAAAAAAGCGAACCGAACAGCCAAAGGGTTGCCCATGCGGGCGAAAGGAAGGCTGATGACGATGCAGGCAATGACAGGCAAAACCGAAGGAAGGCACAGCACGCTGGATGAGGTGCTGGCGATGGAAACGGGCGCGCAGGCGACGGTGCACGGGCTGGTGCACACCCTGCGCGACTTGGGCGACGTGCGCTTCGCGCTGCTGAGAATGCCGCAGGGCGTTTTGCAGTGCGTGCTGGGCGCGGGAGAAGACGTTCGCGACGGCGACGCGGTGACAGTCAGCGGCGAGGCGGTGCGCGACGAGCGCGCGCCGGGCGGCGTGGAGCTGCACGTGCAGCGCGTCAAGGTGCTCTCCCGCGCGGCGGAGGCCATGCCCGTGCCGATTGGCAAAAACAAGATGAACCTGTCGCTCGACACGGATTTGTCGCTGCGCTTTGTGACGCTGCGCAACCTCCGCAAGCGCGCGGTGTTCAAGATTCAGGAGGGCATTGTCCGCGGTTTCCGCGAGGCGCTGCAAAAAGAGGGCTTTACGGAAATCCATTCCCCGAAGATCGTCGCCCAGAACGCGGAGGGCGGCGCGAATCTGTTCCGCATGGAATACTTCGGCCGCCGCGCGTATCTGGCGCAGAGCCCGCAGTTTTACAAGCAGGCGATGGTGCCGGTTTACGAGCGTGTGTTTGAAATCGGTCCGGTGTTCCGCGCGGAGAAGCACAACACGCAGCGCCACCTGAACGAATACACGTCGATGGATTTTGAGATGGGCTTTATCGACGGGTTCGAGGACGTCATGCAGATGGAAACCAAGGTGCTGCAAAACATCATGGCGGTGCTGAAGGCGGATTACGCGCCGCAGCTGGCCGCGCTGCACGTCGCCCTGCCGGATGTGACGCGCATCCCGGCGGTTCGGTTTGACGAGGCGAAGCGCATGGTCAGCGAGAAATACGGCCGTGCGATCCGCGATCCGTTCGACCTCGAGCCGGAGGAGGAGCAGCTCATCAGCCGCCTGTTCGCGGAGGAATACGGCAGCGAATTCGTGTTCGTCACGCATTATCCGAGCAAGAAGCGCCCGTTCTACGCGGCGGACGACCCCGAAGACCCGCGCTACACGCTCTCCTTTGATCTGCTCTTCCGCGGGCTGGAGGTGACGACCGGCGGCCAGCGCATCCACGATTACGACACGCAGGTGGCGAAGATGCTGAAAAAGGGCATGAATCCGGAGGATTTCGCGGGCTACCTGATGATTCACAAATACGGCACATGCCCGCACGGCGGCCTCGGCCTCGGCTTGGAGCGGCTGACGGCGCGCCTGCTGGGTGAAAACAACGTCCGCGAGACCTGCCTGTTCCCGCGCGATCAGCAGAGAATCGAGCCGTAAGGGGGATTAGACGATGGAAATTAACGATAAACTCGTTTCGTATGTCGCCGAGCTGGCGCACCTGAAGCTGGACGACGACCAGCGCGCGCAGGCCGCGGCGGATCTTTCCCGAATGATCGGGTATGTGGATCAGCTCGCGGAATTGGATACCGACGGCGTGGAGCCGATGAGCCACGCGTTCCCGCTGGTCAACGTCTTCCGCGAGGACGAGGTGAAGCCCAGCATGGCGCGCGAGCTGATCCTCCAAAACGCGCCGAAGCAGAAGGACGGCTGTTTCCTCGTTCCCAAGACGGTTGAATAAGGAGGACGCACGATGGATTGGTTTGATTTGACCGCCCTTGAGCTGGGCGCGAAGATACAGGCGGGCGAGGTCAGCGCGGTCGATGCGGCGCGCGCCTGCCTTGCGCGCATCGAGGAAAAGGAACCGACGGTGCATGCGTTCGTGACCGTCACGCCGGAGGCGGCGCTGGCGCGCGCGGAGGCCGTGCAGAAGCGCATCGATTCCGGCGAGCTGACGCATCCGCTGGCGGGCGTGCCGATGGCCGTCAAGGATTTGATCTCCACCAAGGGTGTGCGCACGACCTGCGCATCCAAGATGCTGGAAAACTATGTGCCGGTGTTCGACGCGACCGTTGTGCAGAAGCTCGACGCCATCGGCGCGGTCTGCCTCGGCAAGACCAACATGGACGAGTTCGCGATGGGCTCCTCGACCGAATCCTCCTATTTCGGTGTGACCCGCAACCCGTGGGATGCGTCCCGCGTGCCGGGCGGCTCCTCCGGCGGCTCGGCGGCGGCGGTCGCGGCGCGCGAGGTGTTTTACGCGCTGGGCAGCGACACGGGCGGCTCCATCCGCCAGCCCGCGTCCTTCTGCGGCGTGACGGGCATCAAGCCGACGTATGGCGCGGTTTCCCGCTACGGTTTGCTGGCCTATGCGTCGTCGCTGGATCAGATCGGCCCGCTGACGATTGACGCGCGGGACGCGGCTGCCGTCACCGCCGCGCTGATGGGCAGGGACGAGATGGACGCGACGAGCGTGGACGCGCCCGCGCCGTCCCTGCTGGAGAAAACGCGGCTCGACGGCCTGCGCGTCGGTATTCCGCAGGCGTATTTTGGCGACGGGCTTGACGAGCAGGTGCGCGCGCGCGTGATGGACGCGGCGCACGAGTTGGAGGCGCTCGGTGCGACGCTGGTGGCGGTTGATATGCCGATTCTCCGCTACGCGATTCCGGCGTATTACATCCTGGCCTGCGCGGAGGCGAGCAGCAACCTCTCCCGCTACGACGGCGTGAAATACGGCTTCCGCCCGGCGCATTTCGAGGATCTGCACGACCTGTATCTGACGGCGCGGAGCGAGGGCTTCGGCGCGGAGGTCAAGCGGCGCATCATGCTGGGCGCGTTCGCGCTCTCCTCGGGCTATTACGATGCGTACTATAATAAAGCCCTGCGCGTCAAGGCGCTCATCAAGCGCGGGTTTGACGCCTGCTTTGAAAAGGCGGATATCCTGCTGACCCCGGCCGCGCCGACGACGGCGTACCCGCTGGGCGCGCACGCGGACGACCCGATTCAGATGTATCTGGGCGATATCTACACCGTTTCCGTCAATATGGCGGGTCTGCCGGGCATGGTCGTGCCCTGCGGCTTTGACGGGGCGGGGCTGCCGGTCGGCGCGCAGATGATCGCGCCCGCGTTCGGCGAGCAGCGGCTCTTCGACGCGGCCTGCGCCTATCAGGCGCGAACGGCGTTCCACCGCGCCCGCCCGAAGGAGGATTGAGTCATGGCAACGTATGAAATGGTCATCGGCCTTGAGGTTCACGTCGAGCTGGCGACAAAGACGAAAATTTTCTGCGGCTGCACCACGAAATTCGGCGGCGCGCCCAACACGCATACCTGCCCGGTCTGCACGGGCATGCCCGGAACGCTGCCGGTGGCCAACAAAAAGGTCGTCGAGTTCGCCGTGGCGGCGGGGCTGGCGACGAACTGCGAGATCACGCGATACAACAAGTTCGACCGCAAGAACTATTTTTACCCCGATCTGCCCAAGGCGTATCAGATCAGCCAGCTCTATCTGCCGATCTGCCGGAATGGCCATGTCGATATCGAGACGGCGGCGGGCCAAAAGGCTGTCGGCATCCACGAAATCCACATGGAGGAGGACGCGGGCAAGCTGGTGCACGACCCGTGGCTGGATGAAACGATGGTGGATTACAACCGGTGCGGCGTGCCGCTGCTGGAAATCGTCTCCGAGCCGGACATGCGCTCGGCGGAGGAAGTGATCGCCTACCTGACCAAGCTGCGCCAGACGCTGCAATACCTCGGCGTTTCGGATTGCAGGATGCAGGAGGGCTCTCTGCGCGCGGACGTGAACCTCTCTGTCCGTCCGGTCGGCCAGAAGGAATTCGGCACGCGCACCGAGATGAAGAACATCAACAGCTTCAAGGCGATTGCGCGCGCGATTGCGGGCGAATACCGCCGGCAGGTGGAGCTGATCGAGGACGGCGGGAAGGTGAAGCAGCAAACCCGCCGCTGGGACGACAACAAGGATGCGTCCTTTGCGATGCGCTCCAAGGAGAACGCGCAGGATTACCGCTACTTCCCCGAGCCGGATCTGCCGCCGATGGAGATTTCGCAGGCGTTTATCGACGCGGTACGCGCGCGCCAGCCGGAGCTGGCGGAGGCGAAGATTGCCCGCTATCAGCGGGAATTCGGCCTGCCGGAATACGACGCGCGGATTTTGACGGAGGAAAAGCCGATGGCCGAGCTGTTCGAGCGGGCGGCAGCGGTCTGCGGCCGGGCGAAGGAGGCCTCCAACTGGATCATGGGCGAGACGATGGCCATGATGAAGGAAAAGGCCGTTCTGCCCGAAAACCTGACGCTTTCCGGCGACGCGCTGGGCGCGATCATCCGCGCGGCGGCGGACGGGCGCATCAGCCGCCAGAGCGCGCGGGAGGTCTTCGCCTATGCGTTTGACGGCGGCGAGGATGTCGAGGGCTATATCAAGCGGCACGGCCTTGAGATGGTCAGCGACGACGCGGCCTACGAGCGCGTGCTCAGCGAGGTTCTGGCGGCATGCGAAAAGGACGTCGCGGCGTATCGCGCGGGCAACGAAAAGGTGTTCGGCTTCCTCGTCGGGCAGGCGATGAAGGCGCTGCGCGGAAAGGCCGACCCGAAGAAAATCAGCGAAATGCTTGGGAAAATGCTGAAGGCATAAGGGCGCGCCGCTCGTTTTTGCTTTTTGTATTCGACCAAACAAATAAGAGAATCTGCAAAAAACGACCAGTTTTGACGGAAAAAGAATAAAAAACGAAAATTTTGTCAAAAACACTTGCGAAAATGCCCCGGTCTGCGTATAATGTAGAAGCTGAAAACGAAGCTTATGACATTCAGACATATTTCAAGCCAAGGGGGATATTCATCCATGTCTTACGTTGATGAGGTCTATGCGCGCGTGGTGCGCGAAAATCCCAGCCAGCCGGAATTTCATCAGGCCGTCCGCGAGGTGCTTGATTCCCTGCGTGCGGTGATCGAGTGCAACGAGGAGAAGTATCGCCGCGAGGCGCTCCTCGAGCGGCTGACCATGCCGGAGCGGCAGATTCTCTTCCGCGTCCCGTGGGTGGACGATCAGGGGCAGGTGCAGGTCAACAACGCCTTCCGCGTGCAGTTTTCCAGCGCCATCGGCCCGTATAAGGGCGGCTTGCGCCTGCATCCGAGCGTCAATCTGGGCATCATCAAATTCCTCGGCTTTGAGCAGACCTTCAAAAACTCCCTGACCGGCCTGCCTATCGGCGGCGGCAAGGGCGGCAGCGATTTCGACCCGAAGGGCAAGAGCGACCGCGAGGTGATGGCATTCTGCCAGAGCTTTATGACCGAGCTGTATAAGTACATCGGCGCGGATGTGGACGTTCCGGCGGGCGACATCGGCACGGGCGCGCGCGAAATCGGCTATCTCTACGGCCAGTATAAGCGGCTGACGAACCGCTACGAGGGTGTGCTGACGGGCAAGGGGCTTTCCTACGGCGGCTCTCTGGCGCGCACGGAGGCGACGGGCTACGGCCTGCTGTATCTGACGGAGGCGATGCTGGCGGCCAACGGGCACGAAATCGCGGGCAAGACGGTCGCGGTTTCCGGCGCGGGCAACGTCGCCATCTACGCGGTGCAGAAAGCCGAGCAGCTCGGCGCGAAGGTCGTCACCGTTTCGGATTCCACCGGCTGGATTTACGACCCGGCGGGGATCGACGTGGCGCTGCTGAAGGATGTGAAGGAGGTGCGCCGCGCGCGCCTGACCGAGTACGCCGCCGCCCGCGAGAGCGCGGTGTATCACGAGGGGCGCGGCGTGTTCACGGTCAAATGCGACGTGGCGCTGCCGTGCGCGACGCAGAACGAGCTGCGACTGGAGGACGCGAAGGCGCTGGTTGAAAACGGCTGCATCGCCGTGGCCGAGGGCGCGAACATGCCCACCACGCTGGAGGCGACCGATTACCTGCGCGAGCACGGCGTGCTCTTTGCGCCGGGCAAGGCGGCCAACGCGGGCGGCGTGGCGACGAGCGCGCTGGAGATGAGCCAGAATTCCATGCGCCTGAGCTGGTCGTTCGACGAGGTGGACGCCAAGCTCAAGCAGATTATGACGAACATCTTCCATAACATCGACGCGGCCGCGAAGGAATACGGCATGCCGGGCAACTACGTCGCGGGCGCGAACATCGCGGGCTTCCTCAAGGTGGCCGACGCGATGGAGGCGCAGGGCGTGGTCTGATTCTGCGCGAATTGCACAAAAATGAACGGTCTTCCGCTTTCGCGCGGGAGGCCGTTTTTGGGCGCGAAAAATGCCGATAAAGTGAGCCGGACGCTCAAAATTTCATAAAATTTAGACAGAAACGGCTCGAATCTGTCATAAAAAACGCAGGATTTCCGTTGACTTTGCGGCCAAATGTCGATATAATAACGAACACGCGGGCAGGGAAAGCGATGCGATTGCTTTCCCACCCACGGAATCTAAGGAGGAAGAACCATGAACAAGATCAAGCTGATCAGCCTGCTGGCTGCCGCCGCCGTGATGACGGGCAGCGTGGCGATGGCTGAGACCTATTCGGCGACGGGCAACGGCTATCACGGTGAGATGACCGTGAACGTGACCATCGAAGACGGCAAAATCACCGATGTGGAGCTGGGCGACAACCACGAGACGAACGTGGTGATCGACCGCGCGTTCCCGGTGATCCGCGAGCGCATCCTCGAGGCGAACACCGCGGATGTGGACAGCGTGACTGCCGCGACCTTCTCTTCTTACGCGATCAAGACCGCTGTGGCTGACGCGATGCAGCAGGCCGGTCTGGAAGCGCCGAAGGTTGCCATGCAGAACGCGGAGAAGACCGCGACGGAGCGCGCGGCGGAGAGCTGCGATATCGTGATCGTCGGCGGCGGCCCTGCGGGTCTGGCGGCTGCGGTCAGCGCCAAGCAGACCAATGCGGATAAGAACGTCATCCTTGTCGAGAAGCTGGATATCCTCAGCGGCAACGGCAAGTTCGACATGAACTTCTTCGACATGATCAACACCGAGGCGCAGAAGGCCGCGGGCAACGACGAGTGGGTCGGCGAGGCCGGTCTGGCGAAGTTCCTGGAGGAGAAGAGCAGCAACGGCGAATCCGCCGAGCGCATTCAGGTTTGGGCGAACGAGGAATACAACCTTGACGCCTGGCTGCGCGCGATGGGCGTTGAGCTGAACTACAACTACGGCGGCACCAACCACATGGCCGAGGACAACCAGTACTCCGGCGAGGTCATTCAGGCCGGTCTGGAGAAGGCCGCGGCCGAGCTGGGTGTGGATGTGCGCACCGGCACCAAGGGCGTCGATCTCGTGATGGAGGACGGCGCGTGCAAGGGCGTCATCGTGACCAACAACGCGGGCGAGACCTACACCATCAACGCCGCGAGCACCATCATCACCACCGGCGGCTTCTGCTCCAACAAGGAGCTGCTCGCCGAGTATGCGCCGGGCTACGAGGTCTTCAACACCTCCAACCAGATGGGCACGACCGGCGACTTCGTGAAGATCTTCGAGCAGAACGGCTTCAAGATGGAGAACATGGGCAAGATGAGCTTCTTCTCCAACATCATTGTGCCGTATCGCGACCTGACCGGCGGCGCGGACATGAACCTGCTGGCCAACAACGAGGGCGCGCTCCTGCCGAACAAGTCCGGCATGGATCGCGGCACGATGATCAAGGAGCAGCCGAATGGCGCGGCCTACTACATCACCGACAAGACCGGCTATGATTCCTTCTACCGCATCCGCAAGCATGTGGGTCTGGGCTACTACGCCGAGGGCGCGACCATCGAGGAGCTGGCCGAGAAGCTGAGCATCAACGCCGAGGGTCTGAAGGCTTCCGTCGAGCAGTACAACGCTGACGCGGCGGCGGGCGCGGAGAACGCGCAGATCGCGGCTGTGCCGAAGCGCGCGCTGGACGCGGAAGGCCCGTACTACGGCGTGCGCGTCGAGGCGGCCAACCACATGACCAAGGGCGGCGTGGTCTGCAACGAGAACGCGCAGGTTCTGAACGCGGACGACACCGTTGTGCCGGGTCTGTACGCAGCGGGCGAGGTCACCTGGCAGGCCGGCGGCTACTCTGAGTCCGTCTGCTTCGGCAAGGTTGCGGGCGCTCAGGCGGCCATGGCCGAGTAAAACCGAATATGGGGAGAGACTGCCGGAAACGGCGGTCTCTCTTTTTCGCATCGCGATCAAGAAACGGCGGAACGACACGGTTTTTGTGTGGGTCGGCAGGAAAAACAGCGTACATTCGCGAACAGTATAGAGTGGGTCTGATCGAACGGGAAGGCGGGGAACGACGCGCATGAAATTCACCAAAATGCAGGGGCTTGGCAACGATTACATCTATATCAATGCGTTTGAGGAGCGGGTGGACGACCCGCCCGCGCTGGCGCGCCGCCTCAGCGACAGGCACTTTGGGGTCGGCGGCGACGGGCTGGTGCTGATCGCGCCGAGCGACAAGGCGGATTTCCGCATGGTGATGTACAATGCGGACGGTTCGCGCGGGGCGATGTGCGGCAACGCCAGCCGGTGCGTCGGGAAATATGTCTACGACCGGGGCATGACGGATAAGACGGTGGTGACGCTGGAAACCGATTCCGGCGTGAAGACGCTGAACCTGACCGTTGAAAACGGGCGGACACAGAGCGTCTGCGTCGATATGGGCGCGCCGATTCTTGATTGCGAGGCCGTGCCGTGCCTGCTGGGGCAGGGCGTCGTCAAGCGGGCGCCGATCACGGCCTTGGGGCGCAGGTTTGAAATCACGCCGGTTTCGATGGGCAACCCGCACGGGGTGATTTTCCTTGACGAGCCGGTGGAGACGTTTGAGCTGACGAAATACGGCCCGGCGCTGGAATGTCATCCGGCGTTCCCGAAAAAAGTGAATATTGAGTTTGTCAACGTCCTTTCCGAAAAGCGGCTTCGCATGCGCGTCTGGGAGCGCGGCAGCGGCGTGACGCTGGCCTGCGGCACGGGCTCGTGCGCGGCGCTGGTCGCGGCGAACCTCTGCGGTCTGGCGGGGCGCGAGGCGGAAATCGAGCTGGACGGCGGCACGCTGCTCGATCGGTGGGATGAACAGACGGGGCATGTTTTGATGACCGGCCCGGCTGCCTTTGTGTTCGACGGGGAATACGAAGCATAACGCGGAAAGCGAGGAGAACCCATGACGCTGGTGACTCAGGCGGTTATTTTCGCGGCGCAGGCGCACGACGGCGCGGCGCGCAAGGGGAGCGAAATCCCCTACATCGTTCACCCGATGGAGGTGGTCGCGATTGCCTCCACGATGACGGACGACCCGCAGGTGCTGGCCGCGGCCGCGCTGCACGACGTGATGGAGGACTGCGGCGTGACGTTTGAAACGCTGAGCGAGCGCTTCGGCGTGCGCGTGGCGAGGCTGGTCTGCGAGGAGAGCCAGCGCGTCTGCGGCGATCCCTGCCTGACGTGGAACGCGCGCAAGCTGGGCGCGGTCAAGCGGATCTGCGGCGGCTGCCGCGCGGCGAAGATCATCGCGCTTTCCGATAAATTGAGCAACATGCGCGCCATCAGCCGGGATTTTGCCCGAAGCGGCGAGGCCGTGTTCCAGCGGTTTCATCAGCGCGACAAGCGCCGCCATGCGTGGTATTACCGCAGCTGCGCGGTGGGGCTCAGGGACGAGCTGGGCGAAACCGACGCATGGCGCGAGCTGTCCGCGCTGGTGGAGCGGGTGTTCAGCGGCGTGGAGAGCCTTGCGCCGGACGAGGCGGCGCTGCCGCGCGGCGACGAACGTGCGGTATGAGCGAATTTCCGAACAAAAACCGCGAAACCGCTTGACAAAATTCGCCGCTTCCTGTATCATAAACGACTGGTTCAGAGACGGTCTGCACAGGGAAAATGCGGTGCGGGCGCGTTTATCATGGCGGCTTCTGCCGCTTTTGCTTTGAAAGGGGTTGAACCTTCCATGGTCCGTGCGATTGTTGGCGCGAATTGGGGCGACGAGGGCAAGGGCAAGATCACCGATATGCTGGCCTCCGAGTCCGACATTGTGGTTCGTTTTCAGGGCGGTGCGAACGCCGGTCATACCATCATCAATGATTATGGCCGCTTTGCCCTCCATCTTCTGCCCAGCGGCGTGTGCACGCCCGGCGTGGTCAACGTGCTTGGCCCGGGCGTTGCGCTGGATATCGAGTTTTTCCTCAAGGAACTGGCCGCCATCGAGCAGCAGGGGCTCCCGGCGCCGAAGATTCTGATTTCCGAGCGCGCGCAGGTGCTCATGCCGTATCACGTCGCGCTGGATTGCTATGAGGAGGAGCGCCTGGGCAAGAACTCCTTCGGTTCAACCAAATCGGGCATTGCGCCGTTCTACGGCGACAAATTCCAGAAGATTGGCCTGCAGCTCTGCCAGCTGTATTATCCGGACGTGCTGCGCGAGAAGCTCGCCCACGCGCTGGATATCAAGAACGCGATGATTGTCAACCTCTATCACCGGGAACCGGTCGATCTGGAGGCGCTGATCGTCAAGCTGACCGAGCTCGCCGAGCGCATCCGCCCGTATGTGGCGGATACCGATGCTTACATGATGCAGGCGGTTCGCGAGGGCAAGAAGATCCTGCTGGAGGGTCAGCTCGGCACGCTCCGCGACCCGGATCACGGTATTTACCCGATGGTCACGTCCTCCTCGCCGCTGGCCGGCTACGGCCCGGTGGGCGCGGGCGTTCCGGTCTGGAGCATCAAAGAGGTCATCGCGGTCACGAAGGCGTATTCCTCCTGCGTGGGCGCGGGCCCGTTCACGACGGAGCTGTTCGGCGATGAGGCCGAGGAGCTGCGCAAGCGCGGCGGCGACCGCGGCGAATACGGCGCGACCACCGGCCGTCCGCGCCGCGTGGGCTGGTTTGACTGCGTGGCGACCCGCTACGGCTGCGAGATGCAGGGCGCGACGGCGGTGGCGATGACCAACCTCGACGTGCTGGGCTATCTCGACGAAATCCCGGTCTGCGTGGCCTACGAGCTGAACGGCGAGCGTGTGGATCATTTCCCCGTCACGCCGAAGCTCGAGCAGTGCAAGCCGATTTACGTCAAGCTGCCGGGCTGGAAGTGCGATACCCGCGGCATCAAGAATTTTGACGAGCTGCCGGAGAACGCGCGCCATTACATCGAGTTCCTCGAAAAGGAAGTCGGCTGCCCGTTCAAGCTCATTTCCAACGGCCCGCGCCGCGACGAAATCATCTATCGCTGAGCATATCCCCCCATATAAAACGCATGGAAAGAGACGGAAAGGAGGAAACGGCATGAAGCGCATCGGCTTTACAAATTCGGGCATGATGGGCGCGCTGTTTCCCTTTTTCCTGTCTTTTTGTCATTCCTTTTGAGAAGGCCGCCGTTTTGGGCGGCTTTCTTTTTGCACATCTGGTCGATTGACGAAACGGATATGATTGCGTATAATGTGCGATTGTATACGTGAGAGATTCAATTTGTATTCATGGTAAAGGAGAGTGCGCCGATGGCAACATTGATTCTGGAGGACGGCACCCGCTACGAGGGAACGCTGTTCGGGCACAAGGCTCCGGTAACGGGAGAGGTCGTCTTCACGACCGGCATGACCGGCTATCAGGAAACGCTGACCGATCCGTCTTACTGCGGTCAGATCGTCTGCATGACCTATCCGCTCATGGGCAACGTGGGCATCAACGATATCGACAGCGAGAGCGCGGGCGTGCGGATGCGCGGCTTTATCGTATCCGAACTGTGCGATACGCCGAGCAACTGGCAGATGAAGAAGACGCTCGACCAGTATCTGGACGAGCAGGGCGTGACCGGCCTTTGCGGCGTGGATACCCGCGCGCTGACCCGGCACGTCCGCGAATACGGCACGCTGCGCGGGCGCATCGTCGAGGGCGAGCCGACCGAGGCGGATCTCGCGCTGGTCAGGGCGCACGAGATGCACGATCAGGTCGCGCAGTGCACCTGCAAGGCGGCTTACGACGTGCAGGGCGACGGCGCGTATACCGTCGCCGTGCTGGACTTCGGCCTCAAGCGCGGTATTCTGCGCTCGCTGCTGAGCCGCGGCTGCACGCTGCGCGTGTTCCCGGCGGATACGGACGCGCAGACCATCCTCGATTCCGGCTGCGACGGCGTGATGCTGACCAACGGCCCCGGAGACCCGCAGGATAACCCGAAGGCCATAAAGACCATCCGCGAGCTGATGGGCAAAAAGCCGATGTTCGGCATTTGTCTGGGTCATCAGCTGATGGCGCTGGCGATGGGCGGGCGCACGGTGCAGATGAAATACGGCCACCACGGCGCGAACCACCCGGTCAAGGATCTGGCGCGCGGCACCTGCTCCGTCACGGCGCAGAACCACGGCTTCATGGTCGATCCCGATCAGCTTCCGACGGGCGCGGTCGTCAGCCACCTCAACTGGAACGACCAGACGGTGGAGGGCGTGCGCTACACGGATAAAAATGCGTTCTCCGTGCAGTTCCACCCGGAAGCCTGCGGCGGGCCGTGCGAAACGGCGTACCTGTTTGACGATTTCATCGCCATGATTAAGGCGAACAACGTGCAGTAAGAGGGGGACAAACGCATGCCTAAGAATCCGAATATCCGAAAGGTATTGGTCATCGGCTCCGGCCCGATTGTCATCGGTCAGGCGGCCGAGTTTGACTACGCCGGCACGCAGGCCTGCCGCGTCCTCAAGGAGGAGGGCGTGGAGGTCGTGCTGGTCAACAGCAACCCGGCGACCATTATGACCGATACCAGCATCGCCGATAAGGTCTATCTGGAGCCGCTGACGGTCGGCTCGCTGGAAAAGATCATCGCGCGGGAGCACCCGGACAGCCTGCTCGCGTCTCTGGGCGGCCAGACCGGCCTGAACCTGGCGATGGAGCTGGACGAAAAGGGGATTCTGCAAAAGTACAACGTGCAGCTTCTGGGCACGAAGATCGACTCCATCCGCCGCGCCGAAGACCGCGAGGATTTCAAAAACATGATGCTCGCCATCGGCGAGCCGTGCATCGACTCGGTGATCGTCCGCGACGTGCAGGCGTCCGTGGATTTTGCCAACGAATACGGCTACCCGGTCATCGTGCGTCCGGCCTATACGCTCGGCGGCACCGGCGGCGGCATTGCGGAGGATGAAAAGCAGCTCCGCGAAATCTGCGCGGACGGCCTGCGTTCCTCCCGCGTGCACGAGAACCTGATCGAGCGCAGCGTTGCGGGCTGGAAGGAAATCGAATACGAGGTCATCCGCGACAGCGCGGGCAACTTCATCACCGTCTGCAACATGGAAAACTTCGACCCGGTCGGCGTGCACACCGGCGATTCCATCGTCGTCGCGCCGAGCCAGACCCTGCGCGACCCGGAGCACCAAATGCTGCGCAGCGCGTCAATGAATATCATCAGCGCGCTGGGCATCGAGGGCGGCTGCAACGTGCAGTATGCGCTCAGCCCGGACAGCATGCAGTATTACGTCATCGAGGTCAACCCGCGCGTGTCGCGCTCCTCCGCGCTGGCCTCCAAGGCGACGGGCTACCCGATTGCCAAGGTGACGACCCGCATCGCGCTGGGCTATACGCTCGATGAGATCGTCAACGGCGTGACCGGGCAGACCTACGCCTGCGCCGAACCGACGATCGACTACGTGGTGCTGAAATTCCCGCGCTGGCCGTTTGACAAGTTCGTTTACGCCGACAAGCACATCGGCACGAAGATGAAGGCGACCGGCGAAATCATGGCCATCGGCACGAACTTCGAAAACGCGCTGCTCAAGGCCGTGCGCTCGCTGGAAATGGGCAGGGACAGCCTTGTGACCCCGGCGCTGGAGGCGCTCAGCGATGAGGAGCTGGAGAGCAAGCTGCGGGATATCGACACCGAGCGCTCGTTCGTCGTCGCGGAGGCGCTGCGGCGCGGCGTGACGATGGAGCACATCCACGAGGTCACCAAGATCGACATCTGGTTCCTCAAAAAGGTGCAGAACATCGTCCGCATGGAGCAGAAGCTCCGCGCGATGGACGGCATCGCCGCGCTGGATCGCGACACGCTGATGGCCGCCAAAAAGATGGGCGTGGCGGACAGCGCGATGGCGCGCTTCGTCGGCTGCAAGACGGCGGATATCCGCATGCTGCGCGAGCGGCTCAAGGTGCTGCCCGCCTTCCGCATGGTTGATACCTGCGGCGGCGAGTTCGAGGCCGTCAGCCCGTATTTCTACAGCACCTACGGCACCGCGACCGAGGCGAAGAACAGCGGGCGCAAAACCGTCGTCGTTCTCGGCTCCGGCCCGATCCGCATCGGTCAGGGCATCGAGTTTGACTACTGCTCGGTGCACTGCGTCTGGGCGCTCAAGCGCGCGGGCTTCGATACCGTCATCATCAACAACAACCCGGAGACGGTTTCCACCGACTTCGATACCGCGGATCGCCTGTATTTCGAGCCGCTCACGCCGGAAGACGTGATGAACGTGCTGGAGATCGAGCAGCCGGTCGGCGTGGTCTGCCAGTTCGGCGGCCAGACGGCCATCAAGCTCGCCAAGGCGGTTCGGGAAGCCGGATACAGCATCCTCGGCACCGATCTGGGCGACATCGACGCGGCGGAAGACCGCGAGCTGTTCAACGAGCTGCTGAACCGGCTGGGCATTCCGCAGCCGAAGGGCACGACCGTCTTCACCGCGGACGAGGCGGCGAAGGCGGCGGCGGAGCTGGGCTATCCGGTGCTCGTGCGCCCGAGCTACGTGCTCGGCGGTCAGGGCATGGAAATCGCCTACGATGAAAAGCACATCCGCGAATACATGTCCATCATCAACATGAACGTGCAGGAGCACCCGATTCTGGTGGATAAGTACCTGCTGGGCCGCGAAATCGAGGTGGACGCGATTTGCGACGGCGAGAACGTGCTGATTCCGGGCATTATGGAGCACGTCGAGCGCGCGGGCATTCACTCCGGCGACTCCATCTCCGTCTATCCGCCGCAGCACCTCGCCCCGCGCATCCAGCGCATGGTGACGGATTACACGATCAACATCGCGCGCAGCCTGCATGTGCGCGGTCTGGTGAACATCCAGTTCATCGAATACGCGGGCGATCTGTACATCATCGAGGTCAACCCGCGCTCCTCGCGCACCGTGCCGTATATCTCCAAGGTCACGGGCATCCCGATCGTCGAGCTGGGCGTTCGCGCGTCGCTGGGCGAGAAGGTGCCGGAGATGGGCTTTGGCACGGGGCTCTATCCGCCCGCGCCGACCGTCGCGGTCAAGATGCCGGTGTTCAGCTTTGAAAAGCTGCCGGAGGTCGAGGTCAGCCTTGGGCCGGAAATGAAATCCACCGGCGAGGCGCTGGGTCTGGCGGAGACGGCGGAGGAGGCGTACCTCAAGGGCTTTGCCTCCACGAAGATGGCGATTCCGAAGCCGGAGGAGGGCGGCGTGCTCTTCTCCATCGCGGATCACGACAAGCGCGAGGCGCTCGAGCTGGCCGAAACCTTCGCCGCACTCGGCTTTGAGATTTACGCGACGACGGGCACGGCGCACAGGCTCAACCACCACTATGTCGGCGCGCAGCCCGTGCCGCGCCCCGGCGAGGATACGGATAAGCTGGCCAAGCTGTTCGATTCCGGCAAAATCCGCCTGATTATCGCCACGCCGACCCATGGCCGCGACCCGATGCGCGCGGGCTTCCGCCTGCGCCGCATGGCGGTTGAATACGGCATTGCCTGCGTGACGAGCATCGACACGGCGAAGCTGCTGATGAAGTGCGTCAAGCTGGGCAAAAAGGCGGAGGATGTGCCGCCGCTGGGTCTGCACGATCTGATCCTGTAATGATCCGATAAGAAAACGGGGATTGCCCCGAAACGCATCCAAAACGCATCAGGCATATCAAGAAGGGCGTTGCCTTTATCCGCGTGCAAAGGTCGGAGGAAGGCGGCGCCCTCTTTGCGTGTGCCGGAGAGGCGGCTTCTTTTTTCCCCGCTGGTTTCATACCTTCGACGGGGTGATGGCATGAACGGCGTTTTCTGCGCGCTGATGCTGGCGGGGCTTCTTTACGCGGCGGCGACGGGGCGGCCGGATGCCGCGCAGCGCGCGCTGCTTTCCGGCGGCGGGGAGGCCGTCGGGCTGCTGATGAGGCTGGCGGGCGCGTATGCGTTTTTTGGCGGGCTGCTCGGCGTTCTGCGGGAGAGCGGCGCGGCGGACGCGCTGGCGCGGGCGATGGAAAAGCCGCTCTCGCGCCTGTTCCGCTTTGCGCCGGGGGAGGAGGCGGCGCTGGGCGACGTCAGCCTGAATCTGTCTGCGAACATGCTCGGCGCGGGCGGCGCGGCGACCCCGGCGGGGATGGCGGCGATGCGGAAAATGGCGCGCGTTCATCCGGACGGGCGGGCGAGCAACGCGATGATTCTGTTTCTGGTGGTGAACACGTCGAGCGTGCAGCTTTTGCCGACGACGATGATCGCCCTGCGCGCGCAGGCCGGAGCGGCGAATCCGGCGGATATCGTGCTGCCCACGCTGCTGGCGACGGCGGCTTCGACGCTGTGCGGCATTGCGGCCTGCCGCGCGTTTGCGAGGTGCGGCGCGTGAGCGCGCTGTTCCTGCCCGCGCTCTGCGCCGCGGTGCTGACGGCGGGGCTGTTTGCGCGGATCGACGTATACGGCGCGTTTGTGCGCGGCGCGAAGGCGGGCATGGAGACGCTTTTGCAGATGGCGCCGTGCCTGTGCGCCGTCCTCACGCTGACGGCGCTTCTGCGCGAAACCGGGCTGCTGGGCGCGCTGACCGAGGCGCTGAGACCGGCGCTGGAGGCGCTGCGCCTGCCGGGCGAGGCGGCTGCCGTCGTTCTGCTGCGCCCGCTCTCCGGTTCGGCGGCGCTGGCGGCGGTCAGCGATGTGATGGCGCGCATGGGCGCGGACAGCCGGGCGGCGCGGCTCTGCTGCGTAATCAGCGGGGCGAGCGAAACGGTGTTTTTCACCGCGTCGCTCTATCTGGGCGCGGCGGGGGTGAAGCGGTCGCGCTATGCCGTTCCGGCGGCGCTTGTGGCCTATGCGGCGGGGGTGTGGGCGGCGGCATGGCTGGTCTGAGGAAGAAACGGTAAAAAGCGGCTGAAGCGCTGTCGGCGCTTGACAGAAATCGTCGAATCGAATACAATAATCCAAAGTGGTTTTATATGCTTTTGACATCGCTATGCGGGCTTGCCCGCTTGTGAAGGGAGGAAGGGGTCTTTCGGCCCTGATATCAACATGGATAATCGCTCAAGAGGGTTCCGCCTGGCTGCCGCCGCGGTGATGCTGGTGTTCCTGCTCGCCGTTTCGGCTTTTGCGATGGCGGAGGCCGACCCCATCCGCGTCTCCTCGCTCAGCGAACCGCAGTCCGTCATCTCCGAGCAGGACGTCTCGATCACCATCAAGATTTACAACAGCAGCCAGACGGATATGACCGAGGAAATCTCGCTCTATGATCCGACCGGCGGCGTGCCCGTGAGCACGTATAACGGCTTGCAGGGCGAGCAGAGTGTGACCTATACCGGCACGTGGCACGTGACGCAGGACCAGATCAAAGAAGGCAAAATCAAGTATTACATTCAGTACAGCTTTGATTCGGGCAACGGGCTGGATAAGGTTGTCCGCGCCGTGCCGGTGACCATCCAGACCGAGGCCGCCGCGCCGCAGTTGACCGCGACGTATACCCTTTCGCCGACGAGCGCGCGCAAGGGGCAGAAGGTCGCGGTGGAATACACCCTCTCCAACACGGGCAACATCGAGCTGCGCAACATCGCCATCAGCAACGAGGGCGTCAGCAGCAAGAAGCTGACCGCGCCCTCCCTGTCCGTCGGCGAAAAGGTGACGCTTCAGGATAGCTTCACCATGGGCGACAGCGAGCTGGTCAGCAAGCCGACCGTGACCTATCAGGCCAGCGGCGAGAGCAAGACCTACACCATTTCCGACATGGCGCGCAAGACCGTGACCTTGGCGCAGGATGGGCTGGAGGCTGCGCTGACGACCGACGCGGGCGACAACGTATATCCCGGCGAAAAGATCCATCTGAAGCTGAGCATCAAAAACACGGGCAATAACGGCTACACCGGCCTGACCGCTACGCTCAGCGACGGCACCGTGATGGCCTCCGATATTTCGCTGGCCGCCGGCGCGAATTTCGAGCAGACCATCGAGTGGGCGCCCGCGCAGAGCGGCGCGGTCACCGTTCAGGTGGACGGCATGAGCGACAACGGCGAGGCGGTCTCCGTCGCCTCCGAGGAGCTGACGATCACCACGCAGGACGCGAGCCAGGCGCTCGTGCTCGACGTGACCGCGCAGGCGCAGACCACCACCATTTACAGCGAACCGGCGGTTGTCCGTTTCGCCGTGCAGGTGAAGAACATCGGCCAGACGGACGCGGCGACCCTCACCGTAAAGGAAGCCGGAACGACCGTCGCCACCATTCCGTCGCTGCCCTCCGGCGAGAGCCGCACGCTCGTGTTCGATCTGGAAACGAGCATCGCGGGTCAGATTCAGTTCGTGGTTTCCGGCAAGGATGCGGCGGGCAACGACAAGGCATACGATTCCAACGTCATCGAGCTGGCTTATGTCGCGCCGACCCCCGAACCGACGGCCACGCCCGCGCCGACGGCCGTGCCGCCGACGCCCAGCCCGGAACCGACGGCCACCCCCGTGCCGACCATCGGCGAAATCATCGCCCGGCGCGTAAACCCCGTCGTGCTGTACACCGTGGCGGGCGTGCTGGCGGCGGTGATCGTCCTGCTGGTGGCGATGAGCAGCGTCAGCGGCGCCAAGCGCAAGAAGCGCATGGCGCAGGCGATCGACACGATTGAGCTGTCCCCGGATGTGCGCGATTCCTTCGGCAAGCGCCGCCGCCGCGCGCAGAACGCGGGCAGCGCCAAGCCGGAAAAGGGCGCGAAAAAGCCGGAGGAGAACCGGGCGGAGGCGCAGATCGTGCCGACCCCGGAATTCAAGCCGGACGAACAGCCGTCTTCCACCCCGGCCAGAGACGCGCTGCGCAGGGCGGAGGGCGAGGAGAACCGCCGCCGCCGCGCCCAGCAGGAGGTGCCGACCGATAAGACGCTCCGCGTCGCGCCCGTCGAGGAGCGCCCGGAGTTCACGCCGCAGGGCAAGGTGGACGATTCCAAGACCCGCATCTTCGGCAGGCTCGACGTGGAGGGCGCGCTGAAGGAGGAGCAGGCCAAGGCGGAAGCGCCGAAGGCCAACGAGGAAAAGACCGAGGCCGCGCAGGAGACCATCCGCCTGAGCGGCGAGGATGTGCAGAAGCTCAAGACGCAGGCGCGCGAGGATCACTTCGGCGTGAAGGGCAAAAAGCGCGAGGAGATCAAGCCGATGAAGAAAAAGAAGGGTCTCTTCGGTCTGGGCAAAAAGAAGGATGAGGACGACGACTTCCTGATCGACGCGAACGACGACGATGGGGACGACGACCTGTTCGAGTAAGATGTGTGAGGGGCTGTCAAGCTAACAACACCGATATTTCAAGAGTAGAGCTAAGTATTTTTGCCCGAAGGTTTCCAAAGGGGTTTTCGGTTGTTGCTGCCAGTGGCAGAAACAAACAATCGAAAACGGAAAGCCCTTTGGTGGGGCGATGGGGCAAAGCCCCATATCCAAAAATGCTTAGAGATTTGCTTCTTGAAACGTTCGGTTTAGGCTTGACAGCCCCTTGTTTCTTGCCGTAGACAAAGAATGTGAAGCGTGTTATAATCAATCGTGATTTTGCGGAAAGGAGCGGACATGTTCGAGGGCTTTTCTCAGGAGGCGCTGGATTTCCTGAACGATATTCGGTTCAATAACAATCAGGCGTTTTACGCGGCGAATCAGGCGCGCTACGAGCGCTTCGTCAAGCGGCCGATGCGCGAATTGAGCGACGAGCTTGCGCCGGTGGTGCAGCTCATCGACCCCAAGCTGGATACAAGGCCGGGGCGCACGATGTCGCGGATTCGCCGGGATACGCGGTACACGAAGGATAAATCCCCGTTTCGGGATCATGCGTGGCTGGGCTGGCGCTATCCGGGCGAGGGGCGCGGCGAAGGCTTCCATATGTATTGGGGCTTCGGGCCGGATTGGCTCGGCTGGGGATGCGGCTGCTATTATCCCGATAAGCCGCTGATGGACGCGCTGCGGCTGCACATCCGCAAGGAGGCGGACGATGTGCGGCGGTGCCTGCGGGCGCTGGACGGGCGGTTTGAGATGTACGGCGAGGATTACAAAAAGCTGGCCGTTCCGGCGGATGTGCCGGAGGATCTGCGGGCGCTGTACGTCAAAAAGCATTTTGGCTTCGAGCATAACGGCACGCAGGCGGATTGGGCGCTCTGGCACACGCACGACATGGCGGACGCGATTGCCGCCGATCTCTCGCGGATGGCGCCGCTGCATCAGTTGATGCGCCGGATGCGCGACGAGGCAGAGCATGCCGCGCAGGAAGCCGTTCGCGAGCGGGAGGCCAAGGCGCGCGCCGAGGCGCAGACGGGCGCGGCAAAGCCCGGAAGGCTGGTCGTCCGCTCGGCGGATGAGTTTGAGTTTTAGGCAGTAAATGAGCAAATCCGAAATTTTGCGCAAATTCTTATAACGGGCGCGCGATGCGCGCCCCTACAACGTTGCGAAAAAAGTAACCGCGTACCCGTAGGGGCGCGCATTGCGCGCCCGCGTTTTGTGCAGAATTTGCTTTTTGCTCAATTATTGTTTTAAGGGGAAGCTGGGGCAACGCCCCAGGAAGGAGCTTATGTATGAATCTTTTGCTTGAGTCGCTGAAAGCGCTGCTTTTCGGCATTGTGGAGGGCGTTACCGAGTGGCTGCCCATCAGCTCCACGGGTCACATGATCCTGCTGGATGAATTCATTCAGCTTCAGATGACGGATGCGTTCAAATCCATGTTCGAGGTGGTCATCCAGCTCGGCGCGATTCTGGCGGTCGTCGTGCTGTATTTTTCAAAGCTCTGGCCGTTCAAAAAGCCGAAAAAGGGCGAGGGCTTCGTCGGCCTGTTCAAGATGGAAACCGTCATGCTCTGGCTGAAGGTCGTCGTGGCGATTCTGCCCAGCGCGATTGTCGGCATCCCGTTTGACGACTGGATGGACGCGCACCTGCACAACGCGCCCGTCGTCGCGGCTATGCTGGTGATCTACGGCGTGGCGTTCATCCTCGTGGAAAAGAAGCATCACGCGCGCCGCGCCCGCATCCAGAGCGTCGAGCTGATCGACATGCGCATGGCGCTTATGATCGGCCTGTTTCAGGTGCTCTCGCTCGTCCCCGGCACGAGCCGTTCCGGCGCGACGATCCTCGGCGGCATCCTGATGGGCTGCTCCCGCGCGGCGGCGTCCGAATTTAGCTTCTTCCTCGCCGTGCCGACGATGGCGGGCGCGAGCCTGATCAAGGTGCTCAAATTCGGCCTGTCCTTCACGAGCGAGGAGCTGTTGATTCTGGGCGTCGGCTGCGTGAGTGCGTTTGTCGTTTCCATCATCGCCATCAAGACGTTCATCGGCTACATCAAGCAGCACAGCTTCACCGCGTTCGGCTGGTATCGCATCATCCTCGGCGCGCTGGTGGCGGTATATTTTCTGCTGAAATAAGGGGGATATGGAAATGAAGCATTGCATCATTGCGAAGTTCAACGAATCCGCGGCGGATAAGCAGGCGGCGCTGGCGCAGGTCAGGGCGCTGCTTTCGGGCGCGGAGCCGATTGAGGGCGTGCGCGGAATTACGATTCACGAAAACTGCGTCGCGCGCGACAACCGCTATGACCTGATGATCGTGGTGGAGATGGAGAAGGCCGCGCTGCCGAATTGGGACGCTTCCCGGATTCATCACCAGTGGAAGGAGCAGTTCGGCGGGCTGCTCGAAAAGAAAGCGATTTTTGATTATGAAGACTGAAAAATGAAAACGGGTCGCGCTGGACGCACAGACCGCGGGACGCTGCAATATAAATGGACGAGGAGACGCTTACATCGGTTTCCTCGCTCGTTCTGGAAACAAAGAAAGCCGCCGATCGGAATTCAGATGATCGGCGGCTTGTCCTATACCATGAAAACGCCGTCAAAGCGCGCTGAGACAGCGAAATTTTTTCGAATTTTTTCGTCCGTTCGTTGCCATGGCAACGGACAGACATACGCCTCGTCCTGTACAATAGCAATAAGTTAGTACAGACTAACAACAAAATCTATTTCCCCTTTTGGAAGGAGAGTTTTCCATGAAAAAAATTTGGTCTCTGGTTTTGACGCTTCTTGTGCTCTGCATGGCCGGTTCCGCGCTGGCTGACGGCACGCATACGGTCGTCGATCATGGCGGCAACGAGGTCGAAGTCCCCGACAAAATCACCCGCGTGGTCATCGACCAGATTCCGATTCTTTCGACCTACATGTCCTACTTTGGCGGCGAAGCTCCGTATATCGTCGGCTTCTGCGGTTCGTTCAAGACGACCATCTCCGAAACGGTGCTCAAAAACATCGCGCCGGAGCTGATGGAGACTGCCGACACCGTTTATGCGCAGAGCGACCTCAACATCGAGGAAATCATGAAGCTCGAACCGGACGTCATTCTCTACAATGCCAACAACGCCTCCCACGCCGAGATTCTCAAGGCCAGCGGTATTCCGTGCGTCGGCTTTGCGACCGTCGGCGCTTCTACCGAAGCCGACCCGATTGAGCGCTATGCGCAGTGGCTTAAGCTGCTGGAAGACGTCTTTGGCGAGTCCGGCAAGATGGATGCGTTTATCTCCGCGGGCGGCGAGATTGCCGCCGATGTGGAAGCTCGCATTGCGGCCGTGCCGGAAGATCAGCGCCCGACCGCGATGATTCTCTGGAAGTACGCCAACGGCGTGCCGATGGTTTCCGGCAAGGGCACGTTCGGCACCTATTGGCTCAAGCGTTTGGGCGTGACCGACGTGGTGGTTGAGGAAGCGAGCGGCTTTACGCAGGTCAACATGGAGCAGGTATACACCTGGGATCCCGATATCCTCTTTTTGGATGGTCCGGGTCTGCTGAACCTCAAAACCGCCGATGTGCTCGGCAACAACGTCGAGGGCGCGGATTTCTCCACGCTGAGCGCCGTCAAGAATGGCCGCGTCTACAACACGACGCTGGGCATGTGGAACTGGTTTACGCCGAACCCGGATGCGCCGCTGGTTCTCGCTTGGCTGGCCAGCCGTGCTTACCCGGATGTGTTCGCTGATTATCCGCTGGAAGATACCATCCGCGAATATTACAAGACGTGGTACGGCTATGACGTGACCGACGACGAGCTTGCGCAGATGCTGGTGTACTGATTCCATGAACGACACGCCTTTCATCAAAAAAGGACGCTTCACGGCGCTTTCCGTCGCGCTGATGTTCCTTCTGCCCATCGCAACTGCGTTCGTTTGCCTGTGTGTCGGGCGGATGAGCGTCCCTTTGGGCGATGTGATCCGCGCGATTCGGAGTCTGTTCACCGGCGAAACCGCGGGTGTGCAGAATTACTCGATCATCGTCAATCTGCGCCTGCCGCGAATTCTGATGGCGATTGTCGTCGGCGCGGGGCTGACCTGTGCGGGCAACGCCTATCAGGCATTGTTTTCCAACCCGCTGGCCACGCCGGATATTCTCGGCGTGACGAGCGGCACGTGCGTCGGCGCGATTCTGGCGATTATTCTCTCGTGCAGCATTTTTGAGACGCAGATGATCGCGCTGGCCTTCGGCCTGCTTTCCGTCTGGTTTACGCTGAAAATCGCGGGCAAAAACAGCAGCCGCTCGATGGTGTATCTCGTGCTGGCGGGCGTCATCGCATCTTCGCTGTTTAACGCCGTCGGCTCGCTGCTCAAGTATACCGCCGACCCGCAGGATAAGCTGCCGGAAATCACGTATTGGCTGATGGGCAGCTTCACAGGCGCAAGCTACAAGAAAATCGCTGTCGGCTCGCCGCTGATTCTTTCCGGCATTATGGTGATCTATCTGCTGCGCTGGCGGCTGAATATCCTTTCGCTCAGCGAGGACGAAGCGAAAGCAAGCGGCCTCAATCTGCCGCGCACGCGCCTGATTTTCATTCTGGCCTCCACCGTCATCACCGCGTCGGCGGTTTCGATGTGCGGCCAGGTCGGCTGGATCGGCTTGCTCATCCCGCACTGTGCCCGCATGCTCGTGGGCAGCAACAACCGATACGTCATTCCCGTCAGCCTGAGCCTAGGCGCAAGCTTCATGATCCTGATCGACACGCTTTCCCGAACCATCAGCATCATCGAGCTGCCGCTTTCCATCCTGACGGCCATCATCGGCGCGCCGGTCTTCATCACTCTTCTGAACAAAAACAGGAGCAATTTTCGATGATCCTTGAAGTCAAAGACGGCTGCTTCGGCTATTTCGGACAGCCTGTGATTTTCGATCACATCAATCTCAGTTTGGAAAAAGGACACATTCTTGCGATTCTCGGCCCGAACGGCATCGGCAAAACGACGTTGCTTAAATGCATGATCGGTCTTCTGCCGTGGAAGCGCGGGCAGACCCTGCTGAACGGACGGAACATCGCGAGGATGAAGCCTGCGGACATCTGGAAAACCATTTCCTATATTCCCCAGAGCCACGGCTTTGCGTTCTCCTATACCGGACTTGAAATGGTCATGCTCGGCAGAAGCTCGCACATGGGCACGTTCCAGCAGCCGGGCGCGCGGGAAATCGAGATGGCCGAGCGCATGATGGAAAAGGTCGGCATCACCCGTCTGGCCTACAAGGATTGCAACCGCATGAGCGGCGGCGAACTGCAAATGGTTTTGATTGCCCGCGCGCTCATCAACGAGCCGCAGCTGATTATCCTCGACGAGCCGGAGACGGGGCTGGATTTCCACAATCAGATTCTTGTGCTGGATATGGTCAAGCGTCTGTCTGGCGAAGAGGGGATCAGCGCCATTATGAACACGCACTACCCAACCAACGCCATGTCCGTTTCGGATGAAGCCTTTATGATGAACCACAAGGGGCGTTTCTTCTACGGACCGACGAGAGAGGTGCTGACGGAAGAAAACATCAGCCAATCCTTCGACGTGCGCGTATTGGTCAGCGACTTGGTGGACAACGGACGGCATGTGCGCAGCATCGTTCCCGTTGCGCTGACCGCGAACTGACAGCGAGGTGCTTATGACAGGTTCTTTTACGGTTTCATCCATGCGCCCCATCCGCGAGGGCATGACCGTTTCGCGCAGCGCGGGCATACGGGGCGTGACATGGTTTTCGCTGGGCGCGGACACGGACATCAGCCGAGAAAGCTATGACGTGCCGACGCTCTATCTCTGTGCCGAAGGCCGCGGCGAATTTCTGCTGGGGGAGGGCGCGCAAAACGTGCCGCTTTTGCCCGGCGAGCTGCTTATCGTTCCAGGAAAAACGCTTTGCGGCGTGCAAAGCCCGGAAGGCGTTATCTATACCGAAATCATTGCTGAAAAGGAGATCAACATGAACAACGCGATTCAAGCCGGCGAAGCGCTCAAGCTCGCCAACCTCATTGCCTACGAAGAAGGCAGCATCATCAACATGGACATCGTGCACAACGACAAGATGAAGTTTGTGCTCATGGCCTTTGACAAGGGCACGGGTCTTTCCGCGCACCGCGCGCCGGGCAACGCCATCATCACCGTGCTGGAGGGCAAGGCCATCATCGGCTACGAAGGAAAGGATCATCCCCTCTCCGCGGGAGAGAGCTTCCGCTTTGATAAGAACGGCCTGCACAGCGTGACCGCCGACGGGCAATTCAAAATGGCGCTGCTGCTGGTGCTGGAGTAATACTAATTCTTGTTAAAATGGCTTAATCCGCGCACCATCTTTTTCGCTCTGACTTTGCCTCGTTCCGTTCAACGTACCTCCAGTACGCCTCACTTCACTTGGCTTCGTCAGAACAAAAAATCTGATGCGCTCTGTTAAGCATTTTAACTGCGAATTAGTATAAACCGAGAATGTAGAAAAGAATCGGCTGTTTGGTTGTCAGTCGATTCTTTTTCTTTGGCTTTATTCTGGGCATTTGACATTTCAACCGACGTCGCCTATAATAGAGTTAGTTTGAACAAACTGATTTCTTCACTCGGATTGGATATAGGCAGGCTGATTTTCATGGATGTATCGAAGGAATATTATCCCATTTTGGAACAGAGCGGCATGATGCGCGGCATTGCGCCCCAGCGCTATGGCACGGTGCTTTTCTGTCTTCAGGCGCGAACCGTTGACTACCCGCGCGGCGTTTATGTCGCGGAGGTCGGCGAGGCGCCCCGCTGCGCGGGCGTTCTGCTTCGCGGCAACATTGAGGAATTTCTTTACGACGAAAATGGGAACCAGATCACCGTTGCTCATATCCATGAAGGACAGATTTTTGGCGCAGAACTGGCCTGTTCCGGCGGCATGGCCAGCCCCGTCTGTTTGCGAACGGCTTCAGATTGCACGGTCATGCTGCTCGATTTTGGCGTGCTGCTTTCCGAAAGCTCTATGGGCTGCCCCTGCCGGATGCAGGTGACAGCCAATCTGATGCAGGAATTCGCTCGACAGGTGCTCGCTTTTAACACCAAGGTGCGCATTTTGGGACAAAAGCGTCTGCGTGATCGACTGAAAATCTATCTGCAAACGCTCACGACCGATGATGACGGCATGTATACCCTGCCATATTCGCGTTCCGCACTTGCCGATTTTCTCTGCGTGGATCGGAGCGCACTCTCCCGCGAGCTCTGCCGCATGCGCAATGAAGGAATTCTTTCTTTTTCGGGCAGTAAGGTTTCTATACTCGATCCCGGATTTCTGCATGCGTAAGCGCCGTCACCCCAGAAAGTACGGCGGGATGATCCGCAGGGCGCGGACGATGAGCAGCGCGCACAGGTGCAGCGGATACGCCGCGTAAAAGAAGAACGTCAGCGCCTTGCCGTGCGGGCCGGGTCTGCCGTTATAGAGCAGAATCGGAACGGCCGACAGCGCCGCGCAGAGGGAAATCGTCACCCAGCCGCGCGCCACGCCGGAAAACAGCAGCGAAGCGGAATACAGCAGCGTCAGGAGCACGGTAAACAGCGCCTGACGCTTTTTGTCGCCGCCCGCGTAGCCGTAGGCGAGGCAGAGCGCCACGCCCAGCCAGCCGAAGCTCACCTGCGTGACCATGGCCAGCAGCATCAGCGCCAGAATGGAGAGCGCGCAGGGCAGCGGACGGGCGGAAAGCGCCCGCGCCGCGCACAGCGCAAGCAGCCCCAGAAGCAGCGAAAAGACGACGTTCTGCTCCATCGCGCTGGAGAGGCGGCCAAAGATCAGCAGATCGAACGGAAGCTCCGAAACGCAGGCCAGAAGCAGCAGCCGCCGCGCATAGGCGCGGATATCCCGCGTGTGCGCGAAGCCCTGCGCGAGCAGAAAGCAATACAGCGGAAACGCCAGCCGCCCGACGCAGCGAAACGCGCTTGCGGACGGGAAAAGCGCCAGCCCGGCGTGATCGACGCACATACAGACCAACGCAATCAGGCGCAAAACAAACGAGGACAGAGCGCTTCCCCTCCTTTTGGGCGAATGGAACATGGGATGAGGCGCCGCGAAGCCGGGCGGGCGCGCCCCGCCGCCTTCACGGCCTCATTCGGCCGAAACTATGATACAACAAGTTTCAAAACCTTGTCAATGTTCGGAATTGTGGCCGAACAAAAACGAAAAAGCGGGTTGATAAGCCCGAAAAAAACGGAAATCACATTGCAAACACGAACATTTGATGATATAATGCGAATGCTGTTTTGATTTTAAGCTGAGCTTTCCGTCAGTGAAGCACGCAAGGAGGAACAATCACCATGAGCCGAGTCAGAAGAATCTATGCAGAAAAGCGCCCCGGTTATGACGTGGCCGCCCGTCAGCTCTGCCAGGAGCTGCGCGAGGCGCTGGGCACGGAGGCGATTTCCCATGTGCGTATTTTCCAGCGCTATGACGTGGAGGGGCTGAGCGACGCGGCGTTTGAAAGCGCACGCGGCATCATCTTCTCCGAGCCGAACGCCGACACGCTCTATGATGAAACCCTGCCTCAACTGGACGCTCAACTGCTCGCGGTGGAGTATCTGCCCGGCCAGTATGACCAGCGCGCGGACAGCGCCGCCCAGTGCCTGCAGCTTCTCAGCCCGGAGCAGGCGAAGCCGAAGGTGGCCTGCGCGAAGGTTTACGCCATCGAGGGCAACGGCGTGACGGGCGAAATGATGGAGGCCGTCGCGCACCATGTCATCAACCCGGTCGAGGCGCGCCGCGCGAGCATGGAGAAGCCGGAGACGCTGGAAATGCAGGCCGACGTGCCTGCCGACGTGGCGGTTATCGAAGGCTTTACGCAGATGAGCGACAAGGCGCTCGGCGAGATGGTGGCGCGCATGGGCATGGCGATGAGCGCGGAGGATCTCTGCTTCTGCCGCGATTATTTCCGCGACACCGAAAAGCGCGACCCGAGCGTGACCGAGCTGCGCGCCATCGACACCTATTGGTCGGATCACTGCCGCCACACGACCTTCCTCACCGCCATCGACGAGATCACGTTTGACGACGGCCGGTTCGCCGCGCCGGTCAAGGCCGCCTATGAGCTGTACGTGGAAACGCGCAAGGACGTTTACGGCGCGCGCAAGAAGGATATCTCGCTGATGGATATGGCGACGCTCGGCGCAAAGGCGCTGCGCAGGATGGGCAAGCTCGACGACCTCGACGCTTCCGACGAGATCAACGCCTGCTCCATCGTCGTCACCGCGAACGTGGACGGCAGGGACGAGCCGTGGCTCATCATGTTCAAAAACGAGACCCACAACCACCCGACGGAGATCGAGGGCTTCGGCGGCGCGGCGACCTGCCTCGGCGGCGCGATCCGCGACCCGCTCTCCGGCCGCAGCTACGTCTATCAGGCGATGCGCATTACCGGTTCGGGCGACCCGCGCGTGCCGTACAGCCGCACCCGCGCGGGCAAGCTGCCCCAGCGGCGCATCACCACGACCGCGGCGCAGGGCTATTCCAGCTACGGCAACCAGATCGGCCTCGCGGCGGGCAAGGTGCAGGAATACTATCATCCGGGCTTTGTCGCCAAGCGCATGGAGCTGGGCGCGGTGATCGCCGCGACCCCGCGCGACCACGTGCGCCGCGCACAGCCCGAACCGGGCGATATCGTGATGCTGCTGGGCGGGCGCACCGGCCGCGACGGCTGCGGCGGCGCGACGGGCTCCTCCAAGGCGCACAACGCGCAGTCGCTCACGACCTGCGGCGCGGAGGTGCAGAAGGGCAACGCGCCGACCGAGCGCTGCATCCAGCGCCTGTTCCGCCACGCGGAATTCGCGCAGATGATTAAGCGCTGCAACGACTTCGGTGCGGGCGGCGTGTGCGTCGCCGTCGGCGAGCTTGCGCCCGGCCTTGTGATCGAGCTGGACGCCGTGCCGAAGAAATACGAGGGTCTGGACGGCACGGAGCTGGCGATTTCCGAATCGCAGGAGCGCATGGCCTGCGTCATCGCGCCGGATATGCTTGAGCGCTTCAAGCAGATGGCCTACGAGGAGAATCTGGAGGCGACGCAGGTTGCCGTCGTCACCGAGGAAGCGCGCCTTGTGATGCACTGGCGCGGCAAGACGATCGTGGATCTCTCCCGCGCGTTTCTGGATACGAACGGCGTGACCCAGCACGCCGAGGCAGAAGTCGCCGCGCCGGACGAGGCCGCGCCGTATCTGACGAAAAAGCCGGATTTCGCGAAGGATCGTACCGTGCGCGAGGCGTGGCTGGCGATGCTCTCCGATCTCAACATCTGCTCGCAGAAGGGACTTGTCGAGCGGTTTGACGGCACCATCGGCGCGGGCACGATCCTCGCGCCCTACGGCGGCGTGTACCGCGACAGCCCGAACGAGGCCATGGCCGCGCTGATTCCCACGCCGGGCGAAACGACGACCGCCACCCTGATGAGCCACGGCTACGACCCGGAATTGAGCACGTGGAGCCCGTTCCACGGCGCGGTCTACGCCGTCACCGAATCGCTGGCGAAAATCTGCGCGGCGGGCGGCGACGTCTCCCGCGCGCGGCTGACGTTCCAGGAATATTTCGAGCGCCTGAATCGCAATAAGCTCAGTTGGGGCAAGCCGGCGGCGGCGCTGCTCGGCGGCCTGAGCGCCCAGCTCGGCTTCGGAACGGCCTCCATCGGCGGCAAGGATTCCATGAGCGGCACGTTTGAGGATATCCATGTTCCGCCGACGCTTGTTTCCTTCGCCGTGGGCATGGTGGACGCGCGCAACGTCGTCTCCACCGATCTCAAGGGCGCGGATGGACATCGGCTGGCGCTGCTGACGCTGCCGGTGGACGACGCGCTCGTGCCGGAATACGACAAGGCGCTGATGCTCTATGAATCCCTGCATCAGGCGATTCTGCGCGGCGATGTGCTCAGCGCGCACACGGTCGGCCGCGGCGGCATTGCGGCGGCGGTGACGATGATGGCGATGGGCAGCCGAATCGGCGTGAAGCTGACGGACGTGGCGGAGGAAGAGCTGTTCCTGCCCGCTTACGGCGGCATTGTGGCCGAGCTGAAGCCGGGCGCGCCCGTTCCGGCGGGTCTGCGCGAAATCGGCGTGACCACCGAGAGCGCGACGCTTTCCGCCTGCGGCATGACCCTCAGCCTCTCCGAAGCGCACGGCGCGTGGAGCGAGCCGCTGGAGAGCGTCTTCCCGACGGATGCGAAGGCCAAGCACACGACCGCGCCGTTTATCCCCTACGAGACGCGCAGCGCCGCGCGTCCGAAGCTGCAAATCGCCAAGCCGCGCGTGTTCATCCCGTCCTTCCCCGGCACGAACTGCGAGCTGGACAGCGAAAAGGCGTTCCGCCGCGCGGGCGCGGAGACGGATGTGTTCGTCTTCCGCAACCTGACGGCGAAGGGCATCGAGGAATCCGTCGAGGCGCTGGTCAATGGCATCAACGCCGCGCAGATCGTGATGCTGCCGGGCGGCTTCTCGGCGGGCGACGAGCCGGACGGTTCCGGCAAGTTTATCGCGACCGCGCTGCGCAACCCGCGCATCATGGAGGCGATTATGAACCTGCTGAATCAGCGCGACGGCCTGATGCTGGGCATCTGCAACGGCTTCCAGGCGCTCATCAAGCTCGGCCTTGTGCCGTATGGCGAGATTCGCACGATTCGGGAGGACGACCCGACCCTGACCTACAACACCATCGGCCGCCACGCCGCCACGCATGTGCGGACGGTCGTTTCCTCCGTCAAATCCCCGTGGATGGCGGGCGTGAACGTCGGCGACGTCCATCAGGTCGCGATTTCCCATGGCGAGGGGCGCTTCGTCTGCCGCGAGGCGCAGCTCAAGCAGCTGGTGGCCAACGGCCAGATCGTCACGCAGTATTGCACCATCGACGGCGTGCCCGCGGTGAAGATGCCGGAAAACCCGAACGGCTCGTATTGGGCGGTCGAGGGCATTTGCTCGCCGGATGGCCGCGTGCTGGGCAAGATGGGGCACAGCGAACGCATCGGCGCGAACGTCGCCCGGAATATCCCCGGCGAAAAGGATCAGAAGATTTTTGAATCCGGCGTGGCGTATTTTGGGTAAAATTTAGAAGAAAAAGTCCCGCCGATCAGCGGAAAAGCTGGTCGGCGGGACTTTTTGGGCATTTATAGGATCAGATCAGGCGCATACCAATCGCTCAATTTTTTGGATTTGAAATCGTATGCTTTTCCCGTCTGCGCGTCAATCATCATCCATCCGTCATCTTTCCACTTCTTGGCATATTTGACAGACACGCACCACGTCGGAACGGCGGTATATTCCATATACTGGGGATCGTTTGTATTCAGATAATCGGTTGCCGCATCCATATAGATGACATAGCCTAAAATGGCATAATGGAAGCTTTCGATATTTCCGCTATTCATACTTTCCCGAATGGCATGCTCGATTTTTTCCCACGAGCAGAGCTGCATATCTTGCGCAATGATACCGATTTCTTCCCAAATTCCAAGACCGGAAAGCGACCAGAAATCCGGCGCATAATAGCTGTAAATATACTGGCTTTTTTCGCACATCACACGTCGCAGATTTCTGGAAGCCGTTGCGCTTTCTTCAAAAGCGGCGCCAATGCCGGAAATGACGGGAATGCCATGGAGCATCGGGAGATAGGAGACGAAATAGCCGCCGACTTCAGATAAAGAACCGCATGGAACGTTTTCCTTAAATTCTTCGGATGAAAAATACTTCCACGGGCTTTGAAGGGTGACAGACTGCGGCAGTACGTCTGGCTTTGTGCGCTCATCAAGAGATTTGATCGTCAAAGCGCCCTGCCTGATGGCCCAATCCATTGAGGCAGACTGATTGGCGGCAAAAACCTGATCGAGATGAATTTCACTGTTTGGCAGAAAAAGATTTTCGTATGTCTTTTCTGGATATGTTCCGATTTCAGCCTTTCCCGCCAGACCGTATTTTTCATAATCCATCTGAACGACGGAGGGATAGCCGGACAATTCGCCTTGGCCGGTTTGTTCAATGTCTTTTAAGCGCACTTTCAGTATCGGCAGCGCGTCTGCTTGGGGAATATACAGGTTTGAACGGAATTCATCGCCTGCCGTTGCATCGACCTGCTTTCGCAGCGCGGAAACAGAGAATCCGTCGCCGCCTGCTGTCGCAAGCGAGGGCACAAGCAGCAGGACGCAGAGCCACAATATCATTTTCTTCATGTTCTTCTCCTTATCGGTCGGAAGGAAATGGCAATAAGATAATTTCTTCATTTTCGCGTTCCGTTTTTTCAATTTGAGCGGGGGCTGTTCAACCTGTGCCAAGTCCCTGTCGTTCATGCGCACGCTCACTTCCTTTCACTCTATAGACGACAAAAACGCGCCGTTTTTTATCATTGTTTTTCAAAACCTTTGATTTTTTTGCGAAGAAGGCGGGATGACTCGATTCCTTTGTATCGTGACTTTGAAATCGAAAGCCTTGCTCTGGCGAGAGCGCAAATCTCATCTTCTTTTTTCGTTGACGCGGCTTTTCTTCCTGCCGTCCGCATGAATGACGGGGCGCTTTCCGTATTTTTGTGTGTTATACTTTTTTGGTCAAACTTTTCCCCGCCCTCGCGCGTATATAGGGTGAAGGATTCTTCAAGCAACAAAACGAAAGGGGGAGCGGCGTATGGAATCCAATGCGTTTTCCCGCATCGCAGAGGAAAATATGCAGGGGCTTTATCGACTCAGCTTCAGCATTTTGCATACGCGCCACGACGCGCAGGATGCGGTTCAGCAGGGTCTGCTCCGTGCATGGGAAAGACGGGAGACGGCGAGACCCGAACAGATTCGCGCGTGGCTGACCCGGATTGTCATCAACGAATGTCACAACATCCAGCGCAAGCGTATGCGCGTGGTGCTGATGGGTGAAATGCCGGAAATGGCCGCGCCGGAAGATACATACGAGGCGGAAGCGGAACTGCGAAGCGCCATAGACAGTCTGCCGGAAAAACTGCGTGTGCCGCTGCTGCTGCGCTATATGGAGCGCTATTCGGAAACGGAAATTGCGCAGACGCTCGGTGTGCCGGTGACGACCGTGAAAAATCGGCTTTTTCGCGCAAGGCGCGCGGTGCGCGCCAAGTTCGACGAGGAGGTGACGTTTGAGTGAAGCGTGTGATCGACGAAAAGACGCTGAAAGCGCTTTATCCGCCGATGGAAACGGCGTTTGAGACGCAGATGCGTCAAACCCTGCGCAGCCTGCCCGTCGAGCGCAGACATCGAGGTGCGCGGCGCAAGCCCGCCGCGGTTTTGGTTGCGGCGGCGGTGCTCGCGCTGCTGGCGGCAACGGCGCTGGCCATTGCGGCACTCAGCGGATTTTTTACAGAAGCGACGGCGCTGCCGTTAAATAGCAGCTATATGGAAAATTGGTCGCTGGGCGAAAAAGAGGCGGTGGCGGCGCTGCTGGTTCAATACGATTTGCCGGAGGATCGCGCGGCGTGGGAGGACGCGTTGCAAGAGAGCGGCGCAAGGCGGCGCGAGGCGGCGCTGGACGCGCTGTTTATCGAGCACTATGCGGTAACCTCCGGCGGAAGACGGAACATATCGCTGCACAGTATCATGCAGCAGGAGCTGGGCGAGCTTGACCCGGAATGGAGCTTGGAACAGAAGGCGGCGTATTCTGCGCTGGAAAGCGAATTTGAACTGGGCGGCGCCGACGAGGACGTGAACCTCCTGCCGGGGGAAGACGACATCCCGCGCGAGGAGGCCGTGAAAATCGCCAAAGACGCGATTCAGGCGGCGTTCGGCTTTACGGATGAGCAGATGGAAAACGCCGCGCTGTGGGAACTGAGTTTTTTGGTGCACCGCTCGGAGCTGGGCGTGAAGCCGCCGTATTATTCCGTGTGCCTTGCGATTTGCGACGAGACGAATGTGTGGAAAGCCGAATACGCGGCCATTTCCGGCGCGGGCGAGGTGCTCACGAGCGCGGACGGTTACCTTGCCGTGGAATCTCCGCAGGAAGCGGCGGCGGCGCTTCATACGATTGCGTATTACCAGTCGGATGCGTTCGATCAGGACAGAGCGCGCGAGCTGGCGCGCCATGGGCAGACGATCACGGCGATTGAGCCGCAGATCGTCACATGGGAAAATCAGCGGATTGACGAGCTGCTGACCCTGCAAAACGGAACGGTTTTGGCTGCGGGGCGGGAAATGGCGGAAAACAACCGGGATACGCGCAGGGTGTTCGCCGCCTGCATAAACGAAGATGGAGAGACGATCTGGCGCGCGACCCTCGACGCGCAGGAGAACGAACAGTGCAGCGTTACCGGCGCGATGCAGTTGGAGGACGGCCGGATTCAGTTGATGCTCAACCGAAGCCGCGAGGTGAACCATGAGTTCGAATACGATCTCTATGAACTGGCGACGCTGAGCGAGGACGGAAAGCTGCTGGACAGGCGGCGGCTTCCGTCGGCCAGCGCGCTCAGCGGGCTGGATGCGGGCAGTCAGGAGGTTCTTTTCTGCGATCCGGGGCACGGCGGGCTGATCGTCAGCGGCTCGGTCGGAACGAAAAACACGCCGTTTTATGCGCAGGTGGATGATCGCGGCGACGTGGTTTTTCATCTGGATATGCGCGAAACGGTCACGAGTCTGTATGCGACGCGGGACGGCTACGCGCTCGTCGGTTGGGACAAGGCTGAGCAGAGAACGCGGATGGCTTTTTATGACATGCAGGGGCAGAAAATCCGGGAAGCCGAAGCGGATGCGCTGCCCGCGGGCTTCCATGTGACGAGCCTGTACCCGCAGGCGGATGGCACGATGTGGGCGGTAGATGATTCGCTGACAGCGGCGGAGGTACAGAAGCTGCTCCGCCTGGATGAAAACGGGCGCGTCATGGAGGAATATGCCATGAATGAGAACATGGGCGCGTCGGCGTTTCAGGAGGCCTTTATGCGCGTTGGCGGCACGGTTGCCCTGCTCAACCGCCATAAAACGAGCAGAGACGAGCAGACGAGCGCCACCCATTGCGGATTGATGGTTCTTCGAAACGGCAGGATGGAGGAAGTGTATGTGCGCGGCATGGATTGGAGCAACCTCGATTTCAGCCGCCCCAAGGCGGCGGCATTTTCTCCGGAGAGCCGCAAGGTGTTCATATTCCAGCTCGGCGGACAGGACTATATCGCCGAAACGGGCGGACTTACCCCGGTTCTGTCTCAATGGGCGATTGTAGAGTTGCCGGAATAAGCGAAACCCCTTCCGATCCTGTGGGTCGGAAGGGGTTTTGTCTGCGCGGCGAACGCATCGACGGGCGAAGGAGAGCACGCGAGGTGGGGCGGGCGCGCAATGCGCGCCCCTACGGTACGGGCACAAAAAAAGAAGGCTCATTCGCCTTCCGGTTTGACATCCGATTGTTTATCGCTCTGCGCTACGACGCGGCAAAGCTCGAGCATCAGCCGCTGGGACGCGGGCGAGCAGCCGTTGGCGATTGCGGCGACGCTCTGGCCGAGCGATTCCGAACCGCGGCTCGGGCGCTGGGAAAAATCCTCCCCGATCATGCAGCCGTTGAGCAGGGCGGACAGCGAAACGTCGAGGACGGAAGCAATCTGCGCCAGCATCTCCAGCGAAATCGGGCGTTCGCCCCGCTCCAGACGGCCGAAATGAAGCTGGGAAATTTTCAGGCGGTCGGCGGCTTCCTCCTGCGTGATGTCAAGCGCAGTGCGCGCGGCGCGGATGTTGCGGCCGATGGCCTTGAACGAAACGAGCATGTCGAGTTCCTCCCGGGCAGATTGATGATATAAATATCATATCCCGAAAGACTCAAAATGAACACGTCCCATTGTGTCAGATCATGTCAGCGTGGATGGAAATGCGGAGAGATTATTTTGCAAATCGGGATGCGCGGGGCGGGAGGGCGCGTTTTGCGCGTCACAGGCTCAGCAGAATGTGGGCGCTGAACACGCCGTCCTTCGCGGCGATGGAGAGCGTGCCGTTGTGGCGCTTGACCGTTGCGGCGACGGAGGCCAGACCGACGCCGTGATCCTTTTTATGCGAGGTGGGCAGGCCGTTTGGGGCGAAGGCGATTTCGCCGACATAGCCGTTTTCCACGGACAGGCCGAGCATCGCGCCGCCGATCATGCCGGAAACCACCCGAACCTCCCGCGCCTCGACGGGCAGGGCGCAGACGGCGCGCAGCGCGTTTTCCAGCAGGTTGCCCAGCATCATGCACAGATCGACCTCGTCGAGCGGCAGGCGCTCGGGCAGATCGAGCCGCCAGGATATCCGCGTGTTCTGGGTCTCGGCGATGCGCTGATAGTGGCCGGCAATCGCGTCCAGCGCGGCGTTGGCGCAGAGCATCGTGTGCGGGGGAGCCAGCCGCCCCTCGTATTCGGCCAGATAGTCGTTCAGCTTGTCGTATTTCTTCGCCTCGCTCAGTCCGGCGATTACGTGCAGATGCTGGCGGAAATCGTGGCGAAGCTGCCGGGTCGCGTCCATGTGCTCGCGCAGCTCGCGGTAGCGTGTGTTCTCCATGCTCAAAAGCTGGTTCTGCGCGTGCAGCTCGGCGGCCTCGCTCATCTTTCGGGTGGTGAGGTAGACGAAGTAATAAAACCAGAACAGAAGGCTCAGAAAGCTGATGAGCAGCACGATGCTGATTTCCCGCACGCGCCCGGTCAGCACGACGGCGGGGTATATCGGCGTCATCCAGATGAACAGGCCGGTCAGAAACAGCGGCGCGACGAACAGCGCGCGCCAGATGGCGCTGAAGCTGACGTTGCAGAGCATCCAATGAATTTTCCTGCGAAAGAGCAGCGAAAAAACCAGCAGAACGGCGAACGTGAGGGCCAGACCGATCAGCCCGGAGGGGAGCGTGAACACCGGCTGGTCGTTGTGCAGCTCGAGCGGCGCGCAGAGATAGCAGCTCAGCGTGGCGGAAAAGGAGACGAGCATCGTGGCGGTGAAAAAGACGAACAGCGCCTTGGACGGCGGCAGCGCGACCGATTTCAGATAGAGCAGCAGGAAGAGCAGCAGGGCGGGGAGCGCCAGCGCGTTGACGGAAAGCTGAAAGCGGCAGCAGGCCAGCGCGCCGATTCCGACGAACGCCGTGACGCCCAAAGCGCTGAGTGCGGCGAGCTTTTTGAGCGGCAGGCGCAGAAAGCCGGAAAGCGGCAGATAGCACAGCAGCGCGAACGGACAGCAGATGGCCAACTTGGCGGCATAGCGGGCGAAAAGCATGGCTGTTACCCCCTTTTCATGCGCTTGATCTGGTATTCGGAGAAGCGGTTGACTAAATCGAGCCGGTTGCGCTGGCGCAGGGGGAAGCGCAGGCCGTCGGTCAGCAGGATGCTGTCGCCGTCGAGCTTGAGCGCCTCGTCCATGTTGACGAGCACGCCGCGGTTGCAGGGCAGAAAGCGCTCGTCCCCGCGCAGGGCGGCCTCCAATTCGGCGAAGGTCTGCGAGCTTTTCAGGCATGCGCCGGAAACCGTGAAGATGTCCAGCGCGTGCCCGTGGGAGGTGACGGCGACAATCTGCCCATGCGGCAGGCGGATGGTCTGGCGCGGCAGGTGGATTTCGACGAGCTGCTCGCTCTCCTCCATCAGCCGAATCGCCCCGGAAAGCACGTGATCGAGCTGGGCGGCGCTGTAAGGCTTCACCAGATAATCAAACGGGTGAACCGGAAACGCATCGAACGCATATTCCTTCGAAGAGGTCAGGAAGACGATCAGGCAGCGCGCGCTCCGCTTGCGCACCCGCTGCGCAACCTCGATGCCGTTCATGCCCTCCATGCAGATATCCAGAAAGACGAGCGCGTCGTCCCCCGGCGTAAAGCCGCTCAGAAAAGCTTCCCCGCCGTCAAAACAGGCGATGCTCGCGCCGTCCGGAATGCGAACCAGCAGATCCTGCCGGAGCAGCTCGCGCGTCTGCGCCTGGTCATCGACGATGGCAATGCGTATGTTCATGGCAAACACCCTTCCTCCGCAAGTGACGATAGACTCAGTATACCATAAACGGCCGCGCGCCGCGCGTATAGATTTGGGGAAAATGCCTACTGTTCGTGCAGAAAAAACGTCGTTCGCGCAAAAACGCTTGCATGAATCGCGCTATTGGTCTATACTAAGCGTGACCTAAAAAATGATCGAAAGATCGACGAAAGGATGGTTTTTCCCATGAAAAAGATGCTTGCGATGCTGCTGGCTGTGCTGACCCTGTGCTTCGGCGCCGCCGCGATGGCCGAGAGTGTTCCCGAGGCGGACGCCGCCGCCGAGTAGGCCGCGCTGACCGATCTGACCGCCGAAGGCCAGTTGATTCAGGCTGAGAGCTTCCAGTTCTATATCCCGGCCGACTGGGAGACGGTTGAGCTGAATGACGAGGAGATCGCCGAGGGCTATGTCTTTGCCGCCGCTTCCGCGGACGGCGCGAACAGCCTGATCATCACCTACGCCGCGATGGATGCGGCGATGACCGCCGAAGAGGCGCAGCCGGGTCTGGCCGAGGTCTATCCGACCGCGACCGTGCAGGATCTCAACGGCACTTCCGTCGTCGCGTTCCACGACGCGGAGGAGGATGTGCTGGGCATCGTCGTGATGGATACCGTCGATGCGGGCTACTACATCTTCATGTTCACCCCGGCTTCCGACGAGGCGTTCCTGCCGGTGGCTGACGCGATTGCCGCTTCCTTCACCGCGGCTCAGTAAAAGAGCATCGGTCAAGCGATAAGTGCGATTCCTTACCAAAGCATTTGTAAAAGAGGCTGTCAAGCAAAAACTTGACAGCCTCAGTTTGTTGACATAAGCAAACTTGGCTTGAATAGCAAAATCAAGAAATTCAGCCATTCTTTCATTTGCGGAAAGGGCTATTCTCCCCCCCCCTTCGGGGGGAGAATAGCTTTTTGTCTGCAGTCTGAGGCTGTCAAGCAAAAAACTTGACAGCCCTTTCTCTATTCTGCCGAAAAGGCCGCGATGGCCGCGTCCAGCGCCGCAACCGAGCGGATGGCCTGCCGCCGGGTGAGAAGCTGACGGCGTACCTGCGAGGGCGCGTGTTCAAATAAGCGCCGCGCGTGGGAATCGCTTTCCAGCAGCGCGTAGAGATTCGGATATACGTTCAAGAAGCGTCACCTCCCGATGCGCCTAGTGTGCGCCGGGCGGGGGACGCTTATTCTCTGCCCGCACTTGACGCTTCTTAGAGGGGAGCGATATAATATAAAACCAGTGAAGCATGGAATGCCCAGGAAACAATTTCAAAAGCGGGAGATGCGGGAACACCGGGTTCCTGCCGGGTCGTAAGGCGAAGCCCCAAACGTGACCCAGAACATACCCCCAAAAAAGGAGCAGAGATGACACCGATGGATGCGGCGCGCGCGGCGCTCAAAGAGGTTTTTGGCTACGACGATTTTCGCCCCGGACAGGAGGACGCGGTGGCCGCCGTTCTGCGCGGGCGCGACGTGATGGCCGTCATGCCCACCGGCGCGGGCAAGTCGATCTGCTACCAGATTCCCGCGCTTGTGCTGGAGGGCGTCACGCTCGTCGTTTCGCCGCTCATTTCGCTGATGCGCGATCAGGTGTTCGCGCTGCTGCAAAACGGCGTTCGCGCGGCGTATCTCAACAGCTCCCTGACCCCGCGCCAGTATGCGCTTGCGCTGGAGAACGCGCGGCGCGGCACGTATAAAATCATCTACGTCGCGCCGGAGCGGCTGCTGACCGATTCGTTCCTCAGCTTTGCGAAGGGCGCGAAAATCGCGCAGGTCGTCGTCGATGAGGCGCACTGCGTCAGCCAATGGGGGCAGGATTTCCGCCCCGGCTATCTGCAAATCGCGCCGTTTCTGCGCGAGCTGCCCCGGCGGCCGCGCCTGAGCGCCTTCACCGCGACGGCGACGCAGGCCGTCCGCGCGGACATCGTCCGGCTGCTGGAATTGCAGAATCCATACGACATTCTGACGGGGTTCGACCGGCCGAATCTCTTTTTTGAGGTGCGCAGGGCGAAGGATCGCGACGCGGAGCTGCGCCGCTTTCTGGCGGAGCACCGGGGGCAGAGCGGCGTCGTCTACTGCGGCACGCGCAAGGGCGTGGAGGAAGTGACCGCCATGCTGAACGACTGCGGCGTGGACGCGGTGGGCTACCACGCGGGGATGGCCGACGAGCTGCGCGCCAAAGCGCAGGAGGATTTCGTCGCCGACCGCGCACCGGTGATCGTGGCGACCAATGCGTTCGGCATGGGCATTGACAAATCCAACGTTTCCTTCGTCGTGCACTATAACATGCCCAAGGATTTGGAGAGCTATTATCAGGAGGCGGGGCGCGCGGGGCGCGACGGCGAGGACGCGGTCTGCTGCCTGCTGTATCAGCCGGGGGACGTGCGGCTGAACACCTTTTTGATCGACCACGCGCAGGATATGAGCCAGATGGACGAGCAGACGCGGCAGGTCGTCACCGCGCGCGCCAAGGAGCGCCTTCGGCAGATGACGTTCTACGCCACGGGCGGCGGCTGTCTGCGCGCGAAAATCCTCCAATATTTCGGTGAGAAGGTCGAAAAGCCGTTCTGCGGCAACTGCTCGGGCTGCATGGCGCGCGAGGAGGAGCGCGACGTGAGCCGTCAGGCCGGGCAGATCGTCGCCGCCGTGATCGCGATGAACGGGCGATACGGCAAGGCGACGGTGGCGCGCGTGCTCTGCGGTCAGGCGGACGCGAGGCTGCGCGAGCGCGGGCTGGATAAGCTCTCCGCCTTTGGCAGCATGAAGGCCGAGGGCGAAGCCAACGTGCGCGCGATGATCGACGAGCTGATCGCGGGCGACGTGCTGACGGTGACGGAGGGGGATTATCCGCTGCTCCGGGAGGGCGCTTACGCCCGCGACGTGCTGCGCGGGGATATGCCCATCCGCATGGCGCTGCTGCCGACGGACGCCGCGCCGGAAATCAAGCGCCGCGTGAAGCAAAAGGAATTTGTCAACAAGGCGCTGTACAGCCGCCTGTCCGACCTGCGCAAGCAGATCGCCATGGATCAGAACGTGCCGCCGTTCATCATCTTCACCAACGCCACGCTCAAGGATATGGCGGCCAAAGCGCCGCGCACGCGCGCGCAGATGCTCCGCGTCGCGGGCGTGGGCGAAGGGAAGATGCAGCGTTACGGCGACGCATTCCTGCGGGAAATCGCCGCCTACGAGGAGGATGAAGCGTGAAAAAGGAGAGAGGGCTTGCGCTGGCGGCCTGCGCGGCGCTGGCCGCGCTGATGCTGCTGTTCGCCTCCCAATGTTCGCCGCTGTACCCGATCAACCTCTGGGACGACGCAAACTGCCTGCTGACGGTCGGGCGGGTGATGCGGCGCGGGGGCGTGCTCTATCGGGATATCTACGAGCAGAAAGGGCCGCTGCTCTATCTGATTCACGCGCTGGCGGCCTGCATTTCCGATACGAGCTTTTGGGGCGTGTACGCGCTGGAAATCCCGGCGCTGACGGCGGCGCTGTACGCGGCCTACCGCCTTCTGCGGCTGAGGACGGGCGCGGGCTTCGCGCTCGGCGCGGCGGCGGTCTGGGGCGCGCTGACGGTGACCGGCGGCGCGTTTATGCGCGGGGACAGCGCGGAGGAATTCTGTCTGCCGCTGCTGACGGCGGCGCTGGCGCTGGCCTATGCCGAATATGGCAGGCGCGCCAGACCGATGCGCGCAAAGCGGCTGCTGCTCTGCGGCGTGCTGGCCGGGGGCATCGCGACGATCAAATATACGCTGCTCGGCGCGATGGTCGGGCTGTGCGCCGTCGAAGGCGCGCTGGCGCTGAAGGAAGGCTGCGTGCCGCGCGCGCTGAAAAGCGCGGGCGTGTTTCTGGCGGGTATGGCGATTCCGATTCTGCCGTGGGTGATCTATTTCGCGGCGAACGGCGCGCTCCGCGACGCCTACACGGCGTATATCTACAACAACGTCTTTCTGTACGGCGGCGAGGCCGCGTCGTGGGGGCAGAGGCTGGGCGAGTTGGCGCGCTACGTTCAAAAAAACGCGCTGTGGGCGGTTCCGGCCGCGCTGGGGCTGGCCGCGCTGGCGGCGGATCGGGGCGAAACCGCCGCCGTCCGGCTCTGCGTCGCGGCGATGGCGGCCGGTCAGTTCGCGGCGGTGTTCTTCGTCGGGCGCGTATGGGCGTACAGCCTGCTGGCGCTGGCGGCGTTCGGCGTGATCGGCTGCATGCAGCTCCATCGCGCGCTGAAAAAAATCGGCTGTCCGCGCGGGAAAAAGGCGCTGACGGCGGCGGCCTGCGCGGCAAGCCTGCTGCTGGCGTGGTTCGCCACGCCGAACGCATTTCTGCGCGGGCAGAAGCTCGAGCAGCTCGCGCAGGGGCGGCTGGCCGCGGCCATGCCGGAGGGCGCGACGCTGCTGCAATACAGCCACCTCGACGACGGGCTGTATCTGGCGGCGCACACGCTCCCGCAGGAAAAATACTTCGTTTTGCTGAACGTGCAGCTCGAGGCCATGCGCGACGCGCTCGACCGCGCCGTGCGCGAGGCCGTCCCGGATTATGTGCTGGTCAGCTGGCGGGCGCTTCCGGCGGAATTTGACCGATACGAGTTGATTGCTTCCGACGTGGGCTATGACGACGACAACCGGCTGAACAAGACGCTGTATCTGTACAGGAGGAAGAGCGAATGAAAAGGGCGTTCCCCGCGCTGCTGGCGCTGCTCTGCGCGACGCTGGCGCTGCTGATTGCGACGAGCAGCTCGCCGCTGTACGCCGCCAATTTTTGGACGGATACGAACATCTATTTCACCATCGGGCGCGGCATGACGCGCGGGCTGATGCCCTATCGCGATCTGTTTGACCACAAGGGGCCGCTGCTGTTCATGCTTTACGCGCTGGGAGCGGCGATTTCGGATACGAGCTTCATCGGCGTGTTCATTCTGGAGACGCTGAGCCTTACGGCGGCGGTTTACGCGGGCTGGCGGACGGTTTCGCTCTTCGGCGAGGGGCGGCTGACGCTGTTGAGCATGCCGATTCTGGCGGCGGTCGTTTGCTGCTGCACGGCGTTCACGCAGGGCGGAAGCGCGGAGGAATTCGCGCTCCCCGCGCTGGCGGCGGGCGTGTATCTGGCGCTGGCGCTGATGGCGCGGCCGGGGGAAGGGGACGGACGGCGCGCGCTGGGCTTCGGCGCGGCGGCGGGCTGGGTGTTCCTGATCAAATACACGGATATCGGGCTGTTCGCGGGGCTGGGAATCGGCCTGCTGGCGTTTGCGTGGCGGCGGGAAGGCTTTGGCCGCGCGCTGGTTTCGGCGGGGCGGATGCTGCTGGGCGCGCTGCTGGTCTGCGCGCCGGTGGCGGCGTATCTGGCATTCAACGGGGCGCTGGGCGCCTGCGTGGAGGTCTACTTTATCCAGAACCTGTTTGATTACAGCGGCGCGCCGATGAGCCTGAGCGGCCACGTCTATAACGCGCTGGCGTATCTGCGCACACAGAGCGCGATCAACCCGGCGGTGGTGCTCCTCGTCGCGCTGGGGATGGGCTTTCTCCTGCTTTGGGCGGCGAAAAGGCATGAAAAGGGCATGGTTTGGCAGGCGCTGGCGCTGCCGATGGGCGCGGGGCTGCTGCTGCTGACCTGCTATTGGGGCGAAATGGCACACCCGTATTACGCGCTGGTGTTCGCGGGACTCTGCGCGCCGGGGCTGATTCCGCTGGCGTGGCTGGCCGGCTGGGCGGAGAAGCGCGGGCTGCTCGCGCGGGCGCTGCCGCTGGCGGGCGCGCTGGCGATTGTGCCGGTCTGCATGGGGCTCTGCCGCGCCGTGCCGCTGATGCGGGTGAAGAAGGCGGACATGGCGCAGACGGTCTTCGCGGAGATGATGAACCGGGAGGAAGCGCCGACGCTGCTGGACATCACCAGCTTGGATCAGGGGTTTTATCTGGCGGCGGGGATCGTGCCAAACTGCCGGTACTTCGCCGACAACAATTTGCAGACGCAGGAAAAGCGGGACGCGATTGCGTCGTATCTGGCCGAGGGAAGGACACAGTTTGTCGTGACGCGCTATGCCGACCCCGGCGAGGCATACGAGCTGATCGCCGAGGCCGACGGCGTGTTTGACCTGAACGACATGCGGCATTACAAGCTGTATAAGAGGAAAGAGCCATGAGCGACACGAGAATTTCGGAAAAAGCGCTGCGCGCGTTTATGGAGCGCGCCTACGAAAAAGAGGGCTTTGAGGCGGAGGAAGCCCGGCAGATTGCCGACGTGCTGATGCAGGCGGATCTGTTCGGCATCGAGAGCCACGGCGCGCAGCGGATGATGTATTACCACCAGAACATCAGAAGCGGGAGCGTCGATGTGCGCGCGCGGGCGGAGGTTCTGCGCGAAACGCCGGTTTCCGCGCTGATGGACGGCCATTTCGCGATGGGGCACCTGACGGCGGCGAAGGCGATGCGCATGGCCATCAAGAAGGCGAAAACGGCGGGCATCGGCATGGTCGCGGTGCGCAACTCGTCGCATTACGGCATTGCGGGCTATTACCCGCTGATGGCCGAGCGCGAGGGGCTGGCGGCGTTTTCGATGACCAACACCGGGCCGATCATGGTGCCGACGTTCGGGCGCGAGATGATGCTGGGCACGAACCCGATGGCGTTCTGCATGCCCGCCGATCCGTATCCCTTCTGGTTCGACGCATCCACGACGGTGGTGACGCTGGGCAAGGTGGAGGTTTACAACAAGCGCGGAAAGCCCATGCCCGAGGGCTGGACGATCGACGGCGCGGGTCAGCCGTGCAGCGACGCGCACAGGATGAACGAATCCATCCTGAGCGGCGGTCTGGGCGGGATTCTGCCCCTCGGCGGCGAGGGCGAGCGGACGAGCGGCCACAAGGGATACGGGCTGGCCATCATGGTGGAGGCGCTGACGGGTGTGCTGGCGCAGGGCATGCTCAGCCCGGAGATGTGCGGCGCGCACGGCGACCACACGAGCCATTTCTTCATGGCGTTCGACCCGGCGATGTTCGGCGACCCGGCGGCCATCCGCGCGCGGATGAGCGGTTATTTGCAGGCGCTGCGCGAGAGCGAGAAAGCGCCGGGCTATTCGCGCATCTACACCCCCGGCGAGAAGGCGCACGAGGCGCAGCGGGACAGGCTGCAAAACGGCGTTCCGGTGGAGGAAAACACGCTGGCGGAGCTGCGGCAGATCGCGCGCGAATTGGGGATTGAGGGTGTGTAAGCCATGCGGAAGATGACGCAGGGGAGTATCACGCGCCACCTCATCGCCTATGCGCTGCCCCTGATTCTGGGCAACCTGTTTCAGCTCACCTACAACGCGGTGGATTCCATCGTCATCGGCAAATTCGCGGGGGAAAACGCGCTGGCGGCGGTCAGCGCGGCGAACCCGGTGATGACGATTATGATTCTCGGCGTATCGGGCGTGAGCATCGGCGCGTCGGTGCTGATGAGCCGGTTTTACGGCGCGGGCGACGAGGACGCGCTGCGCCGCGAGGTCGCCACGACGATCGTTTTCGGCGGCGCTGCGTCGGTCGCCGCGTTTCTGCTCGGCTGGCCGCTGAGCGGGCCGGTGCTGCGGCTGATGCGCGTGCCGGGCGAAATTCTGGCGATGGCGACGCGCTATTTGCAGGTGATCTTCGTCGGATTCCTGTTCACGTTCCAATACAACATTCTGGCGGCGGCGCTCCGGAGCGTCGGCGACAGCAAAACGCCGGTGATCTTTCTGGCGCTGGCGAGCGTGATGAACGCGGGGCTTGACGTGCTGCTGGTGGCGGTCTTCCGCTGGGGCGTGGTCGGCGCGGGCATCGCGACGGTGATGGCGGAGGGGATCAGCGCGCTGCTGTGCGCGTGGCACATTTACAGGCGGATTCCGCTGCTGCATCTGGCGCGGCGCGAGCTGAAAATCGACAGGCGGCTGCTGCGGGAAACGGTTTCCTCCGGCGCGATTACGGCGATGCAGCAGGCGTGCCAGCCGATTGGCAAGGCGCTGATTCAGAGCGTGATGAACGCGCAGGGCGTGAGCGTGATTGCGGCGTTCAACGCGGTGAGCCGGGTGGACGATTTTGCCTGCATCCCGGAGCAGAGCATTTCCTCGGGCATGATGACCTGCATCGCGCAGAACAGGGGCGCGGGGGAGCACGCGCGCGTGGGCGAAACCCTGAGGCGCGGCATGGCGATAGAGGCGGCCTACGGCGTTTTGATCTGCGCGGCGGTTCTGCTGGCGAAGGAGCCGGTGATGCGGCTGTTTGCGGCGCAGGACAGCGTGCGGATGGTGAGCATGGGCGTGGATTATCTGACGCTGATGGCGTTTTTCTACATCCTGCCGGGGATCACGAACGGCTTACAGGGGTATTTTCGCGGCATGGGCGAGATGAAGACGACGCTGACGGCGACGTTTATTCAGATTTCGATCCGCGCGCTGGTGGTGGCCGTGCTTGTGCCGCGCATCGGATTGAACGGCGCGGCGTGGGCCTGCGCCGTGGGCTGGAGCGCGATGCTCTGCTATACCTTCGCGCGCTATCGCCGGGTGCGGGAAAGCGAATAGGACAGAACAGAAAGCGAGACAAAAAACGTCGGGACGGCTTGAACCGCCCCGACGTTTTTTGTGCGGAATTTACTTTTTTAATCCAACAAAGATAGAAGATGAACATGTCTTGGGGTATGAGCTTTTTTCAGACTTAACAAAAATGAGGAACGTGTTATGATAAAAACAGTAAGAGAGCAAATCTGGAATTTTGAACAAATTCCAATAATGGGCGTAACGCCTGTCTGACTCCCTCAGTCACGGCTGCGCCGTGCCAGCTCCCTCGAAGAGGG
>ERZ825137.582-NODE-582-length-50878-cov-35.753930_pt1 | contig 50878 bp, 56 predicted proteins | sample MGYA00519873_ERZ825137 | MGnify/ENA primary metagenome ERZ825137 (study PRJEB31778, sample SAMEA3449190) | human gut metagenome | biome: human gut; feature: human-associated habitat; material: faeces | place: United Kingdom | collected 2010/2012 ...
ACTAGGGTTTCCATAATTACGCTTTTTTGTGTCTACTTTTTGTTGACAACTTCAAGTTAAACTGACAGCTTTTATATTCATTTTATTTCTATGCTAATATTTTCAAAGTATAAAAGAAATACCTTTCTACTCCATTTACATCATATGTAATTGCATATTTATAATATGTAGAATTTTTGACACTAGATCTATCTACTTTTGCAGCAAATGTAAATGTTGCACTTTCTCCAGAAGTAATTGTTGTAGGCAAAATTGTTGCAGAAACATTACTAACAGAAGCTCCTGGATTTGAAACTTCTAATTGCGTTACTTTACCATTAGTATATATTATTCCACTTTGAGAATTATTTTTCAAAGAAAATCCAACATTTAAATTAGAAGAAAACCATGCTGTACCCAAATTTTTATGAACTTTAATCGTTGTAGTTAAACTATTGCCAGAATATTCATCTGAAACAAAGTCAAACCATGTAATTCCCATACCATTCGTCATACCGCTTGTTGTTGTATATTTATTTTCTTCTGTTGTGGGAACTTTTACATCTATTGGCGGTGGTTCATAATTTAATGTAACCTTTCCATAAATGTTTAGTTTTGAACTCCAAAGAGAATATCCTGTATTCATAACAATTAATACAACAATAACCGCACTAATAATTGCTAAAGCACTAATTCTATGTCTCTTTTTTATTTTATATTTTCTCCTCATGTTCACTCTCATTTCCTAATATTCTATCTTTTTAATATATATCTATACACCATATTATTTCCTAAAACGCAAAACCAACTTTCTTCTTCTTTGTCATTATTCCAATACAAAATAGGTTTAAATAATTCTTCAGAAACCTTTAATATCTCATCAAATTCTTTAACATCCACTAATCCTTGACCAGATGTATCAATTCTTGAATTTACTTCAACAATTTTTTCATCACATCCTTTTAAAATTTTATTTAACTCAATTTTGTATTCATTTCTTACAACATTATTATTTCTTGTCTTTAATAATAAAATTATCAATACAACTAAGGCTACAACAAACATAATAGATCCAAAAATAACTTTTATTTGACTAAATTCATTTTCTGTTTGAACCATTTTAGTTACTATTTGAGGTTTAGCTGTATTTTCTACTGTTGTTGATATTGTTGTAGTTTTTGATGTTATATCAAAAACTAAATCAGGCGAATATGTGTTAATAACATCTTGTCCTAAAATATTTGTTTTAGTTGTAATTTCTAATAAAACCGTATATTTAGTCTGAACTTGTATTCCAAGTTCTTGTTGAAAATCTTTAACCATTTGAATTTTATCATTCATATTCAATTCAAAGTTTTCATTTATTTCAGCTTTATCAGAAGTAACACTCAAATCCTTTGTCGGAACAATAACATCAGTTTTCTTCCAAACTTTCTGTTCTTCTCCGTCTCTAGAATATGTCGCTTCCAAATTTCCTATTATTTGATAATTATATTCTATATCTGATGATTGATTTGCCTCATACACATAAGTCATATTAATATCAACAGTATTCATCAAATCTGTTACATACACATCTTTATCTGGAACACTTTCTTTGTCAATATATGCATTATCAAGCATATTAACATCATAAGAATATAAATATTTATTATTATATTCATATATATTTGTTTTTGTAAAAGCCTTATTTTTCTCTGAGTTAAATGAGCATTGTAAAATAAATAGTGACAACATCATAATAATTAAAAGTATCGCAATATAAGCAATTCTAACAGACCTTCTTATTTTTATTTTCTTTGCTTTATTTTTTCTTCTCATTTTTTCTCCTCTTTCGTTTACATTCCTTTTTCAATACTTGATGTATCTGGGTCAGAACTCCAATTTATTTTATTTAAAAACACAGCTGGTAATCCAAAATATCTTATTGAAAAAATTTCTTTTGATATGATTTGTGATTCTTCAACCGGGTCTTTATCAGGATCTTTATTATTATCACCTTTTGTAATGAAATAAATTTTTCCCTTTTCTGTATATTTTGAAATAACTCTATGAATAACTGTAAAATTTTCTTTTTGATATTGAACAATATCTCCAACTTCTAGGTCATTCGCTGTACATTTTTTTAATATCGCTATATCTCCAACCATCAATGTCTTTTCCATACTACCTGTGGCTATTGCTATAGGTCTTATTGGAAATATTCCCATTCCAAACCATAATATAATAACAACAGCAACAGCAAGTGGTATTATGCTCTTAGGATCTGTAGCTTCTATTTCTTTTTTATCTTTTTGAACATCATTTTTCTTTCTTAAATAACGAATATATATAAACAAAATTGCAGGAATTATGGTATCTATTATAGATGTCATAATCCAAGGCACCTTAGGTAAAATTGGAAACACAAGCCAAAATGCAAGTGTTATAGTCCTATACCATATAGCTGGTTTATATAATTTATTTATGGCTATATATGTACACATTGCATTTTCAGATATAATTGGTAAAAAGTTCGCAAATATTAATTTTGTAACATTATAAGAATCTGAAAAATCAATTAACCCTATATCTATATATACATATATTATCGTAATAAGTACTGCCATAAAATTTTTATCTTTTTCATACACATTATTTATTAATTTAAATCTTGTATACTCTTTAGCAACGATTGGCAAAATATAAATATATATATTTATCAAGATTCCTTTCGCAGAAATTGAATATGGATTAGTGCCCACATCTACAAAAATTTCTGATAATATATATATTCCAATATTAATAAATGCTGCTATTAATGTATATTCAAAGATACTTCCAGAAAGTTTAGTACCTTCATTTGTCTTAGCTGTAAAAACATTTGTAGCCACTATAAAAATAATCCAAAATAGCGGATTAACAATAAAGTAATATAAAAAACCTGAATTTACCATACTGTAATTCGCTATAATGGAATACATAGCCAATATTGCAAGCATCAAGATCGTAATTTTTCTTGACTTTTGTAACATATTTTTCTCATTTCATTTTATCTTATTTTGTATGAACACTATTATGTGATGCAGAACCTTTAAATTCTTCTGTAGATTGTTCATAATCTAATTCTATATCAAACTCTGCACTTGCAGATTTTGCTGTTGAATCTTTTTTCCATTTTACTGTAAATGTAATTGTACAAGACTCACCTGGTTCCAACACTTCATTTCCTGTTGTATCCATATCAGGAACTAACACTTCAATATCATTATTTGAAAATGCTGTTGTTGTTCCTTTATTATATAAATTAAATCCAGTTAATTTAGCTGGTACTGTTCCATTATTTTTTATAGTTGCTGTTACATAGCAACCATCACCAGGATAAGAAAGCTTAATATTAGCTGTCATTTTAGTTGCATCTGTCGTTGTAACTGTAGCTGTACCATGTTCTGATGATGAAACCACACCATTAGTAAATATTACTTCAAATTTTCCTGAAGCATCTGCCTTTCCTGAAATTTTTAATACTCCACTAAATGAAGCATATGCTATTGCTAATGCTAATAATAACACAATTAATGCAACAACTAGAACTTTAGATTTGTTTTTCATTTTAATCCTCCTACTTTTTTATTGATTGGTTATAGTATAGCATATATATCAAAATATTTTAACAACTTTTATATTACATTTTCTTCTTTTTTTTATTACATTTTTATATCTTTTTACATTTATAACCTTTCTTTTCTTTTTATATGTTATAATATTTTCATAAATTTATTTTATTATGGAGAATTATAATGGATTTAGAAAACACAAAAGATTTAAGGATGTTTTTCTCTGAAGAAAATTTAATTTTTTTGAAAAACATGAACGAAGAATTATCAAAAATTGAAATGCTATTAGAAAAAAATCAAAACAAAGAAGAAAAATATTCTTTGTTTTTAACAGCACTTACTACTAAAGACTTTTCAAATACTAATAAAGAATATTTTTTAGATGTCAAAAACATATATGACATATTAGAAAAAAATACAGCATTATTAAAAAATTTAAAAAGTACATTATCTACTCTTAGCACAAAGCTTTTAGCATTAGTACTTTCAGATAGTACTTCAACTACTCCAGAATTAGTAAACGAAATAAATAACAATTTAAATCACTATATTGAATTATTAGATGAAATGAAAACAGATTTCATTCAAAATAATTTGTCAGTTAATACATTTACATCATATCATTCAACAAGATTGTTACTTACAACTTTTGATATGGATCTAGGTGAAAATTTAGACGAATCAATTAATCTTATATCGCCAAATTCTACTACTAGTCAAATTAATACATCTTATTCCGATATGGTTGGAACAAATGAAAATAAAGTATTAATCATTTCTGAAAAAGAAAACAAAGTATACTTACCGTACAAAAAAACTGAATTAAAAGCATATCTATCTCAGTATCCAACATCATATTATTCATACAAAAATGTAATAGAAAAAGAATTCATTTTACCATTAAATTATTTTATGAATAATCCATCAATGGCTAGATTTAGAGAAACTTATTCTTTATATCGTGACAGAGAAGCAACTTCAGTTGTAGAAGCTCTGAAAAAAGCATTAAGTTTGGCTTTTAAATCAGAATTAAATCCAGCAGTTATCGCTGCATGTAAAACTAAAAAGCAATTAAATAATTTTATTCTTTGTCTAGATGAAAATAAATTAAATGACTTCTCAGACTTTGAAATTATTTATGATGTAAAACCACAAAAAATTTAAATAAAATCAAATGGACGATTCTAGTCGATGTAATACTCCATCAATTAGAATCGTCCTATTTTTATATATTAGAATATCTAATCAAATATTTTTTATACCAAAATAAATTTAATTTTTTATTAATCTAAAAGCTATATTTTTACGTATACTGAAACAGATCCGCCATTTACTATAAAGTCTCCAAAACCATCTTCGCCTATTGTTATCTCATCTTCTCTATTTCCTAACGCATCAAAAAATCTTTCTCCTGCAAATTTAGTTCCAACATACATTCTTTTACTACCTTCATATTTATCAGAAATAATAACAGCCATACCTGATTTATAATGGTCATCATCACCTAATCGTGTAAATCCTATTATATTTTTATCATCAAAATAATCCACTTGTTCACCATAAGCTCTATCTCTTCTTAAAAGTAACAACGTTTTCAAATTTTCCATAGGTTCAATATTATCATGCTGAATACCATAATAATCCCCGTAAAATATACAAGGATATCCTTCTCTACGTAATAATATTATAGAATATGCAATTTCCTTAAACCAGCTAGGAATCCATGATTGCAATGCTTGTCCTGGCTGTGTATCATGATTATCCACAAAAGTTACTGCCCTTTCTGGATTTCCTTTCATTAATGTATTATCTAATATTTTTGATAAATCATACTCTCCATTACTATTAGATGCTTGATAAAAATTATAATGCAAAGGCACATCAAATAAACTAATCTCTCCCTCTGTTCTCTCTATGTAGTTTTTTAATTCATTTACATTAGCATTCCAATATTCACCAACAGAAAATAAATTTTTATCGTAATACGCATTCATTTCTCTTATAAAATCTCTAATGAAATTTGATTCAATATGCTTAACAGCATCAAATCTAAAACCATTAACACCTGTTAGTGCTAGATACCATTTTCCCCATTTTATGCATTCATCTATAACTTCTTGATTAGAAAAATCAATATCTGCGCCCATTAAATAATCATAATTTCCATGCTCTTTGTCTACATCCATTTGCCAAGTTTTATTTTTTAATTTATATAAAGCTATTTCATTTGTACGTGAATTATAATCTATTCCGCTAAAATGTGTCCAATTCCATTCAAAATCAGAATATTTATGATTTCTTCCCGGAAAAGTAAACTTCGTCCACACCTCAACAGTCTCTTCTTCACCTTCTTCTTTTGTATGATCCTCCCAATTACATTTCACAGCTTTAATTGTTTGAAGCTTATCAGCTCCCATTTTGTGATTTAAAACTATATCCGCATACACATCTAAACCACTTTGTTGTAAACCAACAATAGCATCTAAATATTCATCTTTTGTACCATATTTAGTTGCTATACTACCTTTTTGATCAAATTCACCTAAATCATATAAATCATACACGCCATATCCTACTTCATTTTCCCCACCAATTCCTTTATAAGCTGGTGGTAACCAAATCGCTGTAATCCCTAATCTAGATAATTCTTCTCCTTTCTTTTTAACCGTATTCCAAAGATTTTTGTTGCAATTTAAATACCATTCAAAATATTGCATCATTACTCCATTAATCTCTCTATTCATTTGTAGCCAAATCCCCCTACTCTGCGTTTTTTATCTCTTGTATCTGTTCATTACTTTGTAACTCTGGTTCTAAAAATTTAAAACATTTTTTATTTTTCTTCATAACAGTCAATCCAACATCTAAATCATTTCTTAAACGCTTACTAGCATATTTAACTATTATTGGCTTATTTTCTATTGCTTTCATAACAACATCTTTATCATCTCTCATTTTCTTTGAAGCAAAATAAAGTATTTGCCCTGTTTTTTCTAAACCAGCCATTAATAATTCTTTATCATTTTTTAAAACTTCATCTACATAACAATATGTCCATCCTAGTTTGCTTACAGATTCATATACAATTTCTCTATCTTTTTTTAAGTTAGCACTCGCAAATTCCAAAGCTTCCGGATTATTTTTTACAGCATCTAAAACTATTTCTCTATCATTATGAAATTCTTCTGCTGCAAAATCTAGCAATTTTCCATTTTCATTTACAGTTTTTAAAACATATTCTCTATTGTCCCCATGTTTTCTCATTTCTGTTATTTCTGGTGCCTCCGGCATTATACATCCCTCTTTTCAATAATAAAAACATTTAGTAATTCATATATTATTTTTATACTACCTATCATGAATACTTCTAAGTCATCTATATATCATGTATCGTGTTATACGAAACAAGTCGCCATTTTAAGCGACTTGAAAATCTATATCACAATCTAAAATATTAACTTCCCCACTTTTGATATTCATAGTAGTAATATCCATCTGATGGATAAATAACATGATTATTAAAGTTAATACTTTGTAAAAATGTATTATAATATATATTATATGAACTCTCACTAACTTTAATATCTGACATTAATTTATATTTTTTTCCTCTTCCACCAATGTAATATTTGCCTTCTTGGTAAATATAATATGGTTCTAAATTTCTAGTATCATTTTTATGTTGATTAAAATACTCATATGCATCTGAATTATAAATTGGAATTTCTACATTTGGATCATTTTCTGTTTCTGCATCTATTCCACCTGGAAATTTATTATTATCATTGTCACCACTACTACCTCCACCATTATTGTCACTTCCTGAATATGCTTTACCATAAACATTTTGAATTCTACCAAGAGCAGCTACTTGAGTTTTTAATTGTCTATTAGCAAGTAAATATCTAGCAGTTACTATTGCAAGCAAAAATAACATTGTAACTAAAACATATACTGTTATTGAACCTTTTTCATTTTTTAATTTATTAATCATACTTTTTCTCCAATATGAATTTCAAATTCTACATAAAATATTTTATATATAAAAAGACAAAAAATCAATACCAACATTTGAAAATCAATAAAGAAATATCCTTCTAGTATAAACTAAAAGGATATTTCATATTTAAAATTTAAAAGTAAGTCTATAAGCCGGGTTCTGTCTTGAATAGCCATTTATCTAGAATATATATCACTATATATTTCAAGCCACCTACACACATAAAAAGAGACGAGCAATCTTTACCTTTCTACTTATGTGTGGTGTTGCTCCAGGTGGGGTTTACACGAACAAGAAATATCACTATTCCTCCGGTGAGCTCTTACCTCCCCTTTTCACCCTTACCAATATTCTTGGCGGTTATTTTCTGTTGCACTTTCCTTAAGGTTACCCTCACTAGACGTTATCTAGCACCACTGCTCTATGGAGCCCGGACTTTCCTCCCATGAGACCTTGCGATCTTCATCAGCGACTATTCAACTTACTCTTAAATATTTTAAAACCAATCTATACTTTTGTCAAGTTTATGTTTACCATATACAACATAATTTCACTTCCATGCACCACTCTAAATTAATGCATAATCATCAAAATACTATATCATATACCTTAACATTTTTCTAAAAAGCCTTATACTCAAAATTACTCATAAAATCAAACAACTCTTTAACACGTTTTAATGTAATAATTTCATTCTTAGGTAATGGTGATTTCTTCAATTCTGTAATCATTTCTTTTTTATAGCAATTTTTTTGCATTTTATATATCAAATAACGAACATCCATATAATCAAAATAAATTTGATATCCATCTCTTAAGTCCATCCAAAATTGTTCAAAAGAATAATCTTCCATCTAACTAATCCTTTCCTATTTCAAATCCTGCTTTTAATATCGATTAATCTCAATAAGATTTTAAATATTACCAATAATCAATTTCTTTCAAAAAATAATTGTACAACAGCAATGATTATTTAATCATCTCATCAAATTCTTGCTCTGAAATTACACGTACACCTAACTTATTAGCTTTGTCTAATTTACTTCCCGCATCTTCACCAGCTAACACATAATTAGTCTTTTTAGAAACAGAACCTGATACCTTACCACCAAATTTTTCAACAATAGCTCCTGCTGCATCTCTTGTATATTTCTCTAAAGCTCCTGTCAAAACAAAAGTCATACCAGCAAATCTTTCATCAGCACCTTCTTCTACATATGCTTCCATATTCACACCAGCATCTTTTAACTTTTGAATTAAATCTCTCGTCTGATCTTGTTCAAAAAACTCATAAATTGCTTGTGCAGTAATCTCACCAGTATCATCCACTGCAAGCAAATCTTCGTATGACGCATTCATTAGCTCATCCATACTCTTGAATCTTTTTGCTAAACTCTTTGCTCCTTTTACTCCAACATGTCTAATACCTAAAGCATTAATCAGTCTATACAAATCATTTTTCTTACTTTCATTAATAGCATCAATTAAATTTTGAGCAAACTTTGTTCCATCTTTTTTCAACGTTTTTACGTCTTCAACCGTCAAAGTATATAAATCAGTAATATTCTTTATCAAACCTCTATTTAAAAATTCTTCTATTATTGAATATCCTAATCCCTTAATATTCATAGCTTCTCTTGAAGCAAAATGCCAAATACTTCTAAACAATTTAGCCTGACATTCAATTCCTATACATCTTATAACAGCCTCGCCTTCTTCTCTAACAGCATCAGCACCACACACAGGACATTTGGTTGGCATTTCAAATTTTCTTTGAGTTCCATCTCTTTTTGATTTAACCACCTCAACAACTTCAGGAATTACATCTCCCGCCTTTTGAATAACAACTGTATCACCAATCATTAAATCTTTTTCTTTAATAAAATCTTCATTGTGAAGGGTTGTTTTTGAAATTGTTGAACCAGCTACTTTAACAGGTTCTAATATAGCCATTGGAGTAATTGCACCTGTTCTTCCAACTTGACAAACAATATCTTTTAAAAGAGTCTCTTTTTTCTCAGGTGGATACTTATATGCAATAGCCCATTTTGGAGTTTTATAGTTCGTTCCCAAGATTTCTCTTAAATGTAAATCATCGACTTTAATAACAGCCCCATCAATACCAAAAGACAAACTCTCTCTATCATCGCCAATTTTATTTATAGCGTCAATAGCTTCATCTAAAGTGTCGCAAAAAATCTTAACTGGATTTACATTAAATCCAAGCTTCTCCATATATTTTAATGATTCATAATGTGATTTAAAATCTATCGTATCAGATTTTTGAACATTAAATATATATATATCCAATGGTCTTTTAGCAGTTTCTTTACTATCTAATTGTCTCAATGAACCAGCTGCCGCATTTCTAGCATTTGCAAATAATGGCTGCTCTAGTATTTCTCTCTCTTCGTTCATTTTTTCAAAGCCGTCTTTAGAAATAAAGACCTCACCACGAACAGTAATATCAACATCTTCATTTAATTTCTTTGGAATATGAGGAATTGTCTTTAAATTATCTGTTATATCTTCTCCAACTAAACCATTACCACGAGTTGCCCCTCTAAAAAATATTCCATTTTTATATTCCAAACTTACTGATAAACCATCAATCTTAGTTTCAACAACATATTTTAAAGGAATATTTGTATCTTCTGCAACTTTTCTAACTCTCTCATCAAAAGCTCTTAAATCATCAAAATTAAAAATATCTAATAAACTTTGCAAAGGCACTTCATGTTCAACCTTTTCAAAGCCTTCTTTAACAGTTCCGCCAACATGTTGAGTTAATGAACTTGAATCTATAAATTCAGGAAATTGATTCTCCAAATTTCTAAGTTCCAACATTAACATATCATATTCAAAATCACTTATTTCTGGATTATCATCATCATAATATTTTTTTGCATGATATGCTGTAATTTCTCTTAGTTCTCTAATCCTTTTTTCTGCTTGTTTTTTAGTCATCTTAAGTAAATCTCCAATCCACATCAAATCTTTATTGTTATACTCACTAAATTATTTATCAATTATTTTTATCATAATATTAAAAAAGTAATATCACTCACTATTATTTACTTTCTTCACTACTTTCTTTAAATAAATTTCTACCGCCCCAAACATAATTCCATCCTGAGAATATTGTTGCAACAGTTGAAATTGCCATCATTACAGAAGAAATAATATTTATAACTAAATGTCCACCAGTTAAACCTCCAGAAACAAAAGTGAAAAATCCTCCAACATCAACAAATGCAAATATAAGAGCAATCATTTGAGTTACAGTTTTTAATTTTCCCCATACAGATGCAGCAATTACAATTCCACCTTTTTCAACAGCGACTAATCTAAATCCTGAAACTATAAATTCCCTTGCCAACACAATTACAGGAATCCAAGCAGGTAATTTTGCTTTCTCTACTAAAATTACCATAGCTGTTAAAACTAAAATTTTATCAGCTAGTGGATCTAAAAATTTTCCAAAAGTAGTTACTTGATTTCTAGATCTTGCTATGTATCCATCCAATTTATCTGTAATAGAGGCAATTATAAAAATTACATCCATTATTATCATTGGAATAGCAATTCCATACACATCTCCACCTATTGGTAAATAAGCAAATATTACCATAATAGGAACTAAAATCATTCTAAAAATTGTTAACTTATTAGCTAAATTCATTTTCACTTTTCTTTTCTCCATTTCTTTTTTATTTTCTATTAAGTTCAACTATATCAACTATATCTGAAATATATTTTCCTATAATCGGTATATTCAACTTAACAATATATTGTAATAAATAAATTAGTAACGCTGTTATTAAATAAAAGCCAATGCCAAATCCAAGGCCTTTTGAAATACCTGCAATCAAATTTCTAATAAAAATCTTTCTCTTACTTCCAAGTAAATCAATAAGTTCTTGTATTCTAGCATTTTCTAAATTTTCATTTATCTTTTTTATATTCTTAACAAATCTTTTAATCATACTTAAACTCCAAACAATAATATATTTATTGTTTGAAGTTTTTTAAGTATTATTCCATAATATTATCTAAAATACCACTCTTTGAAGAAGTTGATTTTTCCTGTTCCTGTACATTTTCTAATTGATCTATCAAAGTCTGTAATCTATCAATATCAGAACCTATAAGTTCCCAATCTTTTGATTCTGTTGACTCTTTCAAATTCTTACTAGCTTTTATAATAGCATTTATAAGCTGTTCTTTATCATCCGTATTTACAAACTCTATTTTTCCAGCAGAATCTGTAAGTAATGTAGTCAATGCTTCAGCTAGGTCATCGCCTATTGCAACCTTTGTTCCAGAAGCAACAATTACTTTCTTTAATGTAGGAACTTGTGTACCTTCATTCAACAATACCTGATAAACAGGTTCAACATATAAAATACTATTTTCTATTGGAATAATATATGTTTTTCTAATAATCTGTGTTCCAGTAGTATTTAGTTTTTCAAGTTCATCAGTTATCGTTTTATCCTGATCAATCTGAACATTTAACTGAGTAATATCAGGTAATGTTGTATCTGATATCAACTTATACAATGACAATACATTTTGTCCATTTTTATAAGTACCAACTAAATAAGAATTCAAACTTTGCTTATTAGATTTTGTATAAGGTAAAACTAAACCTAATTCTTCTTCAGTAGAACCTCCAGTTTTTAAGATTGTATAATATGGCTCAACAGCATTTTTTTGTGAATCATCATCAGAAACTTGTCTATCTGCTTGCCATACATCATCACTTCTATAAAGAATTTCTGTACTTACATTGTGATATCTCTCTAAGACTTTAGCTTGAACCTCATACAAGAATTTAGGATAAACAATATGTTTTTGAATATCTTCTGGTATTTGTTCACTAGTATCTTTAAACAATTCTGGATACATCTTATAATATGACATTGCAATTGGATCTGTTGTATCAGTAATATAGAAAGATGTTGTTCCATTATAAGCATCTATGATAACTTTAACAGAATTTCTGATATAATTTATTTCTTTATTTTTTCCTTCAACTTGTATTGTTGTCTTTTGAGAATATGGATAACTATTTGATGTTGTATAAGCATCTAACACCCATACGAGCTCTCCATTATCTCTTACTACCATATAAGGATCTTCATCATAAATTAAATATGGTAGTAATACTTTCGCTCTATCTCTAATATCTCTATTCATTAAAATCTTACTATCAGATGTCATTGTATTATTAAATAACAACTTATAATTTTGCTCTGAGATAGAAAGAACCGCTCTATCAATAATATTAGCTGATATTCCAGCCTCACCATCATACTCATTTTCTTCAAATGAAGTAGTTGATGTTGGATAATCAAATTCCTTTTTATCTTTTACATTAGTAACAATGGTGTCATCAGTTGTTAAACCAAAATAAATTCGTGGTTCAGAAATTTTAATTTTATCTTCATCACTTGTATATTTATATTGAATGTATGAGATTCCTCCATTTTTCTTATCTACAGATGTAGCATCTGAAATAACCACACCGTAACCATGAGTATATTGATATGTTTTATTGTTATATGTTCTATTAGCATTACTTGTAATCTCTCTTGGAGTAATATATACCGTTTTTGTTTTTCCATTAACTTTATATCTTCCAATTTGTGTAGTTGGATAACTATAATATCCTTCATTATCTTTATACTCAGCAACATTTGCTAACGTTGTTTCCTCATTTACGACACTAATTTGACTTAGCACTTCTGTATTCTTAGAAATTACTGAATCATCTAATGTAGATGAATTATCTATTTCAATCTCATCAATTCCAATATTATACGCTTGTCTTGTATTCTTAATATTATCAGCTATATAATCTTTTTGCTTATCCAATTCATTTCTTTCAGCATATATATATTGAAAACCTGTCATCACAACAAACAGAAGCACAAGATAAATTGGCGTTATAAGCATTGAAGAAACAATTTTCTTTACTTTAAATTTCTTTAGATATTTTATAACTCTAAATAATGAAATTAAAATAACAACTCCAAGCAATTTGTAACCTATAACTTTTATTTTAACTTCTGTAACACCTGCACCAACTAATTCGGTTTTTGCTTCATCTTTAAGAGTAATCAAATTTCCTGTAACAATTTCTTGAGAACTCAAAACCATCAACCCAGCAATTAAACAAGCTATTATAAAGAAATTTGTAAATAATTGCTTTAAAAATTTATTTTTCTTTAAATCATTTGCATCAACGCCCTCTAGGCAGATATTGATTGTTAAAATGTAATAAACAGATACATATACTGTTAACAATGATAAAAATGCAATCAAGAAAATTACAACTGCTTTAATAAATGGCAATTGAAACATAAAAAACGAAATATCTAATCCGAATACTGGATCAGCCACTCCAAACTGAGCCACGTTCGTAAACATTAAGAACTTCTGAGTCAATGTTATTTGTGCCACAAATGCAACAATAACCCCAACTACAAAAGAAATAGATTTGTTTAAAAGTTTAGGCATTTCTTTTTGTTCTTTATCAAATATATCTTTAAGTGCCCTTCTAACCATTTTATTTGATATAAAAATTGTGATATAAGAAATAACAAAACTAACACCAAATACTAAATATTTTGTTTTTATATTTTTTTCAAATATAGAAACATACTGTTCTCCAATCTCTTTATATTGTAAATATTCACTTCGAGCAGAAATAAGAATTATTAATGCATACACTATTAAGAAAAAAATTACAATTAATCGTCTAGATAAAATTTTCTTTACTTTCTCTTTCATTTTCACATTCCTTTCCACGATATATCGCGTAATATATACACATTAGATAAAAGTCTGGAGATTGCTTTTATCTAACAATAAAATCTATATAATAGCTTCAACAAAATCCTCACTATTAAATACTTCCATATCATCTATTTGCTCACCTATTCCTATATACTTTACAGGAATTTTATTTTCTGCAACTATACCAACAACCACTCCACCTTTAGCAGTTCCATCTAACTTTGTCAAAACAATTCCAGTAATATCAGTTGTTTCTTTAAAAGCCTTAACTTGCATAATAGCATTTTGACCAGTAGTACCATCTAGCACAAGCAAAGTTTCTTTTGAAGCATCTGGTAATTCTCTATTAATTACTTTATTTATTTTTCCAAGCTCATCCATTAAATTTTTCTTATTATGCAACCTTCCTGCAGTATCACAAATAAGTACATCTGCGTGTTGTTCTTTAGCCACCTGAATTGCATCAAATACAACAGAAGCAGGGTCACTTCCTTCAGGTCTTTTTACTAATTCACAATTAGCTCTATCAGCCCAAATTTCAATTTGCTCTACTGCTGCAGCTCTAAAAGTATCAGCGGCAGCTATTACAACTTTCTTTCCAATCTTTCTCAAGTTGTTTGCAATTTTTCCAATAGAAGTTGTTTTTCCAACACCATTTACTCCAACAACTAAAATAACTGCAGGAGATGTAGACAAATCTAACTTAGTCTCCCCAACATCAAGTAATTTAACCATTTCTTCTCTCAATGCTGTTTTAACAGCTTCTTCATCTTGAATATTCTCTTTTTTAATTCTATTTCTAAGCTCAGAAATAATTTTAGTTGATGTTTCAATACCAATATCAGACATAATTAAAGCCTCTTCTAGCTCATCTAGTAACTCCTCATCAACCTTTCTAAAATTCGCAAATACATTATTTATTTTGTCATTTATATTTTGCTTTGTTTTTCCAAGCCCATTTTTCAATTTATCAAAAAATCCCATATAATCCTCCTATCAATTCAAAATCTGCAATCCATTCATTTTTACAGATTTTATCAGCCTATTAAGTATATCATATTTTTTAAGGAATGTATATTTTTTTAGGCAAAAAAATGCCACAAATTCAATATTTTATTCTTATTATTTTCAATAGATTTTCTCAAAAAAATATACTGTTTTTCATTATTTAATCAATTTCAAATTACTAAATTATTAATATAAACATTTTATATTACATCAAATTCTAAAAAACTCTGTAATTGCTTATACTTAGCAAATTACAGAGTTTTCTATTGTTGGAGCGATTTCGAAACAGGTATGCGAAAAAATAACATACTTTGTTTGAAGCTCTCTTATATAATTCGATTTATTGTCTTTACTTTAACATAAAATTTATAAATATTCAAGTAATTTAATATAAAAATATTTTACGAAAATTTGTTTCTTTTCTGTTGATTTATTTTAAAATATATGTTATACTAGCTAACATAGGAAATGAGAATAAGCAGATGTGGTTTGCCACTTTTAGTCCGTAACATATGTTGCGAGAACGGAGGTGGTGCTATGATAGAAGCTGTTTTATTAGAAATAATATACTTACTTTTATTTGGCTTAGTTGTCGAAACTATTATAGTATTTGCCTTAATTATACTGGTTATAATTTTAAGCAAATAGACAATAAAAAAAACACATCTGTAACTTGACGGTTGATGTGTTTTTTACATATTTAACTGGCAAACCACGTTTGTGGTTTCTTCATTTCCTATAATTATTATAATTGAAAAATTTTAAAAAGTCAATATTTTTTCTACCTTTAGTGAAAAAGAATTAAGACTTTTTATAGTATAATAACTTAATTATATTAGGAGGAATTTTAATGGATAAAATAATACCCAGCTTTTCATCTTCACTTTTTGATGGAAGTAAAGATTCAATAGGAGATATTGTTGAATTAGGTATAGATAGTCTTTTAGATGATGGAGCATTTAAAGATATACCTATTGTAAGTATGCTAATTGGAGTGAAAAAAACTTATCAAAACATCCACGATAGAAATCTTTTGAAACAAACTCTTACATTTATTAAACAGTTTAATTCTGGAACTATAAATGAAGAAAAATTAACTAAATATAAAGAAATGATGAACTCTGATTCAAAAAAAGCTGAAAAAGAATTAGGAAGAGTTCTTATTATTTTGAACTCTACAATTGATATAGAAAAATCACAGATGTTAGCAAATCTTTATAAAAATTATATAAACGAAAAAATAAATTGGAATCAGTTTTGTGAGTTTTCAGAAATAATAAAAATGTTATTTTTAAATGATTTTAATATAATTCGATTAATATACAATCAACAAATATCAGATACAAGTAAAATTGAAATATACCCAATAGACAGATTATCATCTTTAGGATTAGTTAATACCGCAATGATGTCAATAGTTATTTCAAGTAATGCTAACTCTAGATCAGATAAATATGTTAATTTAACTACTATTGGTAAAAAATTCTATGAATGTGTTGTGAGTTCGTAAAGAAATAGAAATATTATTAAATTTTAGAAATCTAGAAACAAATTCATAATACTAATTTTAATTATGGCGAATTAGCCATAATTAAAAAAGCAGGTTAAATTAGTATAAATTTTGAAAATTAAATTATGCTATTAAATATTTAAACTCACAACTATAAAACAGAATGTACCACCCTAAATGGATGATACATTCTGTTTGTCTGTTGGCTAACTTTTTCACGGCAACCGTCTTTTCAAAATTGCATCTTCACGTGCTTTTCTATCTTTCTCACATCTTGTAACATATCTTGTGCCATCGTAATATTGAGCTCTTTTCCTTTGAGGCATGTACCTCACAGGACAGTTCTTATTTTTACAAAAAGCACATTTTAAGTTACTTTTCAGTACAGAGAAAAATGTAAGTCTTGCCATTTTATTTTCCTCCTTAACAAATCTGTTTACGAGTTACATTAAAAGTCTGTTTGAGTATCAACCTCCTTAATATAATCGAGAAGAGCAGAGAATTTTTCATCATCAGCATATAAGGACTTGTCCCATTCGTACCAAATATCAAATGCTGTCCTTGCTCCGTTTTGCACCATTTGCTGAACTCTTTTACTTTTGAAAACCACATTGTTTTCTTGCTTATCCAAAGGATTTTGACATCCCATATCTTGATAAACCTTTGCTTGTATATCAGCATCTAATTTATCACAATGATAAGCAAAAATAGCTTCTCTTGTTTTTCTCTCATCAAATTCCATCAAAAGTGCAAAGTATTCTTCTTTCTTAATTAAGTCTCCGAGAACTTCCTTGATTGCTGCATGTTCATTTTGCATTTTCTCCTCTGGAGTAATATTATCAAAAGGAGTAATATCTCCTATGACAACTTCTCCTAACTCATGAAGTACCAGCATTTTTATTACTTTACCGATGTCTAAATGTGTTTCAAATTCAGAATCGATACTCAATGCCAGTATACATGTTCCATAGATGTGTTCAGCAATACTTTCAATTCTCTCCTTACTCACGTTCCAATGTGTTTCATTCCAGCCACTCCTGATTTTATATTTCAGCTGAGTAGCTAAAAGATAAAACCTCATTGTACTCTTAAGCCGTTCTTTCATGTAAATTCCTCCTTCAATAATTATTGTGTTGCAAATGTTTCTTTATGATTAACTCCCAAAGGAGATTAAAAAATAATTTGTTTATTAACTAAATCTTCATAATTATACCATAAAAGCTTGTATTTATCAATAGTTCAGCATATTTTTATGTGGAATAAAAGATTATAATTAAATACTATTTAATAAATATAATACTATTTGGTTTTGTTGATTATTATTCATTTCCAATATTTTAGCCATAACATATAGAAGTATCGGATACTTTCTTATATTTACATAGCTTACTAGATATTCATTATCTATTTGTTTTAATTTCTTATCAAATACGCTAAATATATGAGCTTTATTGTATTTTAGGCTAGTATAAGCACTTGAACTCATACATATTCCCAGTTTTAATTTGTTTTTCAAATCCATATCTTTTATGATTGATATTACATTATAAACCTTTTCATCTTCCATAGAAAACCTCCTAATTCAAATTATAATCATTTTTCTTTTTTGCTTTTTTAGCTTGTTTTTCAGCTAATTCTTCATTTGTTAGTATCTTTCTTGTTGGATTATTAACAATTTCAGCATCATTATCATCGAAAATACCACTATTTACTAAATCATCAGCTACTATTGTATAACTTCTCTTTTCTTCTGGAACATTATAATATTTCTCATCAAATATTTTTGTTTGAAATCTTTTCATAAGAGATCTCCAAAATCCCTTAAATTTACTTAATTCGTATTTGGCTTTATCTAAAGCAAGGTTTAATTTACTAATTTTAGCATCTTTAGCTGACAATTCTTCATTTAAGTTTTTAATTGTATCATCTTTAGTTTCAACTTCTTTTTTTAGAGAACGATTCTCTTTTTCTATATTAAAAGCAGAATTTTCAAAATCTTTAATCGCTATATTTAAGTCATTAACATTTCTAACTGTCTGAGTAACATTTGATACGTCTTCAATATAATCTTTGATTAAATCTATATTCTCGTTCGAAATTTGACTATTATTTTTACTAAATGGTACAGGCTTTAATCTATCTAACAAATCTACTATATCTTTGCTCTTATTATTAAGTTTTTTAGTTTGCTTATTAGCGTTGTCTAGTTTTTGTTTTTCTTGTTCTAACTTTTTCTTCACTTCTTTATAATTACCCATTTCTTTAACATTGATGTCTTGATTTCTGCCTTTTTGTTTTGCTTTAAGCCTACTATCAACATCATAGAATTTATTATATGATTTAATACAAGCATTTCTCATCTTATCTTGTATTTTGGTTAAAGACTCTTTTGTGAATAGTTGTGATTTTCCTACTTGTTTTTTCATACCTCTTTTACAATTCTCTATTATTGGAACACCTATAACATGCATATGTGGAGATGTTTCATCAAAATGTATTGTAGCATTGGCTACTTTGAAGCTAGGAAGTATTTTATTTAAGTCTTGTATTTGCTCATTATATACATCTATCATCTTAAACCTATATTCATCATCTTTATCTTGCCAAAAATCCATATCTCCAAGTTCTATAATAATTTCACAGGCAATATCATTTTGAGAATTACACACTTTTTGAAAGTAATCTTTAACTTGTCTATCAGCTCTTGTCTTGCTATTATATTCAATTCTAGCTTGTTCAAATTCATCTAAATATACTTGTTTAACATCTTCTACAATATCATTAGTTCCATAAATAGTAGTAATTAAATCTCTTTGATTATCGTAATCTCGTAAATTGTGCTTATTTACTCTTGATAAATCATTTGCATTTTGAATAGCATTATTTGAAAGGGAAGTAGTTCCAGATACATTTCCTTTAGCTGTCTTTTTTGCTACTTTACTTTTGTTTTTATCACTACCCAAGTGAAATGAATATGCTAATTCTTGTTCCATCTTTTTCCTCCTTTAGAATTTTCTTCGAAGCATAGGACTTTGATCTTGTCATAAGTCCTAACCCCCTATGAGTTATGACGTACCATCATAACTCGGGGGCTCTGCGAGGCAATAAATTTTCTCCCACAGGGATAAAATTTATCAAATTATCTCACACAAAATTTATATTGCTAACGCAAATATAAATTTATTTTCGTTAATTTGATTGTTGCAACATAGCACACATATAAAGTAATAGTTGCAACAATTATTTATGCTTTTTCTTTGTAGTAGTATGGGTAATAAGCCCAAGTCGTAATTTTCCTTCTGGTTTAGCTAAGAAGTTTTTATATTGTTTTATTGCTACCATTCTAATCACCTTTTGATTTTTCTTTAACTTGAATTCAATATGTCTATCTCTAATCATAGCAACTTTGGATTTATTATCATAATTTTCATCAATTTTATCATCGTGAAAATAATATTCTCCCAAGTCCATATAGTTTATATCTAATTCTTTCTTCAATGTGTCTAAATAATCTTGTAATTGTTCGTTATTCATGTTTACACTAATTCTGGTATCTTCAAATTTTCCATCTCTTTCTAGCATAGTAGGAAAATCTACAACACCTTTATCATATAACTTATCTATCTGCTCAACAAAACTACTTCTAAAATTAACTTTTTCAATGTAAAATGAACCATCTTCATTTTTCTTTAATGTGGCTGTTTCAATAAATTTAGATATAAAAGATTGCTTTTCATCTTTGGTTTTCATAGTCCACAATTTTAGTAAAACATCTTTATACATTTGATGTTCAGTTAATTTTTCTCTTTCTATATCTCTCTCAGCAAGTAGATACTGTGGATTATAAGTTTCTTTGTCAAAGTCTAAAGAGTCAATTCTCTTGTTTTCTAAATCTGCTAATTTCTTTTCTATCAGTTTATAATCTTCTGCAAAATCTTCTTCTTTTACAATTCCGGAAAGATAGACCTTTTTAATTCTTTCCTTTTGTTGCTCTAATTTTTTGATTCCTTTTTCAATTTCTCTAGTTTCATCATCTCTCTTTTCGGCAAGTAGAGGGTAAAAGTATTTATTTACATGAAAGTCATATTCTACTAAATCTAAAATATAATCAATTAAGCAATCTTCTATTTCATCTTCGTTGTAATATAAATTGCAGTTATCACAGAAGTAGTACATATATTTAGCTTTTTTACCACCTGCACCTTTACAAGTCATAATTCTTCCGACAAGTAGGACATACAAGCTTTTGGAAGAAGATATAAACTCTATTTCTACAATAAGCTCTTTGATTTTTCTCTTTTTGTTTTTGCACTTCTTCCCACATTGCTCTTGTTATAATAGGAGGAACAACATCAACAAAAAGCTCTGTTTCCTTATCTGTATCATATTTATATCTTTCATAATCGCCCATATATATTTTATTATTTATAATTCTATCAATAGTAGAGTCGCACCATTTCTTCTTATTAGGAGAAGCAACTTTTTCGTCATTTAAAATATTGGATATTGCTTGATAACTTTTCCCTTCTAAATACATTTCAAATATTCTAATTACTAGGTCTTTTGTACTAACATCTACTTTTAATGTTTTATCTGAATCCCTATAATATCCTAATGGACATTGACCAGGAATATGACCTGCTTTTATTGCACCATTTAAACCGAATTTTGTTCTTTCTGATACAATTTCTATTTCGAGTTGTGAAAGAACAGTAAGCATTCTAACAAAGAATCTACCGTTTGCGGTAGAAGTATTAACATCATCTCTATCACAAATTAAATAGCAATGGTATTGTTCAAGAGTGCTAATCAAAACCTCTAAATCTCTTACTGACCTTGTAACTCTATCAAGTTTATAAGCAACAATATAATTTAATTTGCCTGCTTTCATATCTTCTAACATTTGTTGAAATGCTGGTCTATCTTTCATATTTTTTGCTGATATTCCTGCGTCTTTATAAACCTTAAATATTTCAAAATCTTTGTATTTACATAGTTGTCTTAGTTTTTCTTCTTGTTCTCCTAAACTAAATCCGTTCGCGAGCCTGATCTTCAGTACTTACTCTAATATAAATACCTGCAATTTTCTTTTCTTCGTTTTCCATTTACAACCTCCTAAAAAACAAACAAAGTGCTAGAAAGCCTTTGCTAACTAACACCTTAAAAACTCTAATATTTACTTGTCATATTACTTGCTGAAAACAAAAAATCTTTTAGTATTAGTTACCATTGATAAAATCTCTTAATTTTGAGAGTGGATATTTATTTGATAAATTGCCTATGTAAAAATATTCGTGTTCATTAAAGAATAAATATAACTTATCTTTAATAACAACTGTATGTGGTTCTACATAAGCAAGATTAGTTTTTTCAACCATTCTCAAATTACCATTCTTTATCTTTGGTTTACAATTACTAAAAGTGCAAGCCCATTCAATTTTAGAATGTAATTCTTTACTCATTGTTATTTTTCTTTTAACTGTAGATATCATATCACAAAAACCTCCTTTTTTCAATATTTAAGGCTATCTTTTACTTTTTTTTTACCAGTACAGATAATTAAAAGTAAAAAAATAAGCCGACTAAATCGACTTATATAAAGTGATATGATATTCACTTTTTGTTTTCTTCAAACTCAATTATATCAATATGTATGACTAGTTCGACGAAAACGCATTATGGAGCCATTAGGCGGAATCGAACCGCCGACCTACAGGTTACGAATCTGTTGCTCTACCAACTGAGCTATAATGGCAAAATTGAACAAATAATTGAGCACAATTATTTGTTCTTTAACCTGTTGAAATTATATTATAAATATATTTTTTTGTAAACACATTTTTCAACTTTTATATTTTAGTACAGTAATCCAGGCAAACCCATCCACTTGGCGTATATTCCCAGTTACCATCGATTTTTAATACATTAAATACAACACCTTTTCTATAGCCATTTGTATAATAATTTCCTTTTAACTTATTTTGCATTCTAGCATTTGAAGATAACTGATAATACTTTTTAGCATAATAATTTGTAGACGCACCTGTTCTAACATTCAAAACAGATGCATTAACAACATATTTTCCAATCTTATATTGTACAAATATGGCCTCTTCATTCATTCCAGTTGATAAATATTCTGATGATACCCACCTATTATCACCTATTTTGCTCCAATTTCCAGCAGTCTCATACACAACTACTTTTGTTCCTTTTTTAAGTGAATCCACAACTCTTCCATTTGGATTTACTCTAACATTCAAGTTCTTAGTATTTGTATTAACATATCTTGTATAACTTGATATTACTACTTCTGGTTTATTTTCTTCCACATTTGAATCATGTTTATAACAAAAAAATCCTTTAGCGTTTGCATATTTAGCAAAATTATCAACAGTAACATATACAGTATTTCCATCAACAATAGCCTTGCCTCTTCTATATGACGTATCAAATTTACCAGCATACAAATATGGATCATATATTTTTATTCTATTGTTCTCAATTCCAACTAACACAACAAAATGTCCACCTGTCGTAAATAATCCATTTCCAACACTAGCTACAACATAATTATTATTTTTTAATAAATCTAAAGCACTATTTACATTGCTTCTTTCTGTATATTCTATATCAAACTCATCAGCAATTGCTCTAAACGCACTCCAATACGTTCCGTTATTAGCACTCCTATACCCATATTCTACAAACAAATCAGCAACTTCATCCGGTAATATAGCACCTTTACAAGCTGTTATTATCATAGCAGCAGCTGTAGGACCACATCCAGAGTTTCCAATCGTTTGATTAGATTTTTCAACAGATGAATATATCTTATTCTTCCATCTCCCATCAAGCTGAGAATAATAAGTTAAGCCTTTATAATCTCCAAGAGTTACATTCCAAGAACGAGCTCTATCACCTTCATATGCAATTTCTCCTTGAAGCTCAAATGATTCATCTTCAACTTCCTGTTCTTGTATTTGTTCATCTTCTAAAGTTTGTTCAATTATCTCCGTTGTTGGCAAATTACATATTTCATCTTCTTCGAGTCTCTCAAGTTCTATCTGTTTTATTAATATTTCATTATAATCATTAATTTTTATATCTTGTACCATGCATTGAATAAATATAACAATCATAACTATAATTAAAGTCATACTACATATTTTCTTTTTCATGAACAACTCTCCCCTTACTATATTCTATAAAAAAGAAAATCAAATAGTTACTTTTGCAAAACAAATTTTAAATCAATATTTTAATTTGTTTTTTCGAGATATAAAATAAACGGAAATCTTAGAATTTTCATTCTAAAATTTCCGTCTTCAAAAAATCCTTAACCTTTTTATTCTTTCACTACTTTTCCATATACACCGCCACCACCGGCATTTATTTTCATCTTACCAGTTCTAGCAGCCTCAATATTATCTGCTAATTTTGTGCCAACAACAGCTTCAATATCATCATAAGATAATTTATGTAAAATATTCATTTCTGTGTCAAATGCATCCAACAATTTTTCAATTGTTTTTCCACCTAAGCCTGGTATAAAAGTAAGTGGAATTTGATAAATATATTCAGGTCTAAAATCAGGACTCTTTGTTGTAGGTTTGTCTTTAATAATTTCTATTCTATCATAAACTCCCATCGTAATGTTTCTACTATCACATGTATCACATTTTGTAACAGGAGCATCACCCGGAATATTTTTATTGCAAACTTCACAATATGTTCTATGATATTTTCCAAGCTTTGGATCTAATCCATAATTTGCAGTAATTTTTCTACCACCTTCATTTTTCAAAGCCATAACAAATTCTTTAAAGCTAATATCTTCTAATAACATTTTGTTATATTCTCTTGCAATTTTAGGAAGAGAATGAGCATCTGAATTTGTCAAAAAAGTCTTAGTTTCAAGTTCAGAAATTTGATCAGCCAAAAATGTATCAGAACTTAAACCTAATTCGATTGCTGGAATATCTTTATATTTTTCTTTAAATATTCTTTCCAAACGAGCTGTACAATTTCCATAAAAACTCTTATGTGGTGTAAATGCATGTGCAGGAACTAAAATTCCATTATACTTTTGAACAATATCAATTAATTCATGTGCCGAAATATTAGCTCTTTGTGAACTTAGTGTTATGTTCTTAATATGAGTTGACATTTCTTTTGAAAAAGCTTTTATATCAGCTAAATGAGGAAAATAGCAAAGATTATGTGCACTTCCGGTTTTTCCATTTTCATTAACCTCTGATGTTTCAATTTCGCTACCTAAAATAATACACAATTTATCTTTATATATTATTCCACCATCTTGAATCTCATAAGCATCTCCATTAGCTAAAAACTTTTCTATGTCTTCAATTACATAAGGTGATGCACAATCTATTATACCAGCAACACTTATTCCTTTTCTTTCTACACATTCTTTTGCTATATTAGCAAAATTCAAACTTCTAGCTGCTGTAATTTTTATTGGTTTATTATTTTCACTTCTTCCTATGTGAATATGCATATCTGCAAATGCTTCGTACATTTTATTTCTCCTTTTCTTTTTTCAAATATTATATAGCCAAAAAATAAATGGCAACACTATATAAATGTAGCCATCTATTTTAAATCTTCCATATCAAATCCAGGTAAAAGTGGTGCTTCTTCAAAATATCTTAATTTAGCTCTTGCCTTTCTTAATTCAGTAAGCAAGTTCCCACCCATTCTCAATTCTGCTTCTCTTTTTGCAAAAGCAGCTTCATTTCTTTCCATTGTATCATATATTTCTCTAACGGCTCCAGGAATATCATTTCTAGTTATACAATTCATATTTTTTTGAAATTTTGTAAGCAAACCCATCATTCTTCCAAGCCCTCCATAATATCAACAAATTCTTGAAATTGTCCTAAATATATATTATTAACGTTTTTCATATTTTTATTTACTAAAATTTCTAAAGCCTCAGGAACTGTATAAGCAATTCTGTCTGATCTATGCATTATAAGTCCGCCAAATTGATCTGCAAGTTCTAATATGTCACTTTCCTTTTCTCTTGGTACATTAGGATTTTGTCCAACGCGAGAATGCTCAGCGCATATCTTGCAAAATCTATCATTAAAACCTAAAGATCTCAAATAATTTCTATACTCAGCTTGTGACTTTTGTAACCTTACAAGCTCTTCTGGAGAATCAATTTTTAAGCAATCGCACATTAAACACGCTGTTAATACCAAACTTTTATCAACATCTATTTTCATTGTATCCATAAATTCTCTAGCTAATTCTGCCTTCATAATTACAGATGTATTGAAAAATATATTTTGTTTTTTCTTTAAATAAGTCATAATATCAATTTTTTTAATAAAATCATTTTCACTTAAAATATACTCTGCGAATGTTGCCATACTTATTCTTACTTCCTCCATCAATAATATTGTAAAAATTATTAGCAATAATCTTCTCAACATTAATATGTGAATATTATATTTCATGTATGCCCATTTTTCAACAAATGTTACACAAATGTAATATTATATTTTAAACATCAAAAAAAGGACTACTATTGTAATCCTTCTTCTCTATCATCTTAAAATAAAACTATTATATATTATATTCTTTTACTTTAACATATGTATATACTGCAGATACAGAAGTCAAAGCTATTAACACTATTATACCTAGTGAAGATTTAGCTCCAGTATCAGGTAATACTGTATTATTTGTTATAGTATTATTTGTATTTAATGGAGTAGTATTATTTGTAACATTATTTGATGTGTTATTAACTGAATTTATAACATTATTTGTTTTATTTCCACCTGATGTTTCAATTGATGTTACTGCAAAATTAACCTTTGAAAATCCTAATATTAATCCAACTACAGCAATAATAGTTATTAATTTTAATATACTTGTTTTATTCATCTCATTACTCCTTCATTCTCTTTTTACTACATTACTATTATAACACAATACTTTTTTGCAATGCAAGTTTTTTTTGTACTTTTTTGTTATTTTATTAATTTTTTTGTAAATAATACTATTATATTAGCAATTTAAAACAAATCTGAAAAAATATTTAATTTTCAGCAAATTTGTTTACTCATAAAATTCACATTATAAGTTTTATGTTTTTCAGAAATTGCATACATTTTATAATATATAAAAAATTAATATTATTAAGGAGAATTTTTTATGACAAAACCCTCTCTTAATCTTTATAGTAAAGATAAAAATGAAATATCAAACTTCTTAGAAAGATTTTATAATAAAAAGTTTAATAAATCAATTGAAAATATTTCCTTTGACAATCCTTTAGAAATGGTAGATTTAATTTCTACACTAATTGACAATAACGATCAATATAATATTAGCGCATGGATAAATTTAGACGAGGATATTTTTATAAAAATATCTAATTCAAATCTAGATGAAATTATTAAATATCTTTATGAAAGATACCCAAGCTAATTATTTTTCAAGAATTATTGTAACAGGTCCATTGTTAACCAAGCTTACTTTCATATGCGCGCCAAATATACCTGTTTGAACTTTTTTAACTTCATGTGAACATTTTTCTACAAAATACTCATATAATTCATTTGCATATTCAGGTTTAGCACTGTTAACAAAGCTTGGTCTATTACCTTTTTGACAATCTGCATATAAAGTAAATTGTGATATTATTAATAATTCTCCAGCAACATCTTTTATTGATAAGTTCATCTTAGAATTCTCATCTTGGAAAACTCTAAGATGACACAATTTGTTTACTAAATAGTCTGCAGTTTCATAAGTATCATCATGAGTAACACCTATTAATACCATAAATCCTTTTTTTATTTCTCCAACTACTTTTTCATCGACAGTTACTCTTGCTTCATCAACTCTTTGAACTACTAATTTCATTTAATTTTTCTCCAAATTAATCTTCTTTTTTAGTTCCACAATTTGCACAGAATACATCTGCATCATCAATTATTTCACCACATCCAGAACATTTTCTTTTTCCCTCTGGAATAACTTCTTCAGTTTCAACTACTTCTTCTGCTACTTCAACTGTTTCTTCAGTTTTTGAAGCTTCAACAGCTTCTTTTTTTGCTCCACATTTTGGGCAAAATTCATTTTTATCATCTATAATTTCGCCACATCCAGAACATTTTCTTTTTCCATTTGGTATAAATGGTTCTACTTCAATTTTTTCTTGTTCTTTTCCGCATTGAGGGCAGAATGTTGTATTAATATCAACTTCAGCACCACAATTTGGGCATTTTTTCTTATTATTTAAGATTAAAATTTCTTTTTGTAATTCTTCATTTTCTTTTAATAATTTATCTATTTCTTCTATTTTTCCACTTATAAAAGTCATAACTTCTTCATCCATTGTTCTTTTTTCATAAGCTTTTTTTCCAATTTCTGAATAAGCTTGCTCTATTTTATTTTTATTTTCTGCAACACTTTTTTTGCATTTACTTTCTCTTTGTGATTTATTCATGCTTTCTTGTAAACTATTTGATATTTCTGCGCCTTTCTTTGTTAATCCATCCAAAAATCCCATTTTCAAATCCTCCTATAATTTAATTTTATTCTTCTTTTAAATCTCTAGTCATAAGCATTGTTACAGCTTCTCTAGGATCTAAATTATCATACAAAACTCTATATACTGTATTTATAATAGGAACTTCTATGTTATGTATTTTAGCCAATTTATAAGCAACTTCAATATTATCCATACTTTCTATTGTCATTCCAACTTCTTTTCTAGTTTCTTCAATAGTTTTTCCTTGACCTATAAGCATTCCAGCTCTTCTATTTCTGCTGTGCATACTTCCACAAGTAACGATTAAATCTCCAAGTCCAGTTAAACCATAAAAAGTGTCTTTATTTCCACCTAATGCAACTCCTAGTCTTGAAAGTTCCACTAATCCTCTTGTAAGTAAAGCTGCAAAAGTATTATCTCCCAAGTCAAGTCCAGCAGCAACACCAGCACAAAATGCAATAATATTTTTCAAAGCTCCACCTAATTCAACACCTTTAACATCTTTAGATGTATACATTCTCATTTTATCACTCTTGAAAATATCTACTACCATATCTGATAATTCTTTATCTTCAGAAGCAACAACTAATGCTGTTGGAATAAGTACTGATACTTCTTCAGCATGACTTGGACCAGATAGAACACCAATTTTTGTATTTGGTAGTTCTTCTCTAGCAACATCATCTAATGTTTTTAAAGTATCAGCTTCAAAACCTTTAGAACAAATAATAACACCTTGATCTTTTATAAATGGCTTATATTGTTGAATTACATTTCTTGTAAACTTAGATGGTGTAACATGTAAAATAAGCTCTGTTCCTTCTAAAACTTCTTTCATATCATTTGAGCAGTATACTCCATCTGGTATAACAGCCTTAGGTAAAAATTTGCATTTTTTTTCATTATTTATCAAATCTCTTTCTTCTTCAGAAAAAGACCAAATTTTTACTTCATGTCCTTGACCTGCTAAATAAATTCCTAGAGCAACGCCCCAGCTTCCACTTCCTACTATTGAAATTTTTTTCATAAACTTCTCCTTCGTAATTAAAATATTTTACTTTCTTGTCCTTTTAATAACCTTTTTATATTAGCTCTGTGATTAAAGCATACAAATACTCCAAGTAATATTCCAAATATTTTATAATCACCTGGAACAATATAATTCTCAGTAATAAACATTGTTAATACTGGAAATAATACTGCTGCTGAAACAGATCCTAATGAAACCATTCTTGTTGATATAATTAATATTAAAGCAAATACTAAACAAATTAATCCAATTTGCCAATTAATCAATAATATTAATCCTAAACTTGTAGCAACTCCCTTTCCTCCTTTAAATCCAAAAAAGATTGGGAAAGTATGTCCAAGAACAACTGCTATTCCAGCTACTTGAACCAAATACTCTATGTGATCAAAATGATCCATTTCGCCTATTATTTTAGCAAACAAAACTGCAATAAGCCCTTTTAAAATATCACATACTAATGTTAATATTGCAATCTTTTTTCCTGCTGTTCTAAGTACATTAGTACTTCCTGCATTCTTACTTCCTTTTTCTCTAACATCAAACCCTGCTAACTTTTTAGTAAATATTACAGAAAAACTTATACTTCCAATAAGATATGCTACTAGTGCTACTAATATGTATATAGCTACCATATTTCAATCCCCCTTGTCTTTGGCAATTTATTACTCTTCCACTTTATCATTCTTTTCTCTAACAATAATTCTTACAGGTGTTCCCTCTAATCCAAAATTATTTCTTATACAATTTACCAAATATCTTTCATAAGAAAAATGGAATAATTCTTTTTTATTAACAAATATAACAAATGTTGGTGGTTTAGTTGAAGCCTGTGTTCCATAGAAAATTTTAAGTCTCTTTCCTTTATCAGATGGTGGTTGAACAACTGCTATAGCCTCGTTTATTACTTGATTTAATACTGCTGTTGATACTCTCAAAGCATTTTGATTTGCAACATTATTTATCATTTCAAAAAGCTTATTTACTCTTTGACCAGTTTTTGCAGAAATAAAAATTATTGGTGCATATGTTGCAAATGGAAATTCATTATACACATCTTTTTTAAACTTTTCTAGTGTATAATTATCTTTCTCTATTTCATCCCACTTATTTACTGCTATAATAATACCTTTTCCTGCTTCATGAGCCTCTCCAAGTATTTTTGAATCCTGCTCGCTTACGCCTTCTGTAGCATCGATCATCATTATACAAACATCAGCTCTTTCAATAGCTAAATTAGATCTCATTACACTATATTTTTCTATATTTTCTTTTACTTTACTTTTTCTTCTAATTCCTGCTGTATCTATAAATACATATTTTCCGTATTCATTTTCATACTCTGAGTCTATTGCATCTCTTGTTGTTCCAGCCACATCACTAACAATAACTCTATTTTCTCCTAATATTTTATTAACTAAAGAAGACTTTCCAGCATTAGGTTTCCCAATTATCGCTACTTTTATAACTTCTGAATCTGAATCTTGTTCATTTTCATCAGGAAATTTTTCATATATAGCATCTAAAATATCACCAACACCAATAGCATTTGCTGCTGAAAGTGGCAATGGTGTCCCTATTCCTAAATTATAAAATTCATAAAGTTCCATTGGATCTTTTCCAAAATTATCAGCTTTATTGCAAACAAGAACAATTGGTTTTTTAGACTTTTTAAGCAATGTTGCAATTTCTTCATCTGCAGCTGTGATACCTTGTTTTATATCTGTTAAAAATATAATAACATCTGCAACTGAAATAGCAATATCTACTTGCTCTCTCATTTGATTTACTATTGTATCTCCTGTTAATTCTTCAATACCTGCAGTATCAATAACTGTAAAGTCTCTTCCTCTCCAATTTGATTCGGCATAAACTCTATCTCTAGTAACTCCTGGAGTATCTTCAACGATAGAAATTCTTTGTCCAACTATATAATTAAAAAAAGTAGATTTTCCTACATTTGGTCTTCCAACTATAGCAACTACTGGTTTTGACATTTTCTCACCTCTATTTCATAAGTATAAACATTTTATAACAAATAGATTTAAAATTCAACAAATTTTTGAAGTTTTAGCTAATTATGGGCAAAAAAAAAGCACATTTTTCAATGTACTTCTTTTTTATTATTTCTTATCTGTTTTAACTGTTACTACTTCTTTTCCATTGTAATATCCGCAGTTTGAACAAACTCTATGTTGCATAACTGGTTCGTGACAATGTGGGCATGTAGATAAATTCTTTTCTTCAATTTTCCAAGTTGATCTTTTTAAACCTGTTCTTGCTTTAGACCATCTTCTTTTTGGTTGTGCCATTTCAAATTCCCCCCTTGCTCTTTCTAGTATTTTATATGAAAATTTATTTTTTCTTTTTCAAGTTACTAAACGATTATACATCAGTATTTTGGTTCTGTCAAGCACTTTATTGTACTTTATTATCTCTTAGTTCAACAATTCTAGCCATAACTTCATTTGTCAATGTGTCTAGTACTTCTTTATCTTTTGCATTTTCTTTATATGATGAAAAATCCATAGGTTTTCCAAATCTATATATAACCTTTGTAAAAGGTTTAAATGTTCCTTCTACTCCAAATGGGACTATCGGAACATTATTTCTAATTGCTAATGTAACAGCTCCATTTTTAGGTTTTACACCCTTTTCTAAACCATTTCTAGTTCCTTCTGGATACATACCCAATATTTGATTTGACTTCAAAAGTTTTATTGATGTTTTTATTGCATCCGTATCACCTTTTCCCCTTTTTACAGGAAAAACATAAAATACAAATGCCATAAATCTGAAACCTAAACTTTTCCACAATTCTTCTTTAGCCATAAATCTAATTTTTCTATTAGTTACAGCTACTAATGCAGGTGCATCAAGTGCATGTACATGGTTTCCACAAACTATACAAGCACTATCTTTTGGAACATTTTCAATCCCCTCAACACGTACTCTATACACAATTAAAGCAGCTAAATGACATAACGGTTTTACAATAGCTCTGCATATTTTTCTTAATACTTCCACAATTATTCCTCCATTTTTCTTTTTATTATTTTTTCAACTTCATCAGTCATTTCTTCTATTGTTAATTTAGTTGAATCCACAACAATAGCATCTTCAGCCACTTTTAATGCTCCCATTGTTTTGTTTTTATCATTTTCGTCTCTTTTCTTAATATTTTCCAATATTTCTTCAAAAGAAACATTCATTCCTTTTTCTTTATTTTCTTTAAATCTTCTTTTAGCTCTTTCTTCAACATCGGCATCTAAATATATTTTAACATCAGCATTTGGAAAAACATAAGTACCAATATCTCTACCTTCCATTATTACATTTTTTCCTTCAGCCATTCTTCTCTGTAAATCAACCATTTTTAATCTTACAGGAACTATCGAAGAAACTTGAGAAACTATTTTATTTACTTCAAAAGTTCTTATTTCATCAGTAACTTCTTTATCATTTAAAAATACACGTATTGAATCATTATCATATTTAAATTCTATTTTTAATTCATCAATAAGATTAACTATACTATCCTCATCACTTAATGGTAATCCAGCTTTAATACTTGCCAAAGCAACACATCTATAAGTTGCTCCTGTATCTAAATATATTAGTCCTATACGTTTTGCAATTTCTTTTGTTACAGTTCCTTTTCCGCTTCCAGCAGGTCCATCTATTGCTACTATCATTTTTCTACTCCTTTTTACTCTTCTGGAAAATGAATTTGTTTAGCCACAATATCCACATTTGAAATATACATTGCAGTTAAATTCTCAATTTCTCTTCTTGTTTCTTTTTTGAATATACGCAATACTTCCATCATATTTGCACCATATTCTATAGAAACCTCTATATAAAGTTGAACACCAGCTGTATCATTTTGCGTTTTATCAACCCTTATTTTTAAAACTTTATAAATGCCTTCTACTTTTTTTGCTACTGTTACTATAATATCTTTAAATACACTATCAGATATAGTAAAATTTCCTAAATAGCTAAATGTAGGTCTTATAATTGATTTTTCTGCAATATACGGTTCCGCATTTTTCCCTTTTGATTTAAAAATTTGTAGAGGATCTAACAAATATCCAGAAAAATCTTTTTTTATTTCAAATGTTGGGACAGGAATTACATGCTTACCTTGTGTAACACGAATTCTTCTTGCAGTATCCATTTCTTCTTGTGTTGCGACCTCATTTATATATATTCTCTCAGCAATTGGTGGTAAACCAAGATTAGCAGCAATCTTATCTACCATTCCATCTGATGTACCTAATATTAAAATAGAATCAGGTCTATATTTTTTTATTGCCTTCTGAATTTCAATTTTTTTATCTTCTGTTAAAAACAAAGCATTTTTTACAGTTTCAATTTTAGTTGGTGCTTTCTTTGCTGACACACCAGCAATAACCTGACTTTCTTTTATTAAAAGTCCATCATCTATTATATATTTTATTCCTCTTTCACTTGCAACATATTGTGCTCTATAGCTTTTACCAGTTCCAGATGGTCCTATAAAAGCATATGTTTTAATTTTAAACAAAAACATTATTGCCTCCTTTTAAAAAGTAACCTTAGTTGTTATTTCTCCAGTTGGACTAGGTGTCACACTTGGCGTTGGAGTTGGTGAAGTTGTTGGTGAAGGACTAGGAGATACACTTGGTGCTGGAGAATTTCTTGTATCAGTATTTTCTCTGGTATCATTTTCATTATTATTTTCTTGATCTCCATTATCGTCTTCTTCAGATTCATCTTCTATTTTCTTTCCTGTATTAACATTATATCTTATATCCACAGAAGCACTTTCTAAACTATCATCATCCAATATATGGATTTTACTTTTTGAATAACTTAAATTATTTAAATCTCTTTCAGCCATTATAATTTTAGAATATACTTCATCTTGGAATTTACCTTCATCAGTTCTTGCAACGCATTCATCTTCATGAAAGACAAGGATTTCTTCATTATTTTCCTTTGATTTTGAAACTTTTATATAATTTGAATAATATATGCCTTTTTGCATCTTTATTGAAGATAATTGTTCTTTCAACTCCTTAGTATAATTTTCTATTGTTTTTTTCTCTTTTTGATTAAAATCTTCATCACTATATATTATTACATCTAATGTACAAGAATCATTAACCTTCTCATACAAGTCCACTATTGATTCAGGTCTATTTACAAAAACAGGTATCTTTTCTGCTACATTTGATTTTGAATTATATAAATCAGAACTTGAAACAAATTCTGTATAAATAGCTATATAATTATAATACTTTGTCATATCTATCGTAACTGTTTTCCCTTCTTTATATAACTCTATTGTAAGTGGAGTAAAAGAAAATTCCGTAATTTCACCATTATTATAATCTGTTAAAAATTCTATTACATCATCTTCTATATTAGTATAAAACTCATTTGATATTCCTTCTTCAGTATAATATCCTAATGCAAAAGACCTATATGCAGATTCTGTTATAATATTTTTCTTTGGTGCATCATATGTAAACAAATCTGCAACACCAATTTTTTCTCCATTATCCAAACTAAAATTTAATCCATAAGTTTTATTATATCCATCTTTAAATCTTACAAAAATTTTTATTGATAATACATCTGAAAAATTAGCTGTTACTGTTGTTTTAACATATGCAGAATCATCAGAATTTCTCTTAAAATTATTACTATCTAAAATTTTATTTATTCTTTCTTTTATTTGTCTATTTATACTTTCTTGGATATTTTCACTCTTCAAACCAGATATTTGTACATATCTAACATCTATGTCTCTTTCCTCATCTTTAGCTTCACTATATGACAAACCATTATTTGAATATGTACTATCCAATGTTAGTCTCTTTATTTCTTTATTCTGTCCATTAACATCTTCATTAGAAACATTTGGAATCTTTTGAGCACTTTCAATTATAATTTGTGATCCAATTGAGTTCTTATGCGTTTTTTTATATGCAATCGCTCCAATAGTGATAAGTAATAAAACGGCAGAAAAAATTATCAAAAATATTTTGGTATTTTTACTAATTATCAATATATCCAGCCTCCTTTATTACTTTTTTCCCTCTATCAGATAAAACAGCATCTGTAAATAAATTTAAGCTCTCTGAAGTATTGTTTTTATTTCTTATTAAATAATAATTTACTTGTATAGGATATTCTCCACTCTTTATTGAATCATAACTTGGTGCAACATCATTTACTTTCAATATTTTAATAGCTCCATCTACTTTTGCATCAGTATCATATAATAAATTTGCCTCATAATAATATGTATACCCAATTGAACCTTCAGAATTATCATATGTTGCAATTACATCATTAATCTCACCATACGTCTTGTCATAAAAAATATCTTTTGGTGCATCTACCATTTCTAATTTTTTCATTACAGAAGAAATCATTTCTAATTGGGTAGATGAATTTTCTGGATATTGAAAAGCCTTTATATTTAAATCATTGCCACCAATTTGTGACCAATTTTTGACTTGTCCGTTATATATTTTTTGTATATCAGAAACTTTTATGGAATTCATTGAATTAGTTGGATTTGTATAAAAAACAAATCCATCTTTAGCAATTGGAGTAATTTCTAAATCAATACCTTTTGCTTTTGCTCTTGTTATATAATCATCTGAAGGATATGTAGAAATTAAAACATCTATCTCATCATTCAATAGTTTTTCTAATCCTTCATCAGTTGAAGAATAGCTTAATGATTTTTCGGAAATATTGCTATCCTGTGTAAAATTTCTTATAAGTGCTGTCATTAATGGTTGAGCTATTCCAGAAGCATCAACCCTTGGCAATTCATCTTCAGTCAATATTATACTAGTATCATTCTCTTGATTTAATACAACATTTTCAGCAGCAACTTGTTGATTAAATTTTGGCAATCCATTTGTGAAAACAGTATAAATTCCTATACATGCTCCAGCAACTATTAACATTATTAAAAAAGGTAACAAAACAGTTAAAATATTTTTCATAATAACCCCATTCCTACAATAATTATTGTTCGTTTTTTCACATAAAAATCACCATAATTATATATTTTTCTTAGGTTTTTGTAAACCAAATTACCAAAATATTTTGCATTAAAAATTATTAATTTCGCTGTTTTGTGGCTTTCTAAATATCAAATAACGTAACAAAGGTAAGCTATAAAAAGCTTACCTTCAAATAATTATTTTACTAATTTGTGATATATTTTTTTACCTTTTTTCAAAATAGCATATCCTTCTTTAAAATCATCTTCTTTAAGCACATAACTTATATCTTCGATTTTTTCATTATTCAAACTAATTGCACCTTGAGAAATTAAAGTTTTAGCTTGACCTTTAGATGGCGCTATACCAGTTTCGATAATTGCATCTATAATTGTACAACCATCTTTTACTGTTGTAGAATCCATAGCATCAACATTTCCATTACCACTAAACATAGCATTAGTAGCTTCTTCTGCTTGTCTTGCAGCTTCTTCTCCATGTACAAGTTTCGTGATTTCGAATGCAGCTCTTTTCTTAGCCTCATTCATTCTTTCATCTCTATATTTAGTCATTTCTTCAATTTCATCAACATCAATAAATGTTAATAATTTCATAACATTTTCAACATCATCATCTGCAATATTTCTCCAATATTGATAAAATTCATAAGGAGATGTTTTTTCTGGATTTAACCACAATGCACCTTTTTCTGTTTTTCCCATTTTCTTACCTTCCTTTGTAGTAAGAAGTTTAAAAGTAAATCCATATGAATCTTCTGCACCTATTTTTCTTATCAATTCAACACCACCAATGATGTTTGACCATTGATCATTACCACCCATTTGTAATTTACAACCATAATGATCATGTAAATATAAGAAATCATAAGATTGCATTAACATATATCCTAATTCAAAAAATGTTAAACCTGTTTCTAATCTGTTTTTGTAACATTCAGCAGCTAACATTCTATTAACTGAAAAATGAACACCAATTTCTCTCATAAAATTAATATAATTTAAATCTCTAAGCCAATCGCCATTATTAACTATAATAGCCGCATTTGGTCCTTCAAAGCTTAAAAACTTTTCAACTTGTTTTTTTATCTTAGCAATATTATTATCAATTGTTTCAACAGTAAGCATTTTTCTCATATCTGTTTTTCCTGATGGATCACCTATTATAGCTGTTCCTCCACCCATTAATATAATAGGTTTATGTCCAGCTTTTTGCATATGTGATGCAACCATTAAAGAAATAAAGTGACCTACATGTAAACTATCAGCAGTAGGATCTATTCCAATATAAAAAGGAACACTTTCTGTCTCAAATATTTTTTTCATTTCTTCTGGATGAGTTAATTGTTCTACATATCCTCTTCTCTCTAAAGTATCAAATACATTTTGCATAAATAATCTTCCTTCCTAACTCTATTACTTATTTGAAATTCCTTGACCTATGTATCCAGAAAAATCATCATTTAACAAATATCTATTTAAATTTCTTGAGTTAATTCCTGTTTGCATAGAAATTTCTTGTACAGTAACTCCATCTTCATAATCATTTTGTTCAAAAAAGTTTTTTAATTTTTGTATATCTAAACTTTCATTTGTTTTACATGCTTGGCAAACATCCATCTCTGAATTAAAGAAGTTTCCACAGCGTGGGCATTTTTTAAATTCCATATCAATCATTCCTTTCAACAAAGTCAATAAAACTTTATATTTCATTTTGTCACATTCTATCATAATTTGTAAAAAAAAGAAATACTTTTTTACAGCATTTCTTTTTATATTATTTTCTATCCGTCACCATACAATTTATTATACATTTCGTAATTTCTCATTACTTTTCTTAAATACATATTGGTCTCCCTATAAGGAATATTTTCTAAATTTGAACCATCCTCATTTATAACTCCACCGAGCTATCCATTTATCTACATTTCCAAAACCAGCATTATACGCTACAATAGCCATTTCTTTATTTTGATACTTATTTAATAAATCAGATAAATATTTAGTTCCAAATTTTATATTTGTCTCTGGATTATAAACATTTGCATTATCAACTTCTAACTCTTCTGCAATTTCATCGGCTGTATCTGACATTAATTGCATCAAACCAATAGCACCTTTTCTAGAACTTGCTTCTTCATTAAAATTACTTTCTTGCTTTATAACAGCATAAACAAGATTTTTCTCCACATTATATTCTTCTGAATATGCTTCTACAAAATCCGAATATTTATTAGGGTATATTTTTATCAGCAAATTATCCTTTAATAAAAATACACCTCCACATATTATAATAAGTCCAATTAAAACAATAGAAATTTTTATTCTCATCTAAAGCCTTCCCTTTTTACTTATTTAGCATCATACCAGTTTTCGCCTTCCTCGACTTCCACCTTTAGAGGAACCAATAGCTTAGCTGCATTTTCCATACAACCAACTAAAATCTCTTTTACTTTATCTTTTTCAACTATATCTGTTTCTATAAGTAATTCATCATGAACTTGAAGAACAATTTTTGAATTCAAACCTTCTTCTTTTAATTTTTTGAAAACATTAATCATCGCAATCTTCATGATATCAGCTGCAGTTCCCTGAATAGGAGTATTCATTGCAACTCTATCCCCGAATTTTCTAACCATATAATTTTTAGATTTCAATTCTGGAATATATCTTCTTCTTTTATACATTGTCTCAATAAAGCCTTTTTCCTTAGCTTCTTCAACAACATCATCCATGAATTTTTTAATACCATTATATTTTTCCAAATACTGTTCTATATACTGTTTAGCTTCTTTTCTTGAAGAATGAATCTGACCTGCTAAACCAAAATCACTAATTCCATAAACAATACCAAAATTTACAGCCTTTGCCTTACTTCTCAATTCTTTAGTAACTTCTTCTAAAGGTACTCCAAACACTCTTGAAGCAGCTTGAGCATGAATATCTTCATCATTATTGAAGTTTCTTACCATAGTTTCATCTTTTGAAACATGTGCCAACACTCTAAGTTCAATTTGTGAATAATCAGCATCCAAGAAAATTTTTCCTTCAGCAGGTTTAAATACTTTTCTTAATTTCTTTCCTATTTCAATTCTAGTAGGAATGTTTTGTAAATTAGGTTCTGTACTACTAATTCTACCAGTAGCAGTAACTGTTTGATGAAAATATGAATGTATTCTATCAGTATTTTTATTAATATATGGAATCATACCTTCTATATATGTTGAATTTAATTTAGCTAATTGTCTATATTCTAAAATATAACTAATAATTTCATGTTCACATTCCAATTTTTCCAAAGTATCAACATCAGTTGAATAACCACTTTTAGTCTTTTTAACAACTGGCAATTTTAATTTTTCAAATAAAATCTCGCCTAATTGCTTTGTTGAATTTATATTAAATTCTTCACCTGCAAGTTCATGAATTTTCTCTGTTAACTCGTTAATCCTTTCTTTTAATTCATCACCATAAGCAATCAATTCATTTTTATCTACATGCATTCCTCTATATTGCATATCTGCTAATACTTCTAAAACTGGCATTTCTATATTAGTAAACAATTCATACATTTCATCAGATTTTAATTTTTTCTCTAACACATCATGTAATTCACCAATGCAATAAGCATACAAATTCGTTTTCTCATTCTCTTTTTCTTCTGTATCATTTGCAACATCAAATAAATTTAATTGCTTCTGTTTTTCTTCATTTAAATCAATATCTACATCTAAATATTGTTTCATTAAATCTGAAATCGAATATTGATTTGTTGTAGAATTTAACAAATAACCAGCAATTCTAATATCAAACATAAAATTCTTTGGCTCTATTCCCGCTTCTTCAGCCAAAATATAAATATCTTTCAAATCATAACTACATTTTAATACTTTTTCATTTTCAAAAATATTTTTCAAATCATTAATATTAGAAGTTTTATAATTATAAACTGTATTTTCTTTTCTCATAAATATACTTATTGACTTGATTTTCTTTTTTATGATTGAATCATCACAAGTCACTGTATCAATGTAAAAATAGCATACTTCATCATCAGCAATCTTAGATTCTAATTCTGAAAATTCTTTACCTTGAACCATTTTCTTCTCAAAATTCATATTTTCAGACTTTTCATCATCTTTACTATCAGAAGCAACAACCTCATCTCTCAAATTAAATCTGTCTATATATCTATTAAACTTCAATTCTTTAAACATTTTCAAAACTTCAGGTTTATCCCATTCTTTGATTTTCAAATCTTCAACAGCTTGTTCAATAGGAGTTTCTAAATTTATAGTCCCCAATGTTTTTGAAAGCATTGCTAATTCTTTATTGTCTGCAATTTTTTCTCTTTGTTTTCCTTTCAAGTCATCAGTATTATTCTCAATACATTCATATAAATGATCTATTGTTCCATATTTTTTTACCAATGAAAGTGCTGTTTTTTCACCAATTCCAGGAACTCCAGGAATATTGTCTGAAGTATCACCTTGTAATCCCTTAACTTCAATCATTTGTTTAGGCTCAACACCATACACTTCTAAAACTTTATTTCTATCAAAAATATCTGTCTCAGTCTTTCCAGCTTTTGTTCTTGGAATGTATATTGAAACTTTGTCAGTAGCTAATTGAAAAGAATCTCTATCACCAGTAAGTAGCACAACATCCATACCAGCATTTTCACCCATACGAGAAAGTGTACCCAAAACATCATCAGCTTCATATCCTTCTTTCTCAATTATTGTAATATTCATTGCTCTTAGAACATCTTTCAAAATAGGCATTTGACTTGCAAGTTCGTCAGGCATTCCCTTCCTATTAGCTTTGTATCCATCATACATTATATGTCTTGCGGTAGGAGCTTTTAAATCAAAAGCAATCGCCATATAATCCGGTTTTACCTCATCTAATTCTTTAAATAAAATAGCTAAAAAACCATATACTGCATTTGTATAAGTACCATCTGCAGTTTGAAGCATCTTTCCACCCATTATTCCATAAAAAGCCCTATTCACAATACTATTTCCATCAACAACTATTAATTTTGACATCTTATTTTTCATTCCTTCCTAAAAGTACATCTCATCTATTCTTATCTTACATTACAATATTATTAAAATTCATAAATATCAAATTGATTTATTGTAACCTTATTTTTGCAAACTTCATCATAATATTTTTCTGTATCTTTCTGAACAATTATAACACTATTTTCTTTAATCTCACTAGGCAAATAAAATTTATATTTTCCAAATGATTTAATATTATCAAAAGTTCTACTCTCTTCATAATACTGAACAGTATCTAAATACTCATGTACATCAGTCTCACCATAAAACATAAAATATATAAACGGTTCTTTAAAAGAATATTGACAATAAACCGTATCTTCATCTAAAGAATTACAATAATCAACAACTCCTTCAACTCCTGATGTAAACGTATAATATTCATTATAATCCTTACTCGTATAAACATACATAAACTCAGCAAATAAAACAATATATATCGTACCAATACACAAAGTAGCTACTTTATATTTATTTAAAAATTCATAAATTCCAACAACAATATAGTAAATACATGGAATCATAATAATATTAATTCTATTTATATTAGCATCACAAAATGCAGAAAGCACAATTGCAGCAATCATCCAAATATTCATTATTTGATTATATATATTATCCTTATACTTTCCTAAACTTGCCTTAACACCAATAATAAAAAATATAATACTAATTATATAAAACATTCCAAATTGAGATATTGCATTCCATTCTAACCCATCAGTTTGAAGAATCAAAATTCTCAAAGTCGCTAATAAATTATCTACACAATTTTCTATAATATTCCCTGAAAAAACAGTAGAAACTTCATCATATCTATTAACTAACAATTTAGGTATAGTAACTTTTCCAATAGAAATCTGATTTAGCCCAAATGTATTAATTACAATATACAAAATGATTGGAATACATATTACAAACATAATAAGTAAATATATTATAGATTTCTTTATAGTAATTTCTTTTTTATAAATTAAATATCCTAACATTCCAAGTATATATACTGGTAAAAATAAATACCCAGTGCCATATGAATAACTTGAAATTGCAAAACCAATAAAAGCTAAAATCTGTAAACTTGTTTTTTTCTTTTTTAATCCAAGCACAAATAATAATGTAGATAATAATATAATATCAGGGAAAATATTACATTCCATTCCCCAACGGCTTTTCATAATATGCCATGGGCAAATCGCAAAAAATCCAACACTTATAAGAGCCATTCTTTTATTATCAAAAATACTTTTAATCAAATAATAAAAAACATACAAAGAAATAATTCCAATAATCGCCATTGGCAATCTTATTCCGTATTCACAAAATCCTGTTATCATCAATACAGGAATCATAAGATATGAATACAAAACACTTTGTCCGCTTCCCCAAGCATATAAATAAACAGGATAAGAATTTCCTCCTCTATCAACGCCATACTTCATAAGAGAAAAAGCATCATACCCACTTGAAGCTTCATCCACATTCAAAGCATTTGGAAATTTACCAATAGCAACCAATCTTACCAAACTTCCAACAATAAGTATAAAAAATAAAATCACTTCTTCTTTATAATCTTTAAATAAACTTTTATTATTTTTTACACAATCTTTAATAGGTTTCACTAAAACTAAAAACGGTAATAAAAAACAAAATACTATAATACAAAATAGTTCCAACTCTATCCCTCTCTACTTCTTTTCATCAAATTTATGATTACTTTTAATCCATCTAAATATATATTCAAAAACATCCTCACTATTCTCCTCATGAAAAACATCATGTCTAGCATTATCAACAAACTTAGTTAATGTTTTTTGAATTCCATGAACACGATAAGTCTGTTCTAATTTTTTTATTCCTTTGCAAAAATCTCCAACAGGATCATTTTTTCCAGATATCATTAATATAGGCAACATCTTTGGAATTTTTTCTATATTAGACAATTTATTAGCATACATCATTCCATTTAATAACTCTCTGAATAACCCACAAGAAACATCTTTTCCAACAAGAGGATCATTTAAATATTCATCTAAAATTACCTTATTAGCACAAAGCCAATCACACTTAGTTCTAACAGGTTTAAAAGATTTATTGTAATTTTCTAAAGCCAATTTATTAATCATCTCTGTTGAATTATCTTCTCCAACTTTCTTAGCTTCTGATTTTGCAACAAACTTTCCAATCTTTAGACTAAAATTAGAAGTATAACCTGTTCCCACCAAAATAGCATCAGTTACTTTAGCCTCAGGATACATACTTAAAAATGACCTTACTACAAATGAACCTAAAGAAAATCCTAACACAATATATGGCTTATTCTCATACTTTTCACTAAACATCTGATACACATTATAAAAATCTTTTACAACCCAAAACCAACTATTTTCAGGTCCAAAATACATTTTATTTTTCTTATCACTTACAGATTTTCCATGACCAATAATATCATTAGCAACAACTACATATCCCTTATTTGTGAAATACTCTGCAAATTTCTCATATCTTCCAACATGTTCAGTAATTCCATGAGCTATTTGAATTACACCTTTTATATTTTCATCACTTGGGAACCAAGCAATCACATATAAATCAGTAATTTCATCTACTGACTTCAATTTAAACTCACTTTTATTCATATAAACGACCTCTCTTTTGTATTTTAAAAACTTTTTAGATTATATCATACTACATCACTCTTTTATACAAATTTATATAAAAAAAATACACCTTCTAACATCAGATCTTTATCTAATATTTGAAGATGTATCATATTTAACCAATCAAGAAATCTAAAATATTTGAGCCAGGATCAGTTTTCGTCTTATAAAATTCTGTATAACCACATTTTTTGCAACTAATCGTAATAAATTTCTTATTTTGAATATCAAAAAATTTTGCTAAATTTCCTCCTGCTGCCTGAATTTGATCTCTTTCATAATCTTCGTTGTCACACTTTGGACATTTCCATGTTCCCATGTTTTTCCCCCATTTCTCTCTATTTTTCATAAATCTTACTTTAAATATTCAAATATTTCTTCAGGATATATTTTTAATTCTCTATTTTTAAACTTATCAATATCAACCCACATTGCATCAGTCTCACTATTATCATCAATTACATGATATCTTTCTTTATAGTCTGTATCATTTATATCAGCATTATAAAACAATATTAACTCATGAGCATTTTTTCCATTGTATGTAAATATATTTTCGGAAATTCCTAAAAAATCTCCCACACTAATATCAATTCCAAGTTCTTCTTTAAATTCTCTTTTCAATGCATCTTGGCTTTTTTCTAAAAACTCTATACCACCACCTAAACATCTATAAAATGTCTCATTTTTATTTTTATCATGTCCTTCACTAACCAAAATCTTATTATTTCTTCTAACTAAGCCAAGTACAACAGGTCTAATCTCTTTAAACTTGTCCATTTCACACCCTCCTACATTTTTCAAAAATTTTTAATCAACGTTCATCACCAATATCATGTTCCTTCTTTTTAACTCTTCCAAATCTTTTAATAATTTGCTCTATATGCTTCATTTGCAAACCATCACCATAACTATGATCTTCTTGATCTTCTTTTGTTAAAATCAATTTTTTTCTTAACTCTTCGTCAAAAGAATCAAACATATCATCATCTAATATCAAATATTGATCTATATCAGCATGTTCTTTTAAATATTGTCTAATCTCTAAACCTCTCTCATGTCCAAGTACCGGCGTTTTCTCACCTAAGCTAATCCCATATCTTAAAAACAACTCTTTTAACTGTTCAAATTTACGAATATTTCTCCAAGAAGATGATACAACAATTTGAGCACCAGTAACATCTAAAGCATATTTAAGCATTTCTATTGTTTTTGGATCTATCTCCTCTAGTATTCCTTTTACATTATTTTTTGACGTATAATCTACATAAGCATTTGAATTTAGCACACCATCCACATCTAAGAATATTACTTTCAACTTTTTCTCTCCTTTTTAATCTATTCTTTATCTCTTTTAATCTGCTTACTATATCTATCTTCCTCAGAAAACACGCATCCGCAATACTTCTGCATATAAAATCCAAGTTCTCTCGCCTCTGCTTGTCCTTCTCTAAAACCAACTCTAAAATCTCTATATAAAAATTCAATACCATATTTTTCAGCTAATTGTTCACATACTTCTTTCAATTTATCATGTTGTTGATAAGGACTAACAAATAAAGTTGAAGTAAAAGCATCATAGCCATGTTCTTTAGCATACTTAACAGTAGCCTCTAATCTAACTTTATAACAATAATTTACACATCTGTTATTTAAATCATCAATTACATTTTTGCAAAACTCTCTTAAACCATATTCTTCATTAATAATTAATTCAAAATTAGCCATTTTACTGTATTCAATCAAAGTATCTCTTCTTGTTTTGTACTCTATGTATGGATGAATATTTGGATTATACCAATAACACGTTGGTTCAATGCCTTCTTCTCTTAAACTTTTAATACAATAAACACTGCAAGGTGCACAACATGTATGCATTAATAACTTCATTTTAATCCTTCTTTCTATTATCTATCAAATATCTTTTAATTTTTTCTGGTACTAAATTAGTTCTTTCTAAATCATCATATCTAATAATTTCAATTTTATATATTCCATAATACTCATTATGATTTGTAAATTCTGGTCCTGTACCCGTTCCAAGAATTCCATCAACATATTCACATTTATAAAAAACTTGAATACTATCATCAAATTCATTATTTATTTCTAGCAATCTAGCTCCAACTTTTACATGTATACCAAGTTCTTCAAAAATTTCTCTTTTAACAGTTTCTTCTTCATTTTCACCAGGTTCCATTTTTCCACCAGGCACAACAAAATAATCTTTGACCTCCTCATTTGATTTTTTCTTAATCCTATGAATCAAAACAATTCCATCATCTTTTTCAATAATTCCTCTTACACTTGTATGCATGTTACCATCCTTTCTAGATTTTAGAATTAAATGTCCAAAAACATAAAATATCCTCTCTATATTCTAAATTATCTATTATATAATTTCTAACATCTCCTGGATTTTGCCAATTCAATCCACTCTTTTTTAATAAATATATTGCATTTTCTTCAGTATCAATTCTTTCTATAATACCATCCTCACCTTTGCCGCCTAAATTTCCTTTCAAAAACATATCATAATCTTTGTTATATTGATTTAACGGAATATAATAAATTCCAGCAGTTGAATCTAATATATATACTTTCTTTCCTTCAGACTGTTTTTCTAAAATATAATCATCGACTATCTGTATCATCTCTTTCAATCCTTCATCTTCAGGAACGCCTTTAAAATGTGCAAGCTCTGTTTCTTTCTTTACAGAAATATATTCTTTATTAATCTTCAAAATTGAATTCCAAGTAAGTAATAACAAAGCAAAAACTGCTAAAAAATTAATTACAACATAACACACCACTTTAATTCGTTTACCAAACAATTCCTCTCGTCCATTTTGAAAACTTTCATAAATCCAATATGCAATCCCTATAATTGAAATCATTGCACCAATTAAAAAGTGAATTTGATCAGATATTGGAAATACAACAATAAACGTAGATATAGCATATGCAAAAATAACATACTCTTCATATTTAGCATTTTTTATAAATAAAGAAACAAAAAATACAACAAGAGCAATTGGAACCACAACACTTAAATAAGAAACTAATTCAATTTTAAATAAATTTGTATATTCTATTTTATTAGAAAAAGTTTTAATTCCTAAAATAGCATAATCAACAAAATCTGAAAAAGCATTATTTGCAAAAAGATATATAACAAAAATCAAAACAGGTATACAAAATCCTAACAAACGAGTAAATGCAATTTTAAAAAAAGGTTGTATATCTTCTTTTTTTCTTATCGCAAAAATCTTATAACCTGTGCATGCAGCAGCAACAGCAAACCCAGTAGTCTGTTTGCACAAAATTGCTAATCCTCCTAGCAATCCTAAGCAAAAATTATATTTAAACTCATATTCAAACATATCTTTTTTATTATGATTCAATTCTATTAACATCATAATCAATGCAATTAATAAAACCGCATAATTATAATCAATACACATTACATCCTTAAACAAAAATAAAAATATAGCAGTAACTAAAAATGCTACATTTTCTGGGACTAACTTTTTCAAAACCTTATATCCAATAAAAAATATTGCACACATTAAAATAACAGCCAAACTTCTCATAACTATTATTTCTGTTCCAAATATTTTCAAGAACAAAGCACAAATCATCGAAACCAAAGGCATTTGAACTATATTAAAATCTTTATAAGGAATTAGCCCATCAGCTATATTTCTTGCAAAATTAAAATTCCATATCTCATCTAAATTTGAAATCGAATTCGTAAATATAGCTGAAAAGGCAATTATTGCAATAATCACTATTAATATACAATTCTTTATAAACTCAACTTTTTTGTTTTCTTCTTTCATTTTTTAAAGACCTCAACAATTATTTTTCTTCGTAATTCAATCCTAAGTGCTCATATGCTAAAGGCGTTGCAACTCTTCCTCTTGGAGTTCTAGCAATAAATCCAATTTGCATTAAATATGGTTCATACACATCTTCTATTGTTCCACTTTCTTCACCAATAGTCGCTGTTAAAGTTTCAATACCAACAGGCCCACCTCTATAATTATAAATTATAGACTCTAATATTTTCTTATCAGTATTATCTAACCCTAATTCATCAATTTCTAGCTTATTCAAAGCCACTCTAGCAATATCTAATGTAATGTCACCATTTCCTAAAACAAGTCCAAAATCCGCCACTCTCTTTAATAATCTATTTGCAATTCTTGGAGTTCCTCTTGATCTTTTAGCAATTTCTAAAGATGCATCTTTATTAATATTAATTCCTAAAATATCAGCAGACCTTTTTACAATAGTATCCAAATCCTCAGCATCATACAATTCCAATCTATTTATAATTCCAAATCTATCACGCAAAGGAGTAGACAAACTTCCAACTCTAGTTGTAGCACCAACTAAAGTAAATTTAGGTAAATCTAATCTTATAGATCTAGCACTTGAACCTTTTCCAATAATTATATCAAGAGTATAATCTTCCAAAGCCGGATACAAAATCTCTTCAACATTTCTATTCATTCTATGAATTTCATCAATAAACAAAACATCATTTTCAGATAAAGTTGTTAATATTGCAGCCAAATCTCCAGGCTTTTCTATCGCCGGACCAGACGTAACTTTAATATTAGTATTCATTTCATTTGCTAATATATTTGCAAGTGTTGTTTTTCCAAGCCCAGGAGGTCCATATAACAAAACATGGTCCAATGGCTGTTCTCTCTTCTTAGCCGCTTCTATACAAATCTTCATATTTTCTTTAACTTTATCTTGACCAATATATTCATTTAAAAATCTAGGTCTTAACGAAAGTTCTTGAACTTCTTCAGATTTATTTTTTACTTCTGGTACTAATAAATTATCATCAAATTCTTCATCATCAAAATTCATTTATCTAAACCCTTCCCACTACTTATTAGCTTTCTTTTCTTCTACAATTTCCATAATTTCTTTTTTAAGTTCACTTACCATATCTTCTTGCTTTATTTTTCTAATAATCTCGCCTTTTTTAAATAATAAACCTTCTTCTTTTCCCCCCGCAATTCCTATATCTGCTTCTCTTGCCTCTCCTGGTCCATTAACAGCACATCCCATTATCGCAACCGTTATATCAGCTTCAATATTTTGCAAAAAACTCTCTATTTCTTTAGCTATCGGTATCAAATCATATTGAATTCTACCACAAGTTGGGCAAGATACTAACTCAGGAACATTATTTAATAAATTACAATCTCTCAAAATTTCTTTACAAACCTTAATCTCTTCAACAGGATCATCTGATAAAGAAACTCTTAAAGTATCTCCTATTCCTTCTCTTAACAATATTCCAAGCCCAATACTTGATTTTATTGTACCTGAAAAAGCTGTTCCAGCCTCTGTTATTCCTAAATGCAATGGATATACAAACTCTTTTGAAGCCTTTTCATATGCCTCAATACACATATCAAGATTAGATGCTTTAAGCGAAATACAAATATCATAAAAATCCAACTTTTCTAATATCTCAACATGCCTTTTAGCACTTTCTATCATAGCATCACTACATGGATGCCCATATTTTTTTAACAATTCAGGTTCTAAAGATCCTGCATTTACCCCTATTCTAACAGGAATATTCTTCTCTTTACAAGCATCTACAACTGCTTTTACTTTTGCATCATCACCAATGTTTCCTGGATTAATACGTATTTTGTCAACTCCTGAATTTATAGCTTCTAACGCAATCTTATAATCAAAATGAATATCTGCAACAATCGGGATATGAATTCTTTCTTTTATTTGGCTTATTGCCTTTGCATCTTCAATATCCAAACATGCAACTCTGATAATTTCACAACCAACTTTCTCTAATTCAAGAACTTGTTTTACAGTATCTTCTACATTCTTTGTTTTAGTATTACACATTGACTGAATAACAACTTTATTTTGCCCGCCTATTGTAACACCACCAACATTTATTTTTCTTGTTTCTTTTCTATTCATAAAATTCTCCAATTCTTTTGTCTATTTACTTTATACATTACTGTATAAAAATCTCTTATCTCTCAACATTCTCATGTAGTTTAACATTCTCATATTTTTTTACTTCACAATTTTTTAATGTAAGTTTTTCTATATTCTTATCTTGAGGTAAACCATTAAAATATATTTCTATTCCCTGTGTAACACCAGCATGAGTAACTAAAACAATATCTTTTCCTTTATATTTTTTCATAATTTGATCTAAACAAACTCTAACACGTTCAATCATTTCTTTTATAGGCTCTACACCATGTAAGTTATAATTTCTATCATAATCAACTAATATAGGAGTATTACATTCTGGAGTAGCAGAATGTCCTTCCATATCACCATAACCTCTTTCAATTAATCCATCAACAATCTCAGCCTTTACCCCAGTCACTTCTTCTATATAACTAGCAGTATCTCTGGCTCTTGATAATGGTGAAACTAATATATTATCTATTTTTATTCCCTTAAATTTTTGCGCAGTTTCTTCAGCCTGTTTTCTTCCTTCTTCATTTAATGGAACATCTACTCTTCCTTGATAAATTTTCTGAATATTATAATCTGTTAATCCATGTCTAACAACATAAACGTTCATATATTTCTTGTATGATATATTTAATAACTTAAATACACCATACACTCCTTTCTACATTTTA
>ERZ825137.585-NODE-585-length-50717-cov-4.277308_pt1 | contig 50717 bp, 41 predicted proteins | sample MGYA00519873_ERZ825137 | MGnify/ENA primary metagenome ERZ825137 (study PRJEB31778, sample SAMEA3449190) | human gut metagenome | biome: human gut; feature: human-associated habitat; material: faeces | place: United Kingdom | collected 2010/2012 ...
AATACTTTGAGCTTGAATTAGTTGGCTAATTTTATAGTATTTCCTGAATGTCCCTCTTTTATTGCTTCCCGGCGAGGTGGTAATAACCTCTTATGATATTAGCAATCCGATGGTCAGCAACACTCCAAACAGGAAGATGTTGCGTGCTGTGTCTCCCAAAACAGCATTCAGCTCTTTTCCTTTGTTGATACGGATGATTTTGTTCCATGCCAGAAAATGCGGAATCAGATAGATTTGTGGAAGGATGGCAGCCCAATAGTGGTTGGTCGAAGCATAAAAGATGCACAAAAGAGATGCAAGGACTCCCAATAACAAGTATCCTCTTCGTCCGGCACGGGCACCCAGACGCACTACGATGGTCTTCTTTCCGCTTATTGCATCCTGTTCCCGGTCGCGATAATTGTTTACCATTAGCAACGTATCAATCACCAGTCCGCAAGCGATGGCAGCAATCGTAACCTCCCACGTCCAGCTATGTAGTTGCGTATAATAGGTGAACCCCACCGGAACCACTCCGAAAAACAATATGACGAGTACATCGCCCCAACCCCAATAAGATAGTTTCATGGTGTACAGAAAGGCAAATGTCACGCATAAAATTCCCACACCTATTAACTCCATCCCTCCATAATAGATTAGCGGCAATCCTATTCCGCAGGCGAGCATCGTGGTAAAGGCAATTCCCCTTTTCATAGCCTCGATGGTGATCCAGCCCTGGGCACAGGCGCGTCTCGGGCCCAGTCGGTCTGGGCGATCGCTTCCTTTGGCAAAGTCAAATAGGTCGTTAATGAAGTTAGCGTCAATCTGCATAACGAATGCGAACAACAGACAGATCAGGCAGGGTAACCATTGAAAATAGACACCTGCATCATTGTATGCCAGTGCCGAGCCGATCAGTACCGGTACGGCTGCCGCCGATAATGTTTTGGGCCGTGCGGCAAGAAACCATGCTTTCAGAGAATTTGTTTTTATATCTTTCATGTGTTTTCTTCTTAAAGTATTCTACCTGTGATGCAAAAATACATGATAATTTTTACAATCTTATACTTGGGAATAAAAATGTGGAATTCTTTGGGACTTGATTGACAGGAGCGACTTCCGATTCGGTAGTTTCCGGTAAAAACACGACTGTTATTTGTCCGGATGATGTGGCTTTAGAACTCAACCTTTTCCGGATTTATCGGGGATTATGCCGAATTGCTTTTGCCGGATATTGATTGAAAGAATCCGGTTGTAGAACAGATAGATGTTTCCGTTATTCGGAATATTCTTTCGGAACTCCATCATAAATATAGAGGAATTTCCTTAAATTTGCATCCATCCATAGTAAAATTGCCCTGTATGGTACAGTAAGATATGCATCGGCAGCAGCGTTTCTCTAATTATCGGAATGCCTTGGCAACGTTTCTTATTCAACCGGTAGATTAGAGCTTCACAGTCCCGATGCAGCGTAAAGGTGTTGTGTTGTATGAAGAATAAAGTTATCTATTTGTCTTTGCTGTTAGGACCGATACTGTTCTCTTCGTGTGCTTCGTTGGCGAAGTTTCCCGGAGTAGGACGCATTAAGGAGTATGAGTTTCGCAGTGATCAAGTGCCGGCAGCATTCGATGGCTTTCGAATTGTATTTGCTTCCGATTTCCATTATAAAAGTAAGTTTAAGGAGAAACAGCTCCGGAATGCAGTCCGTGCCATGAATTCCGTATCGCCTGATCTGCTGTTAATGGGCGGTGACTATCAGGAAAGCTGCGACGTGGTGCCAGAACTTTTTGCCGAACTGTCACGGGTAAAAGCCCCTTACGGAAAGATCGGCGTGCTTGGCAATAACGATTATGAGCGTTGTCGGGACGAGATTATCCAAGCTATGCGCCGTTATGGAATAAAGTTGCTTGAACACCGGAATGATACTATTTATAAAGACGGACAACAGTTAATAATCAGTGGGGTACGCAATCCGTTCGATTTGGCGAATAACGGCGTATCGCCAACCCTTTCTCTTTCGCCGGATGATTTTGTTATTCTCCTTACTCATACTCCCGATTATGTAGAGGATACAGACGTTTCGAATACGGATTTGGCTTTAGCGGGCCATACGCATGGAGGGCAGGTAACGTTTCTGAGGCTGATTACTCCGGCAACCGGTTCGAAATATGGCCGCCGTTTTCTTTCGGGCATGAAGCGTAACAGCCGCGGTATCCCCGTTATCATTACCAATGGGTTGGGAACTTCTCGAAAGAATATCCGTTTTTGTGCTCCCAGCGAGGTTGTGCTGATAGTGCTTCGGAGAGAGTGAAAACGAAGTTGCGGTGAGCAATTCGTTTCTTCATAATCTCCTGATTCTTTTACTTTATTAATCCCTGAAAACCGCGTGTGCTGAGTCTGGCCTTGCTTTTTGACGTGTACTCTACTATGTATGAACGGATATGCAAAGGGGTGATCTTGTATTTTGTTGCGGCTACTTTTTAGTCAAGTGGATGGAAATTGGAACGGATATCTCATGTGGATGAACTTATAGTCAATGTTGTTAAGTATATTTACTGACTGAAAATTCGCGTTTAATGGAATGTCCCCTTCTGAAACCCTTTGCTGACGGGCGTTTCAGCATTGTGCACAAACGCATGACCCATTTGTGCACAATTCCACTTTCGATTTGTGCACAAATCCCAACCTCATTTGTGCACAAATGTACCTTGCGTTTGTGCACAAAAAATGAATGTAATTTTTTTGTACTGTTTGGACGCGATAGCCTGAGAGGGAGTTTCTCTCTTTCGGAACAAATACTTTTAAAAGAAAAGGCTAGTTCCCTATCTTTATCAGGTCGTTGCCATACCATTTACCCACCAGCACCTTGTGATTTTCTCCGAAAAGGATTCCATATCCGTCACGGATGTTTTCTTTGTATTGGCCATACCAGAACTTGCCGTCATTCCAGTAATAGATACCGTAGCCGTGGCGCTTGCCGTTGTAAGTTTCGCCTACGTAGCGGTCGCCGTTGGAATAATCCAGGGCAGCGAAACGGTAAGGAGCACACTCTGTGGCATCGGGGGTGACGTCGAACCCGTCTTTATGTATCCGTTTCAGTTCGCAGGTTGTCAGGTCGTATACGGCATAAAAGGTTTTGGAACCGATAGTGGCCGTGCTGCTATCTATCAGGAGGCCGAAGATACATTCGCCTTCTCGATATTGTCCCACCCACTGGCTACCGTCGTTAGCTATGTAGATACCGTATCCGTAAAGGATGCCGTCGCGCATCTGTCCCCAGTATTGTCCGCTCTTTGTGGTGACGAGGCCTGTGGCGCACTCTTTTCCTATATCGTTGAATACTTGCTGGAATCCCTCGGGAATGCGGTCGTATTTATAAAGTTCGTCTTGGGCTTTCAAAGGCGAAAATCCTACGAATAGTATGGTAAGTAATAATATCGTTCTCATAAACAGGTGTTTTAGGAATATAAATGCTTATCAATAATGGTTTGATATACAGTGGGCGGAAGGAAAAAACGTATGTCTTTGCCATTTCGCAGACTTTGGCGTATAAAAGTGGAACTTATGTCCAGCAAGGGGGCATCCGCCCATTGTACGTTCTGAGGCAGGGAGGTAGGGTCTACGGGAAATCCCGGTCGTGGATAGATCAGTACCGGATTTTCTGTTAACAGTCGCTCGTACTCGTGCCATTGGTTGAAAACTTTCCAGTTGTCGCTACCGATAATCAAGTGAAAGGCATGTTGGGGATACGTCTCTCTCAGTTTATCTAAGGTATGCACCATGTAAGAGGGACGGGGCAGATGAAATTCGAAATCGGAAACCCTAAAACGGGAATATCCGTCAATGGCTTGTTGCGCAAGCTCCAGCCGCAGAGTATCGTCTAATAAATCATCGTGTGCCTTTAGCGGATTGTGCGGACTGACAAGAAACCATACTTCATCCAGCCCGCCGAATTCGCACAGGTAATTGGCCAGCGCCAGATGTCCGATATGTATCGGATTGAACGAACCGCCGAACACTCCGGTTTTTATCTTCTTTTCCGCCATTGTTTACAGTTCCATGCTTGCCAGAGGGTGAGGAGCGCCATCACTGCGGCAATGGCATATTGTTTCATGGTCAGGGCCAGAATGCCTACTGTGAGTGCGGCCACACCAATAAGCAGGCTCACTATAATCATCCATTTGGCTATTTTCTGTGAGGGTTTCATATTTGTATGTTTTTGATATTTTAGGTTTCATTTGCAAAGCTCGCATCCGGTTTTAACCGGAAATGTTATTTCCCGATAAACTCCCGGATAATTTGCAAAGCCTGTGCTTGAGCTGTTTCCAGATCGTTATTGATAATTACCGTATCGAACTTCGGAGCGAAACTCAGCTCATATTCCGCTTTGGCAATCCGGCTTTTTATTACTTCAGGCGTATCCGTGCCCCGTCCGGTCAATCGTTTTTCCAGTTCTTCTACCGAAGGTGGCTGTATGAATATGGAAAGCGCTCTTTCGCCGTAGAATTTCTTGATGTTGCATCCGCCTACCACATCTACGTCGAACACCACGTTTTGCCCGGCTTCCAACTGTTTTTCCACTTGCGCTTTCAGTGTACCGTAGAACCGGTTTTCGTATACCTCTTCGTATTCGAGGAATTCATTGTTGGCGATGCGTGCCCGAAACTCCTCCGGAGAGAGGAAAAAATACTCCACTCCATGCTGTTCCGTTCCCCGTGGAGGACGGCTGGTGGCCGATATCGAGAACGCCAGATTCAAATTTTGCGTGAGCAAGTAATGAATGATTGTCGACTTGCCCGAACCCGATGGCGCCGAAAAGATGATTAGTTTTCCTGCCATTTTTTATTGTCTTTTTTACATTACATTACGTTCAGAACCTGTTCTTTGATTTGCTCCAGTTCATCTTTCATTTTCACAACGATATTTTGCATTTCCGCCTGGTTGGATTTGCTGCCGGTGGTATTGATTTCGCGTCCCATTTCCTGAGCAATGAAACCTAGTTTTTTCCCCTGTCCGTGTCCTTCGCGCATGGTTTCGCGGAAATAGTTCAGGTGATTGGTGAGACGTTGCTTTTCTTCGTTAATGTCCAGTTTCTCTATATAATAAATCAACTCCTGTTCCAAACGATTTTTGTCGTAATCTACGCTGATAGTCTTTTCCAGTGCATCGATAATGCGATCGCGTATTTTTCCTATGCGTTCCTGTTCATAAGGTTCTATTGATTTAAGCAATGCTTCGATGTTGTCAATCTTTTCAGTGAATTTCTTTTCCAGTGCAGCGCCCTCTTGTTTGCGGAATGTTACCAGATGTTCCAATGCCTCCTGTATGGCAGAGGAAGCAACCGCCCATTCTTCGTCGGAAAGTTCCTGGATATCCACTTTAGTCATTACATCGGGCATACGCAGCAACATGGCGAACCAATCTTCCGGTAACGGAATGCCGGTGGTTTCTGAAATGTTTTTTATTTGCTTGAAATAACTCTCTAAAATAGCTGTGTTGATGGGAGTTGCCGTGTCGGCGGCCTCTTTCTCCACCCAAATGCTAAAGTCTATTTTGCCGCGTTCCAATGTTTTAGCTACTACATTGCGGATTTCCATTTCTTTTTCACGATAAATCGGCGCGATGCGCATGGACAAATCCAGCGCCTTACTATTCAGTGATTTTATCTCTACATTGATTTTTTTACCTTCGAATTCGGCCGTAGCTTTGCCGTATCCGGTCATTGACTGTATCATGTTATCTTCTAATTTTTTGCAAAAGTAATGTTTTTGTTGTAGATATGTAGTGTGAGTCGCTTTTTAATTTTAAATGGATGAGGATACAAGAGCCTATTTTTTAATTCAACAGGTTTAAATGGGATATAGAATGAATGGTTTATATATAATGAAGAGCCCGTTTACAGAAATTTTGAGTTGAAACTTTATAAATAAATGAGAAAAAGTGTTGTATATTGAAAATAGTTCTTATTTTTGCATCCATCAAGTAAGAGAGAAGATAGATAGTAGTTTCATACCTAAGGGAAAAGCTATCTTTTTGAAACCTAACCTCATTTTATTTAATGTAATAATGTATGATGGAGTTTATGAATTTTAGTACGGGGGGGGTAAATTTAACCTCTGTAAAACATTAGCAGTCAGTATCTGCTTGTTTTCCCAATTGCCTCAAGCTGCGCATGCCTATGCGGGCGAAGGAGAGAGAGTCAGAGTCGGTGCAGAGATGATTGCACCCGATCAGAGCAAAGAGACCATTAAAGGTGTGGTGGTAGATGAAAAAGGAGAACCGTTGCCCGGAGCTTCAGTTCTACTGAAAGGCACCAAGAACGGAACCGTCACCGATATCGACGGAAATTTCACATTAATTTATTCTTCTGCAGATATGAAGAAACCACAGTTGGTGGTAAGCTTCATAGGTATGACTACCCGTACGGTTGAGATTTCCGGTCGTAGGGAACTAACGGTACAGTTGACTCCCGAAGTAAACGATCTGGACGAAGTGGTAGTGATCGGATACGGTACTGCTAAAGCCAAGGATTTGACGGGTTCCGTTTCTCGTTTGAGCCAAAAAGACATTGAGATGGCCCCTATGACATCCAGTATCTCGGGAATGCTTCAGGGAAAAGCCTCGGGCGTGAATGTCATGATTTCAAGTGCATCGCCTACTTCACCGGTATCGGTAGTTATTCGCGGACAGTCATCTTTGTCGGGTGACGGACAACCGTTGTGGGTAATCGACGGGGTGCCGCAATATTCTAGCGGCATATCGGGGGACGTATCCAATACCCTTTATAACCTGAACTTGAATGATGTGTCGAGTATCGATATTCTGAAAGACGCCTCGGCAACGGCTATCTACGGTTCGCGCGCTGCCAATGGCGTAGTGCTTGTTACTACGAAGAGCGGTTCGGAAGGTATGAAGCCCACCATCGAATTCAGTTCGCGTTGGGGATGGCAGGAATTGAATTCGAATGATTTTAAGTCGATGAATCCGGCGCAATACATTGCATTCTCCAAACAGGCCAATTTGTTAGAGGCTTATCGTCAGGGAGCTCTGACTTATTTCAATAAGAAGTATATGGATGCGAATAAATTCAACCAGCTCAATACCAGTCAGTGGGATATGAGTGACATTGATGACATGTGGCTTCCGAATGCTTATTATAACGGAACGGATAATTATTGGGATATGATGACACAGAATGCGTTGGCCCAGGACTATAATGTTTCGTTACGAGGGGGAAGCAAATCTAATTCTTATTTTGCTTCGGTGAATTATAAGAACCAGGACGGAGTGGTGAAAGGGAGTAATTCCCGATATATCGGCGCCCGTTTCAATTTTGAGTCGAAGATTAGTGAGGTAGTTAAATTCGGTTTGAATATGGATGCTTCTTCACGTCAGGCTAATAATAAGGATAATATGATTAACAAGATTATCGGTATGCGGCCCGATTATCCGGCTTATAATGAAGATGGTGAAATCAATACGATTGATTTTTATACTAAGAATCCGTTGATAGAACTTTTGGATAAGAATTATAGTGAATCGCGCAATTTGAATGCTTCTACTTATTTGGAATACAACATTCTTCCTTATCTGAAGTTCCGTTCTACTTTAAATACGACCTATTCCAATGTAAAAACCGAAAGTTTTAACCGTAGGTATTATGATGATGATACCAACTTCTCCAGTCATCGGGATAACCAAAATTATGTGATTGTATGGGATAATTTGCTGACTTTCTATAAGACGATGGGTAAGCATGATGTGCAGGCATTAGTAGGACATTCCCTTGAAAAACAATCAACTAACTTTATGGAGGCAGAAGGTTCGGATTTTCCGGATGATGATGTGTTGACGAATTTGGGAAGTGCGGCTACTAAATCTAGTATAGATAGCGATAAATATAGCTCGGCTCTGGTTTCTGCTTTTGCGCGAGTTCAGTATAAATATAATAATCGTTATTTGTTGACCGCTACGTTCCGTGCCGACGGTTCTTCCCAGTTTGGTAAAGACAGTCGTTGGGGCTACTTCCCCTCTGCCGCTTTAGGATGGATTTTGACGGAAGAAGACTTTATGCAACCTTTGAAACCTTATGTAAGTTATTTGAAGTTGAGGGCTTCGTATGGTCTGACCGGCTCGCAAAATCTGGGTTACTATGATTTCTCCAGTTATATGACTTCCAATATTTATAATTCTTCTCCGGGAGTGTATCCGTCATCTTTGGGAAATAATTTGTTACAGTGGGAATCGCAGGCTCAAACTGATATTGGTTTGGACTATGGCCTCCTGGACGATCGTGTTCGCGGTACGATAGGATGGTATCGTAAATATGTGGATAATTTGATTACAGACCGTCCGGTTCCTACATCATCGGCTTTTGAAGATACGAAACAAAATGTCGGAGCCATCAGCAATACGGGTATAGAATTCGATATTACGGTAGATTTGATTAAAAATGCCGATCTGACTTGGGAGGTAAATTTCAATGCCGCTCATAATAAAGGTAAATTGGAGAAATTGAATGGTGTGACTAAATTTTTGGGCGGAACGGCTTATGCCAACTATAAATTAGTAGAAGGTAGCGAGCTCGGAACGTTCTATGGTTATGTAGATGCCGGTCGTTTTTATCAGAACAATGAAGAGGTGTGGGCTCTGAAACCGATTGATATGACAACTGGAAAACCTGCTAATTATTATCGGGCTACTTCGTTCAGCGAAGGTGCAGGAGATATTTATGTAGTAGATTTGGACGGTGACGGCAAGATAACAGCCGACGGCGACCGTACTTATTTGGGCAATAGTAATCCGGATTTCTTTGGAGGATTCGGTTCAACGGTATATTGGAAAGGCCTTATGGTTAATTTGACATTTTCTTATTCTGTAGGCGGAAAGCGTTTCTGGTCAGATGAAGCAAGCAAATTTGGTGGTGTGAATAATTTCAACTCTCCCGATTTTATATTAGATAGCTGGACAATGCAGGGAGTAGGTGCCAAATATCCGGTGGCAACCCATTATGGTGTAGGACAAAACAGTGTCTTTACTAACCGTTGGCTACACGATGCTTCTTATGTGCGGTTGAGCGCTTTGAACCTGTCTTACCGCCTTCCTCAGAAATGGTTTAAGAAATCCTTGATAAAAGGGGTGGAAGCAACGTTCCAGGCAACCAACCTGTTTACCATTACCAAATATCCGGGTATGGATCCGCAAGGAAACTTCTCTGTTTCCACAGCGAATAATGCTTTGTATGGTATGGGAACCGATTATAGTTTTTACCCTGTGGCAAAGACTTTTAATTTTGGTATAAAATTCACCATTAACTAATTGAAAGACACCTATGAAAAGATATATAGCAAGCTTATTGTTGGCAGGTGCATTATGCACCTCATGCTCGGACTTTCTGACTCAGAATCCGGAGCATTCTTTGACTATGGAGAATTCGGTGACGAATTATTCCGGAGCGAAGAATATTGTAAACGGTATTTACGGCGTGTACGAGAAATCTTCTAATTTAGGAGGGTATCTTTACGGTTCTCTGCATTGTATGGCCGGTTTGTGGGAGTATCGTTCCATTATGTACAATATGGGATATACTCAATCGGGTGATGATAATACGATTATTTCTATTTGGTATGAGCTTTACGGATGTATCAATGCGGCAAATGCGGCTATTGAGGGCATTTCCAAGCTTGCCGATTCGGAATATCCTTCTTTGGAGGCCAAGAATGCCTTGTTAGCGGAGGCGCGTTGTTTCCGGGGGTATTGTAATTTACAGCTTCTTTGGTTGTTCGGTCATTGGTTCGATGCGGCCGATTCTCCTTATGGAATTCTTTATCGGGACAAAACTTCCGAATTGTCCAACTTAATGATTGAGCGGAGCACCGTGGGACAAAGTTATCAGCTGATAATAGATGATTTGAAGTTTGCCGAACAACATTTAGGCGATTATGAATCGGCTCTTAAAATGTCGAAACAATTTGCACAAGCCATGCATGCCAAAATGTTGCTGGTTCGTGGTTGGGAAGGTGACTATGCAGAGGCTTTAAGTTTGGTAAATACATTACTCACCCAGTCACCCGCTTCTTTCCAGATGGAAACGGACTTGGCACAGTTATATGAGAACGGATGGAATTCAAAAGAAGTCCTGTTCTCCCGTTATTTGGGGGATTTGCCAACTTATACCACATATGAATTTGTTTATTCGTATGCATTGTATTATGATAATGAGTTTACTGACTATCCTCAGGCTTGGCTCGAAGAGGATGAACGCTTTGATGTGACATTCGGTACAGCCCGTTCACCGGAAACGTGGGATACGGGAACAAAAGAAAAGGTTCTGACCAAGCTGTATCATCGTGGTCGTTACGATGGTAAAAACGATATGTATGCCACCTATGCTTTCCGGTTTGCGGAACTGTATATCATGAAAGCCGAGTTGTTGGCCCGTACTAATCCTTCGGACATTTCCGGCGCATTGGCTCCGTTGAATGAGATGCGTGCTAAATATACCAATCCGGTAATGACGGCGATCACCGGCATCACGACTCAGCAACAATTGATGGACGCTATTTATAAGGAATATGTAGTTACGCTGTTTATGGAAAATGAATCGCCGTGGTTTGCTTCCCTTCGTTTCGAGAAGGATGGAAAACCTTGGATTAATGCGTTGAAACCGGAAGTGAATTTTAATAAAAATCACTATTGTTGGCCGATACCGGATAGTGAAATTAAAGCTCATAGTAATCCGATAGAACAGAATCCAGAACTTAAATAATAAATGACTGAACTTATGAAAAAATTAATATTAAGCCTATTTGTAGCGTTGGGGGCATTCTTCACTTCATGCAGTGACGATATAGATCTGGTAATTCCTTATCCCACCAACATTACTTTCGATGAATTAGAGATTCCTACCCGTTTCTCTCATGTAATTCCCGATAACGGGTTTTCTGTACAGGGATTGAACTTTCATACCGTAAAAGCTTCGGACGGGCAATTGAACGGTGGATTCTGTTACAGCAATCGCTCCAATCGTTCTTTTGTATGGCAGAATACACCGGAAGCACTTGATTCCATCCGTTACAGCGTGTGGTCTACCCGTCCTAATAATACGGGTACTTATTTGGTGTGCCATGTGAATAATGAAGACGCTTACTTTACGTTAGACAAGGCGCAAGTGATAGATTATATGTTGGTTGCTAATACGTCCTGGACATATTTGGCTGTTACTTACGGTGATACGTATGGAACGGTTGAAGAACCGAAAGCCAATCCGAATATTCCGAGCAAACCGATGGGAATATGGCATACTTATGTTCCGGGTGGAGTAAAAAAGTTTGCCGATAATGATTACCTGACCCTTATTGTAAAAGGATATAAAGGAACGAATGCAACGGGAACCGTAACGTTCGATTTGGTATGTAAAAAAGGACACAATCCTGACTATCCGACTTGGGACTATACGGTAATCGATTGGCGTAAGATGGAATTGTCTGCTTTAGGTGAAGTAGATAAGGTAGTATTCTCTTTAGAGTCATCGGATAAGAATGCTCAAGGTGAAATGCGTACACCTGCTTGGTTCTGCTTAGACGGAATCCAATTGAAACAATAAATTCTCTCTCTTTTTTAAAGGAAACGGGGTAGGCGGGCTGATTCGTCTTACCTCTGTTTCCTTCTTTTTTCTTTTCTGGATGACAAGAGGGATTTTTAATAACAGTAAAATCATGCTCGAGTTTTGTCGTCCAAAGCCGTGATTTTTTTTGGTAGCAGTATAGGGAAGATCATAAAAGAGGATAAAAACGGATAATTATTGAAGGTGGAATCTTTTTAGGAAATTTATACTCGTTGGGGGCATGTGCTATGCTACATATCGAATGCCATAGGTATTGAATGATTTATCTGCAGGGATTAGAAACTTAAATTATATAGTATGAGAAGAATGTCAAAAAGCTGCAACATTTTTAAGCCGAGGAAATATGCTTCTTTTATTGGTAATATTGTGTTCCATTTGTTTGTAAAAATAGGGTTGAAGCAGAAAACGCAGATGGAACAGATTGCGGAATGGAGTAATGAGGTCGTGACTCATTTCCCGGAAGATTTCCAACGAGCATTGTTTTTTCATAAAGTAAAAAGGATGAAACGAAACGTTATCCTGTGTATGTTTATGGGGATAGTTGGAGGGATACACGCGCAGCAACCGGTTGAGGTGTCCGGCACCGTTACGGATTCTTTAAATACACCTTTAAAACAGACCGCTTTGGTAATGGTAGTAAATAAAGAGAGCCTGACAAAAGTGGTTAGCGGTGAGTATCACACAACTTTTCGCGTAAATTATATGCCAGAGCCCGGTAAGGCCTATTTGTTATATGTATTTGTTCCGGGATATAAAGACCGATATATGGAAATAACCGGTAAACATGGAAATTTAGGTACAATCCCGTTGGCAGAACTGTCCCAACGGCTAAAAGAAGTGGTTATAAAAGCAGATGCTTTGCCGCATGAAGTGGTATTTGGAGATGATGTGTATAAAATATCCGGAAGTGTACTTGCCAATGAATATTCGTTGTATACGTTGCTGTCCCGTATTCCGGGGTTGTTTGTGAATGGCGAACGTGTAGAAATCGTGGGCGCGGGGACCCCTGTTTTTACTATAAATGGACAAAAACCCCGTCCCGGAGAATTGGATATGATCACTCCGGAAGAGATAGAAAAGGTGGTTGTCAATCGTGCTCCGTCCGTAAAATATGGTAATTCGGTGAAAGGAGTGATTGATATTCGCATGAAGAAAAAACTGCGTGATTATCTCAGTGCCAAGATAAGGAACGATGTAGAATTAGGAAACCGGTATACACAGAATAAGTCAGTATTGCAGATAAATCATAAAGATGGAAAATGGACCAATTATTTAGGTTATACTTATAATTTAGGGAAAAACAGGTGCGACTTGTATGACCAAAAGGAGACGATAGTAGATGCTGATAAGTTTACGGAAATATCCAAAGAGATAGAGAAACATCATGGTATAGGACATCAACTGACTGTCAGCCCCAAATACCAGATAAATGATAAAAGTTATGTTGATGTGCAGTATAATTATGGAACTCAAAATAGGAATTCCCGGACATTCACAGATGGAATGCGTCAAAATCTTTTAGGTGATTTGCGGGAAAAAATTGATAAGCAGAGCAATCAGGATGCTGATAATCCGACTCATCAGGTAGCGGCTCGTTATTATACGGAATGGAAAAATGGAAATACATTCGTAACGAATGTTTCTTATGCGAACCTGAAAACGGAATCTACGCAATACATTGATGAACAGATTAATATAGATAGCCAGGCTACTCAAGTGAAATCGAATGCCAGGAGCCGGGTTTATACGGTTGATATGGATTATCTGTTAACCCTAGCTTCTCGGTTACGATTGAATGTGGGAGGCGAATATGCATTCATACAAAATGATACTCGTAATGTTTACGATGGGAATAATTTAGACGGCCGTTCTTTCAATACGGATACAAAGGATTATATGGGAAGTCTGTATGCCGATTTGCGTTTTGTTGAAAGTAAGTTTATGTTTGCTGGAGGTGTTCGTGGAGAATATAACCGTCGTTCTGACTTATATAATGAAAAGAATAATTTTCATTCATTGGATTTCTCTCCGCGCTTGAAAGTATCGTATAACTTTTCTCCTGTCACTTCCCTGTCGTTGAATTACAATTTTATGTTACAGCGTCCTTCCATGAGTCAGCTCAATCCCAATCCTATTTATGTGAACAAGTACTTGTATATTGCCGGCAATCCGGATCTGAAGCTGGCGAAAGTCCATGCGGCAGGTTTAGGAATCCGGTTACCTGCTCATATTAGTTTGGATGTTTCTTATCGATATATAAAGAACAATATATTTAAGGCCTTTATGTCGGATAAAGAAAATCCGGAAGTGATTGTATTTTCTTATTCGAATTTGGAAAAATCGCAGAATCTGATGTTTTCAGCCAGTTATTGGGGCACGTGGTCGTGGTATACTTTTCTGCTGAATGGCATGTATTCAAAACCTTTTATAAAAGCACCCTATATGGATGAAATGATGCGCTATAACAAACCGTATTATGTGATTCATAATCAGCATATGTTCCGGTTTAATAACGGACTGTCCGGATCTGTTTCTTTTCATTATTATTCCAAGTCGGAATCATTTCCATCTAATACGGAAGCTCACTTTAATATAGGTGGAGACTTGTATTATAAATATAAGCAGTGGAATTTCCGCCTCTCCTGTGACAACCTGATTTATAAGAAAATCGTTCCGACAACCCAAAAGTATTTGAATATATATAATCGCCAAGAGGCTGATTTGCATTTAAGATATGTTGAAATAGGCATCACTTATAGGTTTAGTAAATTTAAGGAATTGTTCCAGCGAAATAATTCGGGAGCCGGAGCACGACAACGAGCTAATTAAAAAAGAAGGTATGATAATGTCTGAGTGATGATTCGTAATTTTAAAATCTGAAAGCTATAAAGAAGGATAAAAAATCTTTTGAAACAAGCCGGACGATGCACAGAAAACGGTTCATTTCATAATTATTTTGCCTATATATGTCGTTTGACTTTCACACCCGGCTTTATGTCGGGTTGTCTGTAGAAGGAATAACATTTTTCTGTATTTATTCCTCTCTACCATATTTTTATACTATTTTTGCACCTAATATACTAAGTAGAAAATAATATGTCGTGCATTTTACATATTGAAACGTCGACGGAGGTTTGTTCCGTTGCCATAAGCGAGGACGGGCAATCAATATTTTCCAAAGAAGATTTTAAAGGACCGTCACATGCCGTTTCGCTGGGAGTATTCGTAGAGGAAGCTTTATCTTTTGTTGATAATCATGCCATCCCGTTAGATGCGGTGGCGGTAAGTTGCGGGCCGGGTTCCTACACCGGTTTGCGCATAGGAGTGTCGATGGCAAAAGGTGTATGTTATGGGCGCGACTTGAAACTAATTGCTATCCCAACTCCGAAAGTAATGTGCGTGCCGGTTCTTTTACAGCACGATTTGCCGGACGATGCTTTACTGTGTCCGATGATTGATGCCCGTCGCATGGAGGTGTACGCTGCTGTTTATGACAGGGCACTGAATGAGGCTCGGGAAATTGCCGCCGATATTGTGGACGAGAATTCGTATCTGAACTTTTTGGAGGAGCATCCTGTTTATTTCTTCGGTAATGGAGCGGCGAAATGCAGAGAGAAGATAACGCATCCGAATGCACACTTTATTGAAGAGATAGTTCCTTTGGCGAAGTGGATGTTTCCTTTAGCCGAAAAAGCAGTCGCTTGCCGGGACTTTAAGGATGTTGCTTATTTTGAACCTTTCTATTTGAAAGAATTTGTAGCTTCAAAACCTAAGAAGTTATTGTAAAAAATATAGTTTTTAATTGAAATATAGATGGATAATCATTTAGAGTATAACACTCAGCGAGAAAAATTGCCGCTTCCGGAATATGGGCGGAGCATTCAGAATATGGTAGACTATGCGTTAACGATTGAAGAACGTGCCGAACGTCAGCGTTGCGCTAATACTATTATCAATATAATGGGAAATATGTTTCCGCATTTACGGGATGTACCCGACTTTAAACATAAATTGTGGGATCATCTGGCCATCATGTCCGGATTTAAGTTGGATATCGATTATCCGTATGAGATTGTGAAAAAGGATTGTTTGGATGTAAAGCCGGAACGTATTCCTTATCAGAACAGCCACATTCGTTACCGTCATTACGGACGTTTAATAGAAAGTCTTGTTCAGAAAGCCGTGCAGTATCCCGAAGGTGAGGAGAAAAAGCAACTGGTACGTTTGATAGCCAACCATATGAAGAAAGACTTTATGGCTTGGAATAAGGATACCGTAGAGGATAAAAAAATATTTGATGATATAGACGAATACTCTCATGGCAATATTCATTTGGAGGAAACCCAGATCCAGTTAACCGGCGGACAGAATCAGCAGCGAAATTATGCTCCGCGTAAGCGGATGACGAACAACAATAACGGTCAGAAGCGGAAATATTAAAAATATACCTTAATATATAATACATTAAATCTACTACTATGGCTTCATTTGTAATTGAAGGAGGACATAAATTACAAGGTGATATATATCCTCAAGGCGCAAAAAACGAAGTGCTTCAGATTCTGTGTGCAACCTTGTTGACGGCAGAAGAAGTTACCATACATAATGTTCCCGATATTTTAGATGTGAACAATTTGATACAACTCCTGCGGGAAATGGGAGTAAAGGTTACTAAAAAAGGAGTGGATTCGTATGCGTTCAAAGCCGATGCGGTAGATTTAGCTTATATTGAGAGCGAGGAATTTTTAAAGAAATGCTCAAAGTTAAGAGGTTCGGTCATGTTGATTGGCCCAATGATTGCCCGTTTCGGCAAAGCGATGATTTCCAAGCCGGGAGGCGATAAAATTGGTAGGCGCCGTTTGGATACGCACTTCCTCGGCATTCAGAAATTGGGAGCGGAATTCCGGTATAATGCCACGAAAGAGGCATTTGAAATTATTGCGAAACGTTTAAGTGGTACTTATATGTTGCTGGATGAAGCATCGGTTACAGGTACCGCAAATATCGTGATGGCAGCTGTGATGGCAGAAGGAGAAACAACCATTTATAATGCGGCTTGCGAACCTTATTTGCAACAGCTTTGCAAGATGTTGAATCGCATGGGAGCTAAAATCAGTGGCATCGCTTCTAACCGTTTAACGATTGTGGGAGTGGAAGAACTGAAAGGATGTGAACATACTGTGTTGCCGGATATGATTGAAGTTGGCAGTTTTATCGGTATGGCTGCCATGACAGGCAGTGAATTGCTCATTAAAAATGTTTCTTATGAGAATTTGGGCATTATTCCCGATAGCTTTCGCCGGTTAGGTATTAAAATGGAACAATGGGGCGATGATATATTTATTCCCGAACAAGAACATTATGAAATAGAATCGTTTATCGACGGATCGATTATGACGATAGCCGACGCTCCCTGGCCGGGGTTGACGCCCGACTTGTTAAGCGTATTGCTGGTGGTGGCTACCCAGGCAAAAGGCAGTGTGCTGATTCATCAGAAAATGTTCGAAAGTCGTTTGTTCTTTGTGGATAAACTAATAGATATGGGAGCACAAATTATTCTCTGCGATCCGCATCGCGCTGTAGTGATAGGGCATGATAAGAATTTTCGTCTGCGTGGGGGAACCATGACTTCGCCCGATATCCGCGCCGGAATTGCCTTGCTGATTGCTGCTATGAGTGCCGAGGGGATTAGCCGCATTAATAATATAGAACAGATTGACCGCGGATACCAGGACATCGAACGACGCTTGAATGCCTTGGGAGCCCGTATCACACGTATATGATAAGGAAAGAAGATGTTTATAAAATAGGTCTGTTGACCAAACCTCATGGGGTGAAAGGGGAGATAGCCTTCTCTTTCACTGATGATGTGTTCGATCGGGTAGATTGCGAATATTTTATCTGTCTGCTCGAAGGCATTTTGGTACCCTTTTATATAGAGGAGTATCGTTTTAAGTCCGATTCGGTTGCTTTGGTAAAGTTCGAACGAATTGATACCGCCGAGCAGGCACGCCGTTTTACAAATGTAGAAGTCTATTTTCCGTTGGCTTTGGCTGAAAAGGCACCCGAAGGACAACTGTCGTGGAATTATTTTGTAGGTTTTCAGGTGCAAGATGTCCGTTTTGGCGAATTGGGTTGTGTAAAAGAGGTGGATGATTCCACAGTTAATACGCTTTTTGTTATCGACCATCAGGGGAAGGAATTGCTGGTTCCTGCCCGGGAAGAATTCATTTTAAGTTTGGACAATCGGAAGCGAAGTATGATTTTACAACTTCCTGACGGGTTGTTGGATATGGATCTCGCCGAGGAAGCGTGATTATTTCTTTCCCAATCGTTAAAATGAATAAAGAAAGGGAGTTCCCTTAGGGGTAAATTCGTATTTTTGTCGGGTATTATCCTAAGTTATGGTAAGGAAGAAAAGAAGAAAGCCTTTTTGGCATAATTTCAAGTTCAAATATAAGCTGACGATTATCAATGAAAACACGTTGGAGGAAGTGGTAGGCATTCATGTCTCCAAACTCAATGGTGTGTCAGTGCTTCTTACCGTTTTTACACTCCTTTTTGTTATTGCAGCGTTGATTGTTTCCTTTACTCCTTTGCGCAATTACTTACCCGGTTATATGAATAGCGATGTACGCGAACAAATTGTGGACAATGCTTTGCGTGCTGACTCCCTCCAGCAATTGGTGGAACGCCAGAACCTTTATATTATGAATATACAGGATATATTTAAAGGAGTGGTACGGGTCGATTCGGTTCAGTCGCTCGATTCGTTAACAGTGGTACGTTCGGAAGAACTGATGGAACGAACGGCTCAGGAAGAAGAATTCCGAAAACAGTTTGAAGAGAGTGAAAAATATAACTTGACCAATATAAAAGCAGAGCCGGTAGTGGACGGATTGATCTTCTATCGGCCTACGCGCGGACTCCTTTCTTCGAACTTCAATCCGGATGAACGGCATTTTGGGGTGGATATCGCAGCCAATCCCAACGAAAGTGTATTGGCTACGTTGGATGGGACGGTCGTGTTTAGCGGGTATACTGCCGAAACAGGTTATGTAATAGAGATTCAGCATAATAGGGATTTTATTTCAGTGTATAAGCATTGCAGCTCTTTACTGAAACAGATGGGAGATAAAGTGAAAGCCGGTGAGGTGATAGCGTTAGTGGGTAATACCGGAACGCAGACCACTGGTCCTCATCTTCATTTTGAGCTTTGGCGCAAGGGAGAAGCCTTGAATCCCGAAAAATATATTGTGTTTTAAATGAAGAAACAAATTGCAATTTTAGGTTCTACGGGTTCCATCGGAACTCAGGCGCTTCAGGTTATAGAAGAACATCCTGATTTGTATGAAGCCTATGCGTTGACAGCCAACAATAAAGTTGACTTGCTTATTGAGCAGGCACGTAAGTTTATGCCCGAAGCGGTAGTGATTGTAAACGAGGCGAAATATCCTCAATTGAAAGAGGCCTTGAGCGATTTGCCTATCAAAGTGTATGCCGGTGAGGAAGCGCTTTGCCAGATTGTGGAGTCGGCTCCCATTCAGGTGGTGTTGACGGCCATGGTTGGTTATGCCGGTTTGCGTCCTACTATGAACGCTATCCGTGCGGGAAAAGCTATCGCCTTGGCTAATAAGGAAACTTTAGTGGTAGCAGGCGAGCTGATTAACAGCATGGCTAACCAATACCATACTCCGGTTCTTCCTGTCGATTCGGAACATTCTGCGGTATTTCAGTGTTTAGCCGGAGAGATGGGAAATCCGATAGAAAAGGTAATACTCACCGCTTCAGGAGGACCGTTCCGTACGTATACCATGGAACAGTTGAGAACCGTTACCAAAGAGCAGGCGTTGCATCATCCCAATTGGTCGATGGGCGCAAAGATAACGATTGATTCTGCTTCTATGATGAACAAAGGGTTTGAGGTGATTGAGGCTAAATGGCTTTTTGGCGTTCGTCCCGATCAGATAGAAGTAGTGGTGCATCCTCAATCGGTTATTCATTCCATGGTTCAATTTGAAGATAGTGCCGTGAAGGCGCAGCTCGGCATGCCGGATATGCGCTTGCCGATCCAATATGCTTTTTCTTATCCCGACAGGGTAAAATCTTCATTTGAGCGGCTGGACTTTTCTAAATGTACGGATCTGACTTTTGAACAGCCGGATACGAAACGTTTCCGTAACCTGGCCCTGGCTTACGAGGCTTTGCATCAGGCGGGTAACATGCCGTGTATTGTAAATGCGGCAAACGAGGTGGTGGTAGCTGCTTTCCTGAAAGACCAAATCAGTTTCTTGGGAATGAGCGATGTGATAGAGAAGACCATGCAGAAAGTGAGTTATATACAAACTCCTACTTATGAAGATTATGTCGCAACCGATGCGGAGGCTCGACGGATTGCAGCAGAACAACTTCTTTAATGGAAAAATGGAAGTTGATGGTGGAAGAAGAGAAAAACTATTTTTTTATTTCCGCCAGTAGAATGTCCAAAACTTGAATAAATAAGTGGTTAATAATAAAAGGTAAATGAAAGAATTTTGGGAAGAAGTTTAGATAGACGATGATGGTTAAAATGAGAGAATGCTTTTCATTTTTAGCTTTCAACTTTCCATTTTCAATTAAAACTAAGTAAACAATGGAAACATTTTTGATTCGTGCCTTACAACTGATGATGTCCCTTTCTTTGTTGGTCATCGTTCATGAAGGAGGGCATTTTCTTTTTGCGCGACTTTTCAAAGTGCGGGTGGAGAAGTTCTGCTTGTTCTTTGATCCGTGGTTCACGCTATTCAAATTCAAACCGAAAAACAGTGATACCGAATATGGACTAGGGTGGTTACCTTTAGGCGGATATGTTAAGATTTCGGGTATGATAGATGAGTCGATGGATACCGAACAGATGAAACAACCGGTAAAAGATTGGGAGTTCAGAGCCAAACCTGCTTGGCAACGTTTGTTGATTATGGTAGGCGGAGTATTGTTTAATTTCTTGTTGGCACTGTTTATCTATTCAATGATTCTTTATACATGGGGAGATTCATATTATCCGTTGCAGGAGATGGAATATGGTATGAAGTTTAACGATCGTGCCAAAGAAATAGGTTTCCGTGACGGTGATATTTTGTTGAGGGCTGATGATAAAGAATTTACGCGCTTCGGTATCGATATGTTGCGGGATATTGTAGACGCTGAAGTGGTTACAGTAAAGCGCGGGGGACACGAAACACCGGTTTATATTCCTAAAGACTTGAGCTTATTGACGGTGGGAAATGAAAAACCTGTGTTTGTAGATTTCTTGTTGCCGGCGGTAATTGATACGGTCATTCCCAATTATCCGGGTATTGTGGCCGGATTGCAGAAAGGCGATAGTCTGGTGGCGTTGAATGGGAAAGAGTTAGGTTCTTGGAACGACTTTACGGAGGCTCTTTCGAGTTTAAAGTATAAAGCAAGCGTAGCTCCCGATAAGGCGGATTGGAGACAAATTACTTTAGCGGTTTCCCGTGCCGGTGTGACAGATACGCTTTCCATGCGGCTTGATTCTACATTTATGGTAGGGGTGGCTCCGCGTGTTTTGTCGGAGTTATATTCGCCGAAAGAGATAGAATACGGTTTCTTCGAATCGTTCCCTGCAGGCATCACTCACGGAGTAAATGTATTGAAAGGATATGTCAACGATATGAAATATGTTTTCTCTAAAGAAGGGGCTACAAGTTTAGGAGGTTTTGCCACTATCGGAAGCATTTTCCCTACTCAGTGGGACTGGCACCGTTTCTGGGAAATGACTGCATTCCTTTCTATCATCCTTGCTTTTATGAATATTCTCCCTATACCCGCATTGGATGGCGGACATGTGTTATTCTTACTTTATGAAATTATTGCCCGCCGTAAACCGAGCGATAAGTTTATGGAACGTGCGCAAATTGTAGGAATGGCATTGCTGCTGATTCTATTGGTTTGGGCTAATTTCAATGATATAATGAGGTTTGTTTTCTAAAAAGTTTGTTATCTGAAAAAGAAACTTGTCAAGAAATGACAGTCTTGCAGTATAAAGAAGATACTTTTGGTGACCTCTTTTCAATAAAAAGATTTTGTATAAAAAATGAACAGGCAACTCGGATGGGGGTTGCCTGTTTTTTATTAAGTTCTAACGAATCTGGACAGATTCTTTTTTGAATAATCTTAGAGAAAAGCGTGTCTGTTAAAAGACATTCGCTTTCATTACTTTTTCACATTAGTCTCAACTACTGCGATTACGCTTAAAACTGTGAAAATAGCTACAATAGTTAACAGAATTGATAATTGTGCTGTCATAATTTTAATCTTTTTACCTTTTAAACTAATAATCCTATTTCAACTTATTACCCTGTGTGATTCATTAATCACGATGCAAATATACAGTGGTTTTAGTTCTCTCCGACAAGTTTCATACGGAAAAACATAAAAAGTGGCATTTTCTTGATGTATATCAAAAAAGCAGCATAAAATGGTCTGTTGAAAACTATAGAGTGGCTTTCAGGGAAAGTTATAATCTTTTCATTGCAAGGTGGGTCTTACAATATAAAGTGATAATAGGTAATACCCAATCCCCTTGCTGGGGGGAACGGCTTACTGTAAGAATGGATATATCCTATATCAAGTAAGGTCAGTCGGTTTCCGACGGATTAACAGTCGGATACATACCTTAACACATCTTCCTGATGACTATTTCTTTCTGCTTGTATAAAACTCTAATCTCTAGAGGTTTACCTTTCTACTTAAAAGTAGTATTCCAAAGCCGGAAAACAAAGATTTGGGGTTGGGGAGGGAAGTGTTGGTTTTCAGTTAGTTAGAATTTACCTGACTCTGAAACGTCTATTGGTGGGCAAGACTGGTATTCATCAGCTCTACCTCTGTTACGGAATTTTTACAAGCCTTCTTTCACGTTCATTAACCCTTTAGGCATTAAAATCAGAAATTGTCCGCTTTACGAGTGCCGCATCATCTTACTTTCTCCCGTTATTCAGTAGAGATTTGGCTGCTGCGCAGTAGAGTTTCTATGAAAATCCTGCCTGTGTTCCGCTGGTAATTCTGCTGTGCAATGTTTGCTATTCAGTAGAAGTTGGGAGACAATCTTAAAAAGAATTCTTCCTATCTACCTTTATTTTTAACATGTGTTTATATTTCAATTCTTCGGAAGTATGGACATCTGGAGAATTGTTTTTTGGGGATAGAAGTGGAGATGAATGTTTTCGTTGTCACCATTCGTGTTAGGAAATGTGAATTTTCAAGACTAGATTCCGTCTATTTATTAACATTTTTGTTTGTGGTACGCTCTTCTTCGTATATGAAGCTTATCGGATGAACGGGAGGATGTACGAAGTGAAAGAAACGTTTTTTTTTCATCATTTAGTTAAGAAATGAAGCCTCGAAAGGACCGTTTCTCAGCATCATATTATTATCTCAACCAATAAAAGAATAGCCCAATATGTTGATGTATGCTGTTGCCATAAGGACACAAAATATAAGCGGGCAACTCTTTATTTTTAGAGCAGCCCGCTTTACTAAGTTCTAACGAATCTGATTCAGATTCTTTTCTCGGAAAATCTTTTTTAAAGTGTCGCCAACATGTTGACGTACGCTTTGGTTACTTCTTTGTGTTAGTCTCGACAACTGCGATAACACTTAATACAGTGAAAACAGCTACGATAGCTAACAGAATTGATACTTGTGCTGTCATAATTTTAATCTTTTTACCTTTTAAACTAATAATCCTATTTCAACTTGTTATCCTTTGTGATTCATTAATCACGATGCAAATATACGGCGGTTTTCCTTCTTTGCAAGGAAAACTATGCTGAAAAACATAAAATACCCCATTTTCTTGATGTATATCAAAAAATGAAGAGGGGCTTATGCCGAAATGGCAGACTCCTGTTAAGGAACACTCGTATGTGACATATTGGCTTCCTTTTTCTTTATAAGGGTGTGGAACGCCATTCGGAGAGGTTCGGGTTGTAAAGGCTGATGTGGCGCTTATTTGTCCACCTAATATGCGATTTCCGTGCTTTTGTTATATAGGAAAATGGCATTCATCAGATAAACGGATGAATATAGGTTTGCGTGGAATAGGGTAGTTGCTTAAAGTTTGATGATTTGTTGGTTACTACTTCCCCGAAACTCTAAATAAGGGGAATAGAGTTCCCAGACAAATCTTCCGTCTACCAATACATTTATATAAGGCAGAAGAGCGGCCAGTTCAGGTCGGGCTTGTATTTGTTCGTAAGTGTAGCCGGTGTAGCACCAGATATTTTGTCCGGTTTCCTGTTTGATACGGCGGATGAGATGTAGAAACTCTTCCGGATTATAAAAAGGATCGCCGCCGGAAAAGGTAACGCCATCCAATAAGGGGTTAGCATTGATTTCGTCTATAATTTTCCCAACTATTTCTTCGGTGAGGGGTGTTCCGGCAAATGGGTTCCAGCTTTCCGGATTATGGCAGCCCGGACAATGATGGCGGCATCCGGCTAAATAAATGGAATAACGGATGCCGTCGCCATCGAGAATAGTCTCAGGGTAGGTAAAAAGTAGATTTAACATGCGTGTGAATGTTTAGGTGCTTTGCTACGGTATTTGTGCCTGTTTCCATGCCGGAAGCGCCTTCAAAGACAGCAGTAACCAGATGTAACAAATGGATTACTGCTGTCTTTCTGATAGATAGGTCTACTATGCAGCACTCGGATATTCAGGTAAAATTAGTTATATATTTTATAGCTGTTAGGATGTATGTTACCGATTAACCGACTAACCATGTTTTACCCTGTCGTGCTCTTCCGCACGCTTGGCAGAATTCCATGAACTAAGGTCGCCGGTCAGGTAACCGGTAATACGGCGCATGCGGGTGATTCTTTCGCTTTGGCAAATCGGGCATTTATCATAGATGACACCTTTGTAACCACAAGCCTGACAAGTATCTACCGGATGGTTGATGGAGCCGTAGCCGATACCTTCGTCGTGCATCACTTTTACAATCTTCAGGATAGACCGTACATTTTTTTGTGCTTCGCCATCCAGTTCTACGTACGTGATATGTCCGCCACGTGTAATGGCATGGAACGGAGCTTCGCGTTTTATCTTTTCTATAATAGTAATGGGTTCTTTTACATCTATATGGAATGAGTTTACATAATAATCTCGATCCGTTACGCCGGGAATAATGCCATATTTACGCTTGTCCATACGGGTGAACCGCCCGGAAAGTCCTTCGGCAGGGGTAGCCAGTACGGAGTAATTAAGTTGGTATTTAGCTTTATACTCGTCTACCACCTTATTCATTTCCAATACGGCCTCATATAAAGTATCCCAAGCTTTTTGACTATGTCCGTGTCCCTTTCCGTATAAAGCAACCATTGCGTTGTGTCCGCCTATGAACCCGATACCCAATGTTCCCTGACGGAGAATATCACCGACTTCATCATTTGGCTGCAACGCTCCTCCACCTTTCCACACATCGTTGCTGAGCATGAAAGGAAATTGTCGCGCCAAAGCGGTACGTTGGTATTGGTAGCGTGCGTAAAGTTGTTCGGCAATCAATTCTGCCATTTCGTGTACGGAGCTGATAAACAATTCTTTTGCTTTGCTCTCCACCGCTTCTGTATGTTGTGGCTCCTCTGTAAGGCTTTCGGCTTTAATGCGCGCTTCGATAGCCAGACGCGGCATGTTCATGGTAGTGAAGGAAAGATTGCCGCGTCCTAAAGAAGTTTTTTCTCCAGCTACATTTTCAAATACGCGGGTTCGGCATCCCATCGTGGCCAATTCGTAACGGTAACGTTTGGGGTCGTTTGCATTCCACTTTTCATGAGTGTTGAAAGGAGTGTCCAGAAACATGAAATTGGGGAACAATGCTTTGGCGGTCGTCCGGCAGGCCTTAAGCAGCAAGTCGAAGTTCGGTGCTTTGAAAGTTAGTTTGCCTTCCATGGCCGCATCGAAGTCGGCTAATGCCGTTTTATAATCTTCTTCCGAATAAGATACTCCGTTTTTTATTTTGAATATTTGTATCGGAAATACCGGAACCTCTCCTCGGTTTCCGAGTCCTTCGATGGTGGCTTTCAACAATTCTTCAATCACCATACGCCCTTCAGGCGATATGTCGGTTCCGTAGTTGATAGAACTGAAAACCACCTGGTTACCGCCCCTCGAGTGCATTGTGTTCAGATTGTGAATAAATCCCTCCATGGCTTGATGCGTATCTTTACGTGTTTGTGCGATGGCCTTTTTAATAATTTTGTCCAGCGTTTCGGTTTTTATGGAAAGTCCGTAAGTTTGCAGTTCGCTAATAAGATAATTGATATCTTTTCCGGTAGGCCGGATCGAAGAGAGTGTGCGGACAATGGTTTCCTTAAGAGACTGCTCCTCTATCTCCTGCTCTTCCATATTGAAATAGAAGGAAAGCAGTGAGGTTAGATTTTTATAAAAAGATTTGCGTACGCCTTTTGCCATGAAGAAGTCGAATGCGGGAATGGACTGGCCGCCGTGTTGCTCATTCTGATTGGTTTGGAAGATGATGGTGGCAAGCGTCGCGTAGCTTTGTATCGATTGGGGAGTACGGATGCTTCCGTTTTTGGTATGAAACCCTCGTTCAAACAGGTCGTCCATATCATATTGGATGCAAGTGGTTGTCTTGGTAGGGTAGTAATCCAGGTCATGAATATGAATGTCGCCGAGTTGGTGTGCCTCGGCAAAGCGTTTCGGTAGCAGGTACTTATAGGTGTAATCTTTAGTCACTTCTGAAGCAAACGTCATCATTTGTCCGGCTGGAGTATGACTAGACATATTGGCATTGCTCAGGTTGATGTCATTCTTGTCGATGGCTACAATACCGTCCATATTGTGCTTTAACTGTGTCTTCTTTTCCCGCTCGGTATTCCTCCATTCCCGGTAGATAATGTACTTTTTGGCGACTTCGGGACGCACTTTCATCAGTTCTTTTTCTACGAGGTCCTGTATTTCTTCTACTGATATGGTAGGAGTCGCGAAATTGCTGATGACATTCATGGTAATGTCGGCAATCAATTTTTCTTCTTTTTCGAGACCCGTGGCGAGAAATGCCTTAGTGATGGCATTCTTGATTTTACTGATGGAAAAATCTTCCCGTTTTCCATCCCTTTTAATGATACAAAGCTCTGCATAATTCATAATGCGTACACGATTTGAATGTTGAACAATAAATTGAGAAATAGAAAACTTGGATACTTGTTTTCAAGAGGAGAGTTTTCCAAAAAGAAAATGTAACGCCAGAGTATCTCTCTCTGATTGTTCTCTTTTCCTATTGGTCTTTCTGCTCTAACTCCCGAAAGCAAAATCCTTATAATCTATGATGTACAGCAAGTCGGTCTTCTGACTTATCCCTCCTCTGAAGCGCCTTCCCACAAATGATTGCAGTGGCTTTATGCTTGGAGTATATGAGAATCACAGCAGCGGGTACTGTTGTCGGTTTACACGACATTCCCTAATTGAAAAGATAACCTCTTTTCTACTTGTTGACGTGGCAAAGGTAATACATTTTGGATAACTTGTATGAATAATATAAGAAAAAAGTTTTCCGAAATGGAAAACTTTTAGGCTATTCACTCTTCTTTTATTTGATATTAATGGAAGAAACACAATGCGAATTTTCTTCTTGATATGGCATAAAAAACTTCGTTTTTAGCGAATAATATCCGAATACCTAAACACTTTAACGAACAACTAAAAAGTAGGTTTGTACAAAGAAAGGTTCGGGCTTCCGATGAAAAACGCAAACTCATGAGAAGAATAAATGCAAAAAATACTTTGTATATGCTCTAAGTCAAGACAAAAAACAGTATATTCGTAAACTTTTTCGTTCTATAATAAATGTCGTTAACTTTTTAATTAATGTAGAAACTATGAATAATCTGAGTTCGGCAAAATTGCCTGTTGATATCGTATTTCATCCCTCCTGGTGGAACAAGCATGTAGGTATTGTATTTGATGAAGACTTTTTCTATAACCCGGTAAGGAGAGTAGAAGATGAAAAACGCATGGAGAAAGAACTTCACGATCGTTTTGGAGAATTTGGTTTAGGTGCTGATTATGATAAAGACCTGCCTCAGATAGGGGCGGTGCATTTGGCGGCGGGATATTTGCTTTCCGAAATGCTCGGTTGTGAGATAGAATATGCCGCTAATGCGGCTCCACAGGTTATCTGTCCGCATCGGGAAGAGCTGGAGATAGACGAGGAGGCTCCGTTTAAGAGCACGGCATTTAAGAAACTTCAAAAACTGATTGAACAATTGAAAGCTCAGTATGGATATGTTTGTGGCGATGTAAACTGGGGCGGGGTGCTGAATCTTGCGATTGATTTGAAAGGGGAGAGTATCTTTATGGATATGATTATGGAGCCTGATAAAACGCGAGCTTACTTTAATGCGATTGCCCGGGTAGTAGAACGATTTTTCTCTTATATATATAACGAGACTAAAACAATATCCATTTCGGTTAACCGTCTGGCTCGTTTATTGGACCAACCGGTCTATATTCATTCGGAATGTTCGCATACCATGATATCGGAAGAAGATTACCGCGATTTTCTTTTACCGATAGATATAGAATGGAGCAAGAAGTATCAGCCGTATGGAATTCACTATTGCGGTAAAGATCCTCATCGTCATGCGGCACAGTTTGCCCGGATTCCTCATTTGGCATTTCTAGATTTAGGATGGGGCGGTGATGTGAAACTGTTGCGTGAGTATTTGCCGGATACTTTCTTTAATATCCGTTTAAATCCTGTGGAATTAAATAGCTATACACATGAAGAGCTTAGCCGAATTATTGAAGAACGGGTAACGCAGTCAGGTGATTTGCATCTTACCGGTGTATGTTGTATAAATATGGATGCGGAGGTAACGGACGAAAAGGTTGCCGATATCTTCCGTATTGCAGAAAAATGCCGCTTGGCAAATAAATAAGGGGACATTTTATGAAAGTTTGCAAGTTCCTGTTCCTTTTACTCTTTTGGCTTGGTTTTTCTCTATCTCTGCAGGCACAGACAGATTATGTTTTCCGCCATTTGGATGTTAGCCTGGGATTTCCGGAAAACCAGATTATGAGTGTGTTTTATTTGCCCGATGGGCGTTTGGGTATACGTACGACTGCCTCTTTGACTTTTTACGATGGAGGTAAGTGTGATAATTATGTCTATACCCCTCATTCGGTATATAATTGGAATTATTCGGGAGCTTGCTGCGAGTGTATTGACGGAAACGGCCTTATTTGGATGAAGAATGTAGGTACACTCTCGGTTTTTGATTTACATAGTCTTTCTTATATAAACAATGTAGATTCGTTGTTTCGCGCCATGCATGTAACAGAACCTGTTTCTGATTTGTATGTAGATGACAACCGGTGCTTTTGGATGGTAACGGACTCTCAAAAGGTTTTTTATTATACTCCCGGCATAGACCGTCTTGTGGAAGTTTGCGCTTCCGGTGAAAACAACCGGAAAAACGGACAGATATGTTATGTGGCGGTTTCGGGTGATATTTGCCGTCTTGTTTACAACAACGGGGTGATTCGTTGCTGGGATATTAAACAAGAACGCTTTGTTCAGCGTGAAGACTTCCTGGTTCCCTACATGAAACACCGATATAACGATGTGTTTATTGTAAAAACATTGGCTGATGGGGATGCATGGCTGGTGAGCAATCAGTGCGTTGCCTATTTCGATGCGATGGAGCAACAGTGGATGCTAATTCCGAATTTGGATATTCCTTCCAATGATATGTTTTGTGCATTGGAGTTGGATTCGTCGGGAAATGCCTGGGTGGGAACTTCCCGAAGCGGATTATTTATAATCAACCGTAAAAATCTATCGTTTAGGAGTTATAAAACCATTCCTTTGCTGAGTGGTGCGTCCATAGAAAACGATGTGATAAGTATTGCCGTTTCCCCTCATGGAGGAAGCGTATGGCTAGGGTTGTATAATAAAGGACTTTGTTACTATCATCCGAGTTTGAACAAGTTTTCTCAGGTAAATAGCTCTGTTATAAGCCGGATACCAGGAAATAAAGTTTGGAAAGACGATAATATACGAAGCCTGCTTGCTATGCCCGACCAGACAATCTGGGTGGGTACACAGCATGGGCTCTATTGTTATGATCCGGAAACCCAACGGGTGACGATTCCTTTTCCCGAATTGGGGGATGTATTGTGCCGCAGGTTATATCGCGATAGCAAAGGTCGTGTGTGGATAGGGACCTTTCTGGAAGGACTGTATTGCATAGAAAATAATAAGCTGAAAAGTTACAAGCAGCCAAAACGCCCGCTTCGTTCAGATTATGAGTATAATAATATCCGTAATCTTTTTGAAGACAGAGAGGGAAATTTATGGGTAAGCATCTATGGCGGCCTCTGTTTATTCCATCCCGAGACGGGACAGTTCGATTTGTTGAACTTGCGTCACCCTGAATTGAATCGTTTTAAGAAATCATTAGTTGTCAATCAAACTCAGGAAGGATACCTGGTGGTAGGAAGCAGCAATGGTATTTATTGTTACGATCCGCATACTGATCGAGTATGGATTCCGACTAATACGCTGGAACCGGATCCTTGTTTCGAACATTCCAATGACAATTATACTTGTATCTTTCCGGATACGAGGGGACTTATGTGGTTTGGTACCTATAACGGTTTGGATGTTGTGGATTTTGCTCGTCGGAAGGTTTATCAGCTTAGTGAAAAACAGGGCATGTTTAACCACGTGGTGAAGAATATCATAGAAGATGATAATAATAATATATGGGTGTCGACCAGTAATGGCCTCTGTAAAATAGAGTTGGAGAACGAAGATGGGGAAGCATATAAGTTTAATGTGATTTCTTTTAATAGTGGCGACGGATTGCAAAGAGGAGAGTATTTTGATTTATGCGGCTGTAAGACGAATAACGGAGTTATTTATTTTGGAGGGGTCAATGGCTTTGATATGTTCCAGCCGGATAATATTGTGTACAATACATATGCCGCCCCACCTGTTTTTACGGGTTTCCGTTTGTTCAATACAGAAATAAAACCAGGTGATTTATATAAAGGGCGTGTGATTATGGATAAATCTATCGGCTATGTGAAAGAGATCAGACTGAAATATGATGAAAATTTCTTTACTATTGATTTTTCGGCTTTGAATTTTGTCAATCCTTCCAAAACTTACTATCGCTATCAACTGGAGGGGTTCGACGGAGACTGGATAGAGAGTGTCTCGACACAAGGAGGAGGATCGGCCACTTATAATAATCTTGCTCCCGGTACCTATACGCTTCATGTTTGCTCGGCCAATAATGATAAGGTATGGAGCGACCGGCAGGCGGAAATGACTATTATAATTACTCCACCTTTTTGGAATACCTTGTGGGCGCGTATTTTCTATGCGCTGTTTTTGGCTGGGGTATTGATGGCCTCTTATATTTATTTGAGAAGACAGAGTCGGATCAAGTTACAGAAAGCAAAAGAACTGGAGGCTATTCGTCAGAAAGAAGAACTGGAACAGATGAAATATCGCTTTTTTACGAATATCAGTCATGAGTTCCGGACGCCGTTAACGCTTATTATTACCCCTTTGGATGCCATTATAAAGAAGTTGACGGATGAAAACCTGAAGAATCAACTGACTTCTGTTTATAAAAACGCACAGCAAATGCTGGGATTGGTAAATCAGTTGCTCGATTTCCGTAAATTGGAGATGAAAGGCGAAAAACTAAATCTGCAGGCCGGCTTTGTTGCTGACGTTGTATATCCTTTGTATGTTTCTTTCCAATCCCTTGCCGAAGAAAAGCATATTGATTATATTTTTGAACCGTGTGAAGAGCAGATTTATATGTATTTCGATGGGGAGAAGTTACAGAAAATCGTTAATAACCTTCTTTCCAATGCCTTTAAGTTTACTCCCAATGGCGGTAGTATAAGTCTGAGAACAAGTAAAGTGTTCGAAGAGAGCAGGTATTATTTTCTTATCGAGGTGTCAGATTCCGGAATAGGGATTTCTGAAGAAGACCAGAAACACATATTCGATCGCTTTTATCAAGTTAAAACACCTAATAAGTCTGAGGTCGGAAGTGGTATAGGCCTTCATTTAATTCGTGAATATGTGAACTTACATGGCGGAAAAATCAAGGTTGACAGTAAATTGGACGAAGGCTCTGTGTTTAGTGTTTATATTCCGACAGATTTAACGGTAGAAGAGGCGTCCGAAGACGCTGCTAAATCGGAAAAGGTTATTCGTCATGAAATGGCTGAAGCGAACAACCGGCAGCAGAAGCCTGTACGGCAAACTGTTTTGGTTGTGGAGGATAACCATGAATTCCGGAGCTTCCTGATAGAACAATTGGCAGAACATTTCCGGGTAATTGATGCGGCTGATGGAGAAGAAGGATTGCAGAAGGCTATTCAGCTAGGGGCCGATTTGATAGTGAGCGATGTGATGATGCCAAAAATGGATGGCTTTGAAATGTGTAAACGGATCAAAGAGAATATCCAGACGTCGCATATACCTATTATATTATTGTCTGCAAGAAGTACGGAGGAGGTAAAGATCAGCGGTTACGAAGCCGGGGCGGATTCGTATATAGCCAAACCGTTCAGTATTGATTTGTTATTGACCCGCATCCGAAAATTGATAGAACAGCAACAGAAACGTCGTGAATCTTTTAATAAGAATCTGGAAGTGGAGCCTAGTAATATAACAATAACCTCTATTGATGAACAGTTAATAAAGAAAGCGTTGGAGTGTGTAGAAAAGAATATGGGCAATTGTGAATATACAGTGGAGCAATTGAGTTCGGATGTAGGTATGACGCGCATGAATCTTTATCGGAAATTGCAGAATATTACCGGACAGACACCAACTGAGTTTATCCGTTCAATCCGCTTGAAAAGGGCGGCTCAGTTGCTGAAAGGAAGTCAGCTCACTATTTTGCAGATATCCGATCAAGTGGGATATAATAGTTCCAGGGCTTTTTCGAAGAATTTTAAAGACATGTTCGGTATGTTGCCTTCGCAATACGCCGAATTATATAATGAGCAGAAAAGAGAGCAAAAGGATAAAAATAAAGAAGGATAAAGACAGATTTTACGAAGATTGTTACAATTGTGAGCCTTATTTGTTACATAAAAGCGGGCTTATTGAGTGGAAGTAATGTATTTTTGTTTTTGAATAAACATTTAACCTTATAATCTATGATAAGCACATTAACCAGAACACCCGATAGGGCTATTATACAGTTTTACGAATTGTATAGAGGGCCGCTCTTGTGCTATATTTATTATCGTATCCGTGATTTTGACGACGCGGAAGATATGGTGCAGGATGTATTTGTCCGTTTGTTGACTTATGAACTGAAATTGGATGAGAGTACCGTAAAATCTTTCCTGTTTACTATCGCTCGTAATATGGTGATTGATTATTTGCGCCATTTATATACCAAAAAAGAAAAACTTTCGTATTTGTATGATGAAATGGAGACTGTTACCACACATAGTGCCGATGTGGAAGCTCTTTATCATGAAACCATGCAGATTTACCAATCGAGCAAACAGCAGCTTTCGCCCAAAGCGCGTAAGGTGTATGAGTTGAGTTTCGAGCAAAATATGACGATTGATGAGATTTCACGTAATATGTCTATTACTTATAATACGGTAGAATGTCATCTCTTCATAGCCCGCAAAAAGGTGAGAAGTTTTATGAAACAAGCGTTGGCCGGATGATATCTTGTAGATTTTCCAGATATTCAAGGGCACAAAAAATTCTTTCCCTCTTGATACTAGGTCTGGTAGATTAAAAGTGAAAAATAAAAAAGAATTATTTGGTTAAAGCGATTGCTTCTGATTTTCAATTAAAGGAATGAGACTGTAATAAAAGAAGGAATATAATATTATTAAAATGAAAGACGAATTTAATGTAAACTTGGCCGATTCACAGGCAACTGTAGTGACGCCTATTGAAGCAGAAAAATTTGATATAGAGGGTTATGCCGCTTATGCCGGTGAGTTGGACGAAACTTGCAAGAAGTTCTGGGAATCTGATTCCGGCGTTTTGGTTTATAGAAGAATGCGTGTAAAAGAGGTATTTGCCGAAGACTGTTGCGATATGAAGAAGTCGTTGGAATGGCAGTTGGGCGCCTTACAGCAAAGTATGAGATTTAAGGCGGATATACCTAACTTCCTTGAGCCTTGGTACGGATTGGGCACGGTCGCTTCGGCTTACGGTTTCGGATATATTTGGGAAAAAGGACAAGCTCCTGCAGTTGACGGCAAGTTCGCTTCTACGGCAGCGTTGTTGGAAGCCCCCTATCAGCCGGTAGCGGAAACTGAAATTGGTAGACACACGTTGGATATGGTTTCTTACTTTTTGGACAAGACGAAAGGACAGCTACCCATGTCGTATTGCGATGTGCAATCGCCATTAAATACGCTTAGCAATATTATTGATTCAAATCAATTTTACATGGATTTTTATCTGGATGCAGAGGCTATGCATCGTGCCATGGACCGTACGGCAGATCTGCTGATTGATTTTACCCGTGCCCAGCAGGAGCTTATCGGAAATGCTTTGGTTAAACCTGGACATGGATTTGCTTCAAGCCGGCAGTTCGACGGTTTAGGTATGAGTGATGATACCATTACCATGCTCTCTGCCGATTTATATATGGATATGGCTGTCCCGGCTATGGTGAAAGCCGGTGATGCGTTTGGTGGAACCGTGTTCCACTCTTGTGGAAACTGGAGCGATAAAAAAGGGGATATTGTTTCTATACCTCATATTCGTATGGCAGATGGAGCTTTCTCAAAAGGTACCGATCCGGGTGCTAATCCTACGGATGGCTATGCCGATACGTTTGCCGGAACCGGCGTGGTGCTGAATGCACGTATAGTCGGTTCTCCGGAACTGGTGGAAAACAAGGTCAAGGAGTTGTGGAAACCGGGCATGAAGCTAATTGTAGTGACTTATTGTGAAACTCCGGAAGAACAAGAATATGTATATAATAAAATTCATGAGATATGCCGTTGAATGAAACTAAAATAGGACATTATCGTTGGCGTGTAATTGCTTTGTTGTTCTTTGCTACGACTATTAACTATATCGATCGCCAGGTGTTGGGTATGCTTAAACCCGTAATTTCAGATGAAATCCATATTACGGAAGCTGATTACGGATATATCGTATCTGCTTTTCAAGCAGCGTATGCCATCGGATTGCTGTTTGTAGGTCGGATTATTGACAAAATGGGAACGCGTATTTCTTATGCCCTCTCCATTGTTGTCTGGAGTGTGGCCGGATGTTTGCATGCAGTGGCTCGCGGACCCTTGGGGTTCGGCATTGCCCGCTTCTTTTTAGGTATTGGAGAAAGTGCCAATTTTCCGGCAGCCATTAAGGCTACGGCAGAGTGGTTCCCTATAAAAGAACGTGCTTTGGCTACGGGCATATTCAATTCGGGCAGTAACGTAGGAGCGGTTGTTTCACCTATTATTGTTACATTCCTTACGGTGCAATATGGCTGGCAGTGCGCTTTTCTTGTCACCGGTTCGTTGGGATTTATCTGGCTCATATGCTGGTTGATGTTTTATAAATTACCTCAGAATTCTAAAAAGCTTAGTCGTGCAGAGTATGCTTATATTAATCAGGATGACAAAGAGGAAGAAGCTGATGTGGAGAGCCATGCATCTGTAAAAGATAAAATTAATTGGTGGCAGTTGATGAAAGAACGTAGTACTATTGGTATTTGTCTTTCCCGTTTTGTTTGCGACTGGGTATGGTGGTTTTTCCTTTTCTGGACTCCGGATTTTATGGAAAAAAGCTATGGAGTGAATATACAGCAAATGGTGCTTCCGCTGATTGTGATTTATACATTTTCTTCATTCGGAGGCATTGCCGGCGGATACCTTTCTTCAAAGCTGATTAATTTGGGACATCATGTAAGTTTTTCTCGTAAAGCGGCTCTGTTGACGTGTGCTTTGCTGGTTGTCCCGGTAGCGCTTATACCGGGAATTAATTCATTATGGGTTTCCATCGGAATTATAAGTCTTGCTTGTTTTGCTCATCAAGGCTGGGCCTCTAATATTTATACCTTGGTTTCGGATTATTATCCGAAGAATCGGGTGGCTACCATGACTTCCATTGCCGGATTTACGGGTTCTATTGGCGGGGTGCTTGCCGCCTCGTTTGTGGGAAACATCCTTCAGATTACCGGAAGTTATTTTATCGTGTTCCTTATTGCCAGTTTGGCTTATTTGGTTGCTTGGTTATGTTTGCAGCTATTCTTGCCGCGTGTAGCCGTAGCAAGATAATTGGTTACTAATAATACATGCCGGAGTGTGACGATGTGTTCCTATATAAAGGAAGGATAGTAGACTTGAAAGTTGTTTGATTACAAATGTTTCATATATTATGATACGGATTGCTCATAATATGTGAAACATTTTATTTCATAATAGGCGAGAGGAACGTATCGTAATGAATCATACAAATAACTTTTTTCCTATGTGATAGATTTGTTTGCATGTTGCATTTCTTCTGAAAGAACTGTATTTTAGATTATTGTTTATTCCAGTGTTGGATAACTTTTAGAAACAGTTCGTTTGACAATTCGTAAATAATATAAACGGAAGCATGTTTCTCGATACACATAGCCGTTTCTTTTTTAACTTTGCTCCATCAAATAATAAAAAGTAAATCTGGTTTGTGTTTCTCCTGTTTCCAGTTATGGAGACATGCTCTTTCTGCCCGAAAGAGAACTGTTTTTAATTTCTTATAATTATCGGGTAGTTGGGGCGAATGGAAGAGTGCATAACAGACTAAAACAAAGAATTAAGATGAAAAAGAAATTAGTGTGCGGACTCATAGCTCTTCTTTATATGAGCATATCTTTGTCAGCACAAACTTATAAGGAAACAGTTGAAAGGGCTTTTGCTATGGCGGAGAAAGACAGTTTGGCACAAGCGGAGATCCTCTTTAAAGAAGCGTTGAAGTTGGGTCCGTCCCATGCTTACAATGCAATTATATTTTCCCGTTTGGGAACTATCCAGCAACGTTTGAACAGGCTGGACGATGCTTTGGAATCTTATACTTATTCGTTGAACATTGCTCCCAAGTCCGTACAAACACTATTAGACCGTGGTGCGCTTTATTTGGATATGGGAAAGCCGGATCAGGCTTATGTAGATTATAGCGAAGTACTCGATTTGGACAAGGATAATATGGAAGCGTTGCTTTTCCGTGCCTATATCTCTATGAAAAGGCGGGATTATAAGGCAGCCCGTCTTGATTACACTAATTTGTTGTTGGTCGAGCCCGGTCATTATAACGGATTGTTAGGCATGGCTTTGCTCAATCAGAAAGAGAAACGATATCAGGAAGCGCTTGGTAATTATGCTAAATTAATAGAGTCGCATCCGGGAGAAGCTTCGTTGTATGTAGCCCGTGCCGAGTTGGAACAGGAAATGGGAAGCTTGGAACTAGCTTTGCTGGATATGGATGAGGCTATCCGCCTGAATCCTTCTTTGGCAGAAAATTTTGTAACACGGGCTCGTATTTATTTGCAGTTAAAAAAGAAAAGTCAGGCTCGATCCGATTTGGAAAGAGCCGTGGAAGCAGGTGTTCTGCGCAGTTCTCTTCAAGATTTATTCAAACAATGCAAATAGCACCTTATAAATGCTTCTTTATCAGTTTTATGAAACCTTCGCCGTATGCCTCTTTCTTATAAGCTCCGATACCACTGATGTTTCCGAAATCTTCGATGGTGGTGGGACGTATGCTGGATAGCAGGTGTAGTACTTTATCGCTTAATATAATGTAAGCCGGTACTTTTTTCTCGTCAGCGAGTTGTTTGCGGTAAATACGAAGAGCCTCGAATAGGTTTTCATCTTCTTCTCCTTGCCGGAGTGGAAGAAGGCGGGGAGCTGAGGCCGGTATTTCCACTTTCTTCTTCCGTCCTTTAGGCTTAGGAATAAATTCTTCCCGTTTAATGACAACTAGCGGAGCTTTTTCTATTCCATATAGTACTTTCTTACCGCTTTCCGTAATTTTTAGATGGTTGTCTTCATTATAAGCGATTTCAAAGTATCCCAGTTGCAACATTTGTAACAGGAAATCCTGCCAATCGCGTGCCGGGACTTCCCTGCCTGCTCCGAATGTTTTCAGCTTGTCGAATTGTTTTTTTATGATCTCCGGCGTGTAGTTTCCTCGAAGTACATCGACCAACAGACGCGTACTGATTTGTTCGTCGGCACGTGCAATGGCACTTAATGCTTTTTGTACCAATATAGTACCATCGAAGTGTTCGGGAGGATTTTTACATACGTCACAGTTACCGCAATTATGTTCCATGTTCTCACCGAAATAGTTCAGCAGAATCCTCCGGCGGCATATATCCGCCTCTGCATATTGTTGCATACGGTGCAATTTATCAAAATTCATAGCCTGTTGTCCGCTTTCTTGGGCGAATTTAGACAGCAATACGATATCTCCTAACGAATAGAATAATAATGTATCACTGGGCAGTCCGTCTCTTCCGGCACGACCTATTTCCTGATAGAAGTTTTCGATACTTTTAGGCAGGTTATAATGGATAACCCATCGGACGTTCGACTTGTCGATTCCCATACCGAAAGCGATGGTTGCGCAGACCACTTGTACTTTGTCGTTTATGAAATCCTCTTGTGCCTTGTTTCGTGCCATGGCACTAAGTCCGGCATGATATACGGCTGCGGATATCCGGTGCTTTTGCAGGATGACCGCTACGCTTTCCGCTTTGCTTCGGCTCATGCAATAAATGATACCGCACTGTCCTTTATGCGAGTCGATGAAGTCGAGTATAGTCCGGGTCTTTTCTGCTTGCTGATATCCTCTTTTTACAGTCAAGCTCAGGTTCGGACGGTCGAACGAAGAAATAAATGTCCGAGGACTTTTTAAATTCAGTTGTTTCAGAATATCCTCTCTGGTAATTTTGTCGGCAGTAGCTGTCAAAGCTATAATGGGCACATTCGGGAAATATTGTCGCAACGCATTCAGTTGCGTATATTCGGGGCGGAAGTCGTGTCCCCATTGAGAAATACAATGCGCTTCGTCAATAGCGAAAAGTGAGATGGTGATATCCTTTAGCAAGAAATGAATCTCACTTATCAGTTTCTCCGGTGAGATATATAGAAGTTTTATTTTTCCTAAAATGCATTCTCTCCGGATATCCATGTTTTCTGTGTCGCTGTTTCCGCTGTTTAGGGCTCCGGCGGGGATGCCGTTTGCCTTTAAAGCTTCTACCTGGTCTTTCATTAAAGATATTAACGGAGAGATAACGATAGCGGTTCCTTCCATTAAAAGAGCAGGCAACTGGTAGCAAATGGATTTTCCTCCACCCGTCGGCATCAGTACGAGTGCATCTTTTTTAGCCAAAACGTGTTGGATGATTTCTTCTTGGAGAGGGCGGAACGAATCATATCCGAAATAATTCTTTAATGTCTGAAGCATATTCGTCTTTTTAATATTGCGGTACAAAGATAGATATTTGTGTGATGGAATCCTCTTCTTTTCAGGTGATAAATAAGGAAAACTTAGCTTATGTTTTTATCAGACGTATAAATTATGTTAGAATATAAGGGTACTTAGGGTTATTTTAGAAAAAAAACATTAAACGCATGCGGTTATATCAAAAAAAAGAACGTTATTTGTATAAATAATTGCTTAAAATTCTACGAACACTATGACAATGACAACAAAAAATCAGGAAGCGGAAGAAAAAGAGATGAGAAAGCCTTATAATATTAGGCCGGTCAAAGAAAAGGCTGCTGCTTATCGCTCATTAATCAGGGCGGAATTAGCAGACGAATTATACGACAAAATTGTCGATATTATCGTATCGCAGAAAAAGTACAAAGATCCGAGTTATTCGGCTAAACAATTAGCTATGGATTTAAAAACGAATACTCGTTATCTTTCTGCAGTAATTAACTCTCGTTTTGGAATGAATTATTCCTGTTTGGTAAATGAATATCGAGTGCGGGAAGCTGCTCATTTGTTAACAGACCGTCGTTTCTTAAACAAAAATGTGGAAGAAATAAGTTTGATGGTAGGTTTTGCTAATCGGCAATCATTCTATGCGGCATTTTACAGATTGAAGGGGGAGACTCCTAAGTCTTACCGTTCCAGAATTCTAGAGCGTAACAAGTAATATAATTACTAAATAGTGTAGAGAAGGGGCATGTATGAAGTATGTGTCCCTTTTTTAATTGAATCACGACAAACTTAAAGGTATGATGAAAACTAAATTAATTCAAATGACAATGGTGGCAACAATGCTGACTTCGTGCGGAATATCCAAAACAGATGCTCCGCAATCCGATGATTTTGATTACACAGTAGAGCAATTTGCGGATTTGCAGATTCTCCGCTATAAAGTGAAAGACTTTGAAAATCTTTCATTAAAACAGAAGGAACTTATTTATTATCTTTCACAGGCCGCTCTGGAAGGACGGGATATATTATTCGACCAAAACGGGAAGTATAATCTTATAATCCGTAAAATGTTAGAAACCGTATATACGGATTACGAAGGGGACAGAGCGGATACGAATTTTGTGAATATGGAAACTTATCTGAAAAGAGTATGGTTTTCTAATGGTATTCACCATCATTATGCTAGTGACAAGTTTGTTCCGGGATTCTCACAGGAGTTCTTTAAGAAAGCGTTACAAAGTGTTGACTCTGCGAAACTTCCTTTAATGGAAGGACAAACATTGGATCAGTTGTGTGACGAAATATTCCCTGTCATATTCGATCCTAAAGTTATGCCTAAACGGGTGAATCAGGCTGATGGCGAAGATTTGGTGTTGACGTCTGCTTCGAATTACTATGAAGGGGTTACGCAGAAAGAGGCGGAAGACTTTTATAATGCTATGAAGAATCCGAATGATACTATGCCCGTTATGTTTGGAATGAACAGTCGTTTGGTAAAAGAGAATGGAAAGATTTTTGAAAAGACATGGAAAATTGGCGGATTGTACGGACCGGCTATTGAGAAGATTGTTTATTGGTTACGAATGGCTTCGACCGTGGCGGAAACTGGCGAACAAACAGCAGCAATCGAGAAACTGATACAATTTTATAAGGATGGGGATTTGAAGACATTTGACGAGTATGCTATTCTGTGGGTAAAAGACTTGAATTCCCGAATCGATTTTGTGAATGGTTTTACGGAAAGTTATGGTGATCCGTTGGGAATGAAAGCAAGTTGGGAATCCATTGTGAACTTTAAAGATCTGGAAGCTACGCACCGTACGGAAACTATCAGCAAAAATGCGCAATGGTTTGAAGATCATTCTCCCGTAGATCTTCGCTTCAAGAAAGAAGAAGTGAAAGGCGTATCGGCTAAAGTGATTACTGCTGCCATGTTGGGTGGCGATTTGTATCCTTCTACCGCTATTGGTATCAATCTGCCGAATTCTAATTGGATACGCAGTGTACATGGATCTAAGTCGGTTACAATCGGTAATCTGACAGATGCTTACAATAAGGCTGCACATGGAAACGGTTTTAATGAGGAGTTTGTTTACAGTCAGGCGGAAAGAGATTTGTTGGATAAATATGCTGATCTGACAGGCGATTTACACACTGATTTGCATGAGTGTCTGGGTCACGGTTCAGGACAATTACTTCCAGGAGTCGACCAGGATGCTTTAAAAGCTTACGGTTCTACGATTGAAGAGGCTCGTGCCGATTTGTTCGGGTTATATTATCTGCCGGATGCCAAATTAGTGGATTTGGGATTAACTCCTAATAAAGAAGCCTATAAGGCCGAATATTACACTTATATGATGAACGGTTTGATGACACAGCTCGTGCGTATTGAATTAGGCAATGATGTAGAGGAAGCGCATATGCGCAACCGGCAGTTAATTGCCAAGTGGGCTTTTGAAAAAGGAAAACCCGACAATGTGGTGGAGTTGGTAAAAAAAGACGGTAAAACCTATGTGAAGATCAACGATTATGAGAAGTTACGCGGATTGTTTGGGCAATTGCTGGCAGAAATACAACGAATCAAGTCGGAAGGAGATTTTGCCGCAGCTCGTCAGTTAGTTGAAGATTATGCGGTAAAAGTCGATCCGAAATTGCACGAAGAAGTGCTGGCACGTTATGAAAAGTTGCATCTGTCTCCTTATAAAGGATTTGTGAATCCGGTGTATGAAGTTGTAACAAACGACAGCGGGGAAGTAACCGATGTGAAGATCTCATATACGGAAGGTTATGCGCAACAAATGTTGCGATATAGCAGAGAGTACGCGAACTTGCCTTATCGGAACGAATAAATTTGGATGAAGCAGTTTTAATAGAATCTGGGAATTAAAAACTTGGCAGATTAAAATGACTTTAAATAAAATCCCCTTATCATCCTTTCTTTTATTCAAAGAATGGAATGTGATAAGGGGATTTCTAGGTAGTAAAGTACAAATTATAAAATAAGCAAGGTTGTCTTATCATTCTGTCTTGAGGCGACCTTGTTCTAAAATTTCTGATGGAAATGGACTTACAAGAACAATTGAAAGATATCAAAACTCAGTTTCGTTTGGCAATGAATGGTGTGGTGTCTAAAAGTATGCGTGATAAAGGGTTGGATTATAAGGTGAACTTTGGTGTGGAGTTACCGCGGTTGAAGGAAATTGCCGGTTATTATCCTAAAAACCATCAATTGGCGCAAGCCTTATGGAAAGAAAATATCCGCGAATCCAAGATTCTTGCAGGTTTGTTGCAGCCTGTTGAAAGCTTTATCCCTGAGCTTGCTGACATTTGGGTGGAAGATATGTGTTATCCTGAGATTGCAGAACTCACATGTATGAATCTGTTTCAATATTTGCCTTATGCTTCCCAAAAGGCTTTCGAATGGATTGCTGACGAACGGTCTTATTTTCAGGCATGCGGCTTTCTGATACTTGCCCGATTGTTTTCTAAAGGAATGACATTGAACGAACGGTCGGAAAACGAATACTTGGATCAGGTTGTGGCAGCCATACAGTCTCCAGCATCTTTTCAGCAGCGTGCTGCCTATACATCTTTACTAAAATATGTGCGTTTGGGAAAAGAACAGGGACAGAAAGCTTTGAAAGCTTTGTCTGTTATGAAATCTTCGGATAAACCGGAATGGAAGCTCCTTTACGAAGAAGTGAAGTCTGAAACTGAAGAGAATCTCTAACAGGCAACAGGATTATTACGAACTGTCAGATGAATTTTTATAGGTTTCTTTTTTGTTTCGCTAAAAAAGACTTAACTTTGTTCGCGTAACCATATACTTCTGAGGAACGTGGATAATGTAAAAGATACGGTTAGGCAAATATTTACGGAATATTTGCGGGTGAACAAGCATCGCAAGACGCCTGAACGCTATGCCATATTGGATGCTATCTATTCTATAGACGGGCATTTCGATATCGATACGTTATATAGTCAGATGATGAATGAAGAAAAGTTCAGAGTCAGCCGTGCAACATTATATAATACCATCATATTATTATTGGACGCAAAGCTTATCATTAAGCATCTGTTCGGAAACACTTCACAGTACGAGAAATCTTATAATATAGAAACTCACCATCATTTAATCTGTACGGTATGCGGTAAAGTCTCTGAATTTCAGAACGATGATTTAAAGAATGCTATAGCCAATACGCATATGAAGAAATTCCAGATGTCGCACTACTCCTTATATATATATGGTACGTGCGCGAAGTGTGTGGCACAGAAGAAGCGACAGAGAAAAAATAAACAATTATAAAAAGAAAAAACATGAAAGTAGATGTCTTGTTGGGGCTCCAATGGGGTGACGAAGGCAAAGGGAAAGTTGTCGATGTTTTAACCCCGAATTACGATGTGGTTGCCCGTTTTCAAGGTGGACCTAATGCCGGTCATACGTTAGAGTTTGAGGGACAAAAATATGTGCTTCGTTCCATTCCTTCCGGAATTTTCCAAGGAGATAAAGTAAATATCATCGGTAATGGTGTAGTGTTGGATCCCGCTCTTTTCAAAGCTGAAGCAGAAGCATTGGAGGCTTCGGGTCATAATTTGAAAGAAAGGTTGCATATATCCAAGAAAGCTCATTTGATATTGCCTACGCACCGTATTCTGGACGCTGCTTACGAAGCGGCAAAAGGAGCGGCGAAAGTGGGGACAACCGGAAAAGGTATTGGACCGACATACACCGATAAAGTGAGCCGTAACGGGGTGCGTGTGGGAGATATTCTCCATAATTTTAATGAGGTATATGCCAAAGCGAAAGCGCGTCACGAACGGATATTGAAAAGCTTGAATTATGAGTATGATATCACCGAACTTGAAAAGAACTGGATGAAAGGTATCGAATACTTGAAACAATTCCATTTGGTGGATAGCGAGCATGAGATTAATAATCTGTTAAAATCGGGTAAGAGTGTGCTTTGTGAAGGTGCTCAAGGAACAATGCTGGATGTCGACTTCGGATCGTATCCGTTTGTTACCTCTTCCAATACAGTCTGTGCAGGCGCTTGTACCGGTTTAGGCGTAGCTCCGAACAAAATCGGTGAAGTGTACGGTATTATGAAAGCCTACTGTACTCGTGTAGGCAGCGGACCGTTTCCGACGGAATTGTTTGACGAGACAGGCAAGCGAATCCGGGATTTGGGACATGAATACGGAGCTGTAACCGGACGTGAACGTCGTTGCGGTTGGATTGATTTGGTGGCATTGAAGTATTCTATTATGATAAACGGTGTGACACAGCTTATTATGATGAAAAGCGATGTGCTGGATGATTTTGATACCATTAAGGCTTGTGTCGCTTATAAAGTCAACGGTGAAGAAATTGATTATTTCCCTTACGATATTAACGAAGGTATCGAACCTATCTATGCCGAGTTGCCGGGATGGAAAACAGATATGACGAAAATGACCAGCGAAGATGAATTCCCGGAGGAATTTAATGCTTACATTACTTTCTTGGAGAATGAGCTGGAAACGCCGATCAAGATTATTTCCGTGGGACCAGACCGTGAGCAAACCATTGTGCGTTATACGGAAGACTAATTAGGTTTCCATTATAAAGGAGTCATCACTTTTCTGTTTTATTTACTGATGTAAACGAATTAAAGTGAGCTAATTGGTTGTCTGAAAAGAATTTTATAAGAAAGAGACTCTGTTAAAAGTTGTAGGCTTTGTATTTTGGGGTTGCAGGTCAGGTAAAGACTTGCTGGTAAATATCAAGGTGCATCTTTTGACAGAGTCTTTTTCCTTTTTATAAAGTCCGAGTGGAAGTCGTTTCACAACCGACTGTATGACTGATTATCTGGTTCCGTATAATAAAGAATCTGGAAAAGAGATTCTTATTTTCAATAACGGTGAAAAACAAAAGTCTTATTACATTCTTGCTTTAACGAAATGTTTCATGCGGATGTAATATATTTAAACTTGAATTTATATTGAAAGTAACATTCTGGTTTATGCTTTGATACTCAAACCTTATGCCCGAATATAACACTTAAATAATGTACTATGAAAACAATTCTTTTAGCTTTCTCTTTTTTAATAACTTTCTTCTTCTCTTTTGCCCAGACCGCTTATATGCCGAGTGTGGAGAACTTAAAAGCGCGTCAGGAGTTTCAAGATGATAAGTTCGGCATTTTCCTACACTGGGGACTTTATAGTATGCTGGCTACCGGAGAATGGACCATGACAAACAATAATCTGAATTATAAGGAATATGCTAAGTTGGCCGGTGGTTTTTATCCATCTAAATTTAATGCTGCAGAATGGGTGGCTGCCATTAAAGCTTCCGGTGCCAGATATATTTGTTTTACTACACGGCATCATGAAGGATTTTCTATGTTCAACTCCCAGTATACCGATTACGATGTAGTGGATGCTACGCCTTTCCACCGTGATATTGTAAAGGAACTGGCTGATGAGTGTCACAAACAAGGCATCCGTCTTCATTTTTATTATTCGCATATCGATTGGTATCGTGAAGATTGTCCGTGGGGACGCACGGGAAGAGGAACCGGACGACCCGATCCGAAAGGAAACTGGGATTCGTATTACCGGTTTATGAATAATCAGTTGACCGAGTTGCTGACTCATTACGGACCGGTTGGTGCCGTTTGGTTCGATGGAGTGTGGGACCAAGACCGGAATCCGGAATTCGATTGGCAACTGGATGAACAGTATGCGTTGATACACCGTTTACAGCCGGCATGTCTGATAGGTAATAATCACCATCATGCTCCTTTGCCCGAAGAGGATATACAGATATTTGAGCGGGATCTTCCGGGAGAAAACAAAGCTGGCCTTTCCGGACAGGATATCAGCCATTTGCCTCTGGAAACTTGTGAAACGATGAACGGTATGTGGGGATATAAAATAACCGATCAGAATTATAAATCGGCTAAAACGCTTATACATTATTTGGTGAAAGCCGCCGGAAAGAACGCCAATCTATTAATGAATGTAGGTCCCCAGCCCAACGGTGAACTGCCGGCTACGGCTTTACAACGTTTAAAGGAAGTAGGAGAGTGGATGAAGCAATATGGGGAAACAATTTATGGTACACGAGGCGGTTTGGTAGCTCCCCGTGATTGGGGTGTGACTACTCAGAAAGGAAATACGTTGTATGTGCATATTCTTAACTACCCCGATAAAGAGTTGGTATTGCCTTTGCAAGGACGAAAGGTGAAAAGGGCGGTTGTGTACAAAGATAAGACCCTTGTACGCTATTTGCATAGCCGTGACGGCATTATTCTGCAAATGAAAGACGTTCCTTCCGGTCCCGATTATATAATAGAGCTTACATTGGACTAACATTTAGTCAAAACTTCCTAAAAATACGACAAGGATAGAGGTGTCATTTTTCTTTCTTACTATATTTGGCATACGATTTGTATAATAACTAAAGAGTTAAACATTAAAAAGATAATACAATGGCAATTTATTGGATATTATTTATTGGAATAGCAGTGGTTAGTTATGCCGTACAGGCAAGCTTGCAGAGTAAATTTAAGAAATACTCAAAAATTCCTCTGTCCAATGGCATGACCGGCCGAGATGTTGCTGTGAAAATGTTGCATGACAACGGAATAGATGATGTTAAGGTTATAAGTACGGAAGGCATGTTGACCGACCACTATAATCCTGCAAACAAAACGGTTAATCTCAGTCAAGGAGTATATGGCAGTTGCAGTATTGCTGCTGCGGCCGTGGCGGCTCATGAATGCGGGCACGCTGTCCAGCATGCGAAAGCATACGCTCCTTTAAAGATGCGTTCGGCTTTAGTGCCGATAGTGCAGTTTTCCTCTTCTATTGTGACATGGGTGCTGTTAGCCGGAATCTTGATGATCCAATCATTCCCCCAATTATTGTTGGCAGGCATTTGTCTTTTTGCCGTTACCACGTTATTTAGTTTCATCACTTTACCGGTGGAGATTGATGCAAGCCGTCGGGCTTTGTCGTGGCTGAGCAGTGCAGGAATCACTAATTCTTACAATCACAATCAAGCTAAAGATGCGTTGAAGTCGGCAGCGTATACGTATGTTGTGGCAGCGTTAAGTTCTTTGGCTACTTTGATTTATTATGTTTCCATTTATATGGGACGTAGAAATTAGTAACATAGCTTTTAGCAAGAAACGCTTTCCTTGTCATTTGTCGAGAGTCGGCATACTGACAAGGAAAGCGTTTTTTATGTCGATAGGTATGGCCGGGATTTAGTATTCTTTACTTATCCCTATACTCGACTCATTTACGGTGGGTAAAAGTGTCGATGCCTTTTAAAGCTGTTTTACTTTTACTTTCGTTTCGTTTGAAAATCTCCCGTTTTTCTTCCTATATTTACCTACCCTTTCCAATTAGAGCTGATCCATTTCTTTTATTGTAGCTCCAAATGTTCTACATTTCCCTCTTTTATACAATACATCTTTTGGCTTTTCACTCTCCGTCTTTTACCCTGATAGAGACCCTCTTCCGCTATACGATTCTGTGTGTTTTTGCTTAGTTATATAGTATTTTACCTTTCGCCTCTTTTATTTTTCCACGTAGCTATGAAGAGTAATAAAAAACTGGGGTATCAGAAGAAAGAGGTACATTGTGCCTATGTCTTGTTTTTATCTTCGTCTTCCTTCCAAAATCGTATCCATATGTTCCAGAGCCCATCCTACTAGAGAATTGATATGCGGCATCAGGCTGAGGCCGGTTTCGGTAAGAGCGTATTCCACGCGCGGCGGTACTTCGGGATAAACTTTCCGACGGATGAGTCGGTCTTCTTCTAAAGAGCGGAGTGTAACGGTGAGCATGCGTTGCGAGATGTCGGCAATGCTTTTTTGGATGTCGCTGAAACGCATCACGCCGTTAGCCTCCAAAGAAATCAATACCAGCATTGACCATTTGTCGCCCAAGCGGCTGAGCACGTCACGGATAGGGCAATTTTCTGTGTGATGAAAGTTTTTCATTATTTAACGATTTGTATTTGTTTGAACCTCAGTAAAGGTTACACGGAGGTAACTTGCTTACAGAGAGGTGCCTTCTTGCTTGGAAGCCAGAAGATACCTACTTTCGCAATACAAAGGTAATAAACTTACTGAAGATAACTATTGTTGTATTTAAAAACATGTAGAATTATGGCAAAGAAAGTAGCGGTGTTAGCAGTGAATCCGGTAAACGGATGTGGATTGTTCCAATATTTGGAGGCATTCTTCGAGAACGGTATTTCTTATAAAGTGTATGCGGTATCGGATAGTAAAGAGATTAAGACGAATTCCGGTATCACTCTTTTGGCGGATGATGTGATTGCCAACCTGAAAGGGCACGAAGAGGAGTTTGATGCTTTGGTGTTTTCGTGTGGAGATGCTGTTCCGGTGTTTGCCCAACATGCCGGAGAGCCTTACAATGTAACGTTATTTGAAGTGATTAAGGCTTTTACAGAGAAGGGCAAGATGATGATAGGTCATTGTGCGGCAGCGATGATGTTTGATATGGCGGGTGTTACCAAAGGCAAGAAACTTGCCGTTCATCCGTTAGCAAAGCCGGCGATAACGTTAGGTGAGGCTACTGATGCAGATTCGGAAATTGATGGTAACTTTTATACGGCGAAGGAAGAAAATCATATTTGGACTATGATGCCGGAGATGATTAAGGCGTTGAAAGAGTAATTTGATCTCGGACTGATGTTCCCGCTTGTGAGATTTGAGTAGCCAGACGCTTGCGCTGAATGAACTAAGTAGTTTCTACCAATTAGCTATGGCATGTGGTTTAACTGACTGTATTGTCCAGACTAACTAATGAAATTGCAGAGAAGCTTTGGGAAGGTATGCTGCTGTGATTTAAATTGTGGCAAACAAAGGAAAATAAATCGTAATAAAGGCTATGTAGGGCAAGTAGAGAGAACGGTGTCACTAGTGAATTTTCTTTAAAGCTCATCGTTTTGGGAGTCACTGGCACTAAGAGGAGTAGAGCATAACCAAACCGTAATTTGAACTGTGCCGGCAAGGGAAAGAGCTAAATTAATAACTTTGCTGACACGGTTTTCAGTTGACTGATTATCAACCTATAGGTTCCCGTTGCGCAGTGTCGTGAGGTTGCGCTGTGTACATTATAACATTGCGCTGTCTACGTGGAAAGGTCGCGCTGTCTACGTCATGACACAGAGCTGTCTACGTCGGGAGGTTGCGAAGCAAATATGATATTCGTTTCTCTTGGGAGTTCCCGTTTGGTATTGTTTTGTCTGAAGTAAGTACTTTAGACTCTTTCGTTACAAGTAAGTAAAACAATTGGCTTTCCCTCCTGAGCGAAGAAATATATCCCATACGTTTTTTACCATCTCTGTCACCTTTAAAATAAATAACCGTTTCCTATCCGTAACTGCTATAAAATGTTTAACTTTGCGTCTCAATAATGTAACAAATCATTCAGAATTATGGCAGCAAAACCAAGTATTCCTAAGGGAACCCGTGATTTTTCGCCTTTGGAAATGGCGAAACGTAACTATATATTCAATACCATTCGTGAAGTATTCCATCTGTATGGATTCCAGCAAATAGAAACGCCCTCTATGGAGAACCTTTCCACGTTGATGGGAAAATATGGTGACGAAGGCGATAAACTCTTGTTCAAAATACAAAACTCGGGCGATTACTTTTCTGGTATTACCGATGAGGAATTGCTGTCGCGCAACGCAGCCAAACTGGCAGGTAAGTTTTGCGAAAAAGGTTTGCGTTACGATCTTACCGTCCCCTTTGCTCGGTATGTAGTAATGCATCGCGAGGAACTCACCTTTCCTTTCAAGCGTTATCAGATTCAGCCGGTTTGGAGAGCCGACCGCCCTCAGAAAGGACGTTACCGCGAGTTCTATCAATGTGATGCCGATGTGGTAGGTAGCGATTCGTTGCTGAATGAGGTGGAGCTGGTGCAGATGATTGATGCGGTGTTCACTCGTTTCGGCGTGCGTGTAGCCATTAAAATCAACAACCGCAAGATACTTTCCGGTATAGCCGAAATCATAGGTGAAGCGGATAAAATTGTGGATATTACCGTAGCTATCGACAAACTCGACAAGATAGGGCTCGATAATGTAAATGCCGAGTTGGCATCGAAAGGTATTCCACAGGAAGCCATTGATAAGTTGCAGCCTATTATCCTGCTTAGCGGAACCAATGAGGAGAAAATATCCACGTTGAAGAATGTGCTGGCTACCAGCGAAACCGGATTGAAAGGGGTTGCAGAAAGCGAGTTTATTCTCAATGCTGTTGCCGGACTGGGCATTCATAGCGGAGTGGAACTGGATTTGACCCTGGCGCGTGGATTGAATTATTATACCGGTGCCATTTTTGAAGTGAAAGCGCTGGATGTGCAGATTGGAAGTATCAGCGGCGGCGGACGTTATGATAACCTGACAGGTGTCTTCGGTATGGCTGGTGTTTCGGGGGTAGGTATTTCATTTGGTGCCGACCGTATTTTCGATGTGCTTAACCAGTTGGATTTGTATCCGAAAGAAGCAGTGACGGGAACTCAGCTCTTGTTTGTTAATTTCGGAGAAAAAGAGGCTGCTTACTGTCTTCCCATTCTTGCCAAAGCCCGTGCTGC
>ERZ825137.586-NODE-586-length-50646-cov-5.518926_pt1 | contig 50646 bp, 59 predicted proteins | sample MGYA00519873_ERZ825137 | MGnify/ENA primary metagenome ERZ825137 (study PRJEB31778, sample SAMEA3449190) | human gut metagenome | biome: human gut; feature: human-associated habitat; material: faeces | place: United Kingdom | collected 2010/2012 ...
ACCTGTTGTCGCAGTTGTGCAAGCGCTTTTTCGTCCCGGAGCAGTCCTGAATTCAGGTTCTGGGTCACCGTCATGGTTTGCGGGGAAAGCTTGATCAGGTCCATTACCGTCGAGTCGACGAGGCTGCGGCACCAGGGAGCCGATTCGCTGTACGAGTTGAAAATCAGTACGTAATCTGAATCTATGCCCTGCGTTTTTTGTGCGATGTAACCCGATTCTGTGGGCTTATGTTGCCGGGCGGATACGGAATAGTATATTAGCAAGCATCCGCACAACAGGATCATGTGCTGGAAAGAACGGGAAACCTTGTTTGCGTTCTTCATTGTTGATTTGGTAAAGTTTAGGTCGAATTTGTGGAGGGGGCAAAAAATCCCGCCACGTCACGCAAAAATAACCATTTTATTTTAATGATATTAGCTAAAATGTTTGATTCGTACCATTAAACCGGTTTATAGGTTTCCTGTCATAAAAACGGATTGTCTTTCGGACGGTTTATATTTTATTGGTTTGTCGGGTTTTCATGATGTGTTAACCGTCGAGAGGACGAAAAAAGCTCCTGTAAAATTGCAAAAAACGATTTTTATGATTATATTTGACAAAATGGCAATAAAATTGCCCGCTTGGTAAAGCGTTAATGTTTGCGGGTTTTCCGGTTTTCTGAGACGCATAAACCGGGGTTGTGCGGGGCATTCCCGCATTTTTTGGCCCGATCTTCTCCCTGTTCCGTGTATGAAGCCGATTTCCCGGCGCTGTGGAAACCCGTCCGGGATTGAATATCCTTCGTGTATAAATTATACGGGATATCAACACGGGACCGATACATGAATGGTTTCCATCTAACACACGATATAGTATGACATACAACGACTTTTTGGCGAACCGCGTGCGCAAGGCGTTCGCGAACAAAAACGCCGCCTATACCGAAACGGTCAGTTTCGGGCAGTTGAATTTTCTGGTGAACGATTGCTTTTGCGCCGGTGTGAACGGTGAAGAACTGGAGATACATATCTCTCCGGATAAGGTGGCCCGCGGCCTGCACGGCCGCAAATTCCGCCGGCTCGATGAATCGGGGCGGCACCTCAGGGGCTTTATCGCGCTGGGTGCGGATGAACTGGCCTGCGATGAACGGCTCGAAGAGTGGATCTCGCTCGCCCTCGATTACAACCGCTACGTCCTGGCGCACGAAAGAAGCGAACCGCGGCGTGTCAAGGGGTGTCGCACGCGCCTTCCTTTGTAGATTTCCAGTATTTGTCCGGGTCGGTGTTTCCCGTTTTGCCGGGGCGCTCCGGATTGCTCCCGTGCTTTTCCCGATTGTTTTCCGGTTGTCTCCTGGCATTCCCGGGCCGTTCCCTCGTTTTTCCTGTTTGTTCTCCGGATATGTCTGATGCTTTGCAGGTTCCGGGATTCACGCGTTCAGGTCGGCGAACCAGTAGGTATAGAAACGTTCCGTACCGTCGTCGAGCCTGACCGGATAACTTTGCTGCATCGGAGCCCCGAGCGTGAAAGGCACTCTCGTGCGGAACATTCCCCCGCCGTAACAGAACGTATGGTATTCGCCGTTTTCCCCGCAGGGATCGACTCCTTCGGGCAGGTCGGCGACCAGTTTCGCGTCGATCCGGCGCCCGATGAACTCTCTGCCCAGCACGTCGGCCGTCGTGGTGACGATGACCGTTTCCAGTCCCGAAGCCAGGAACTCTTCCATGATCTGCCCCGAGGTGCGGCCCCACAGTGGTTCGATCACCTCGATTCCGTAGGGGGCAAGCTGTTTTTCCCGGTATGTGCGCACGTCGTGCAGGAAAATATCGCCGAAAATGAACCGGCCGGCTCCGATCGCTTTAAAATGCTCCACGGCGCCGCGCATCGCCGTTTCGTAATCTTCCATGTTCCCTTTGGGCGTCAGGTCGACGACATAAAGCGGAATCCCGATGCTGTCGGCCTGCCGTTGCAGCAGCTCCGTCGGGATGCCGTGCATCGACGACCGCCGGGTGCTGCGGTTGACTGTCGTGAGCAGTGCGACGATCTCGTAACGATCCTCTTGCAGAACTTGGTGGAGGGCGAGGGCGGAATCTTTGCCGCCGCTCCAGTTGAAAACCGCTTTCGGGCGGATGTGGTGCGTCATGGTATCGGGTTTTGTGCCGTTAGCGTGAATGTTCCCGTGTCTCCGGATTCGGCACAGAACAGCGCGCTGACCAGTGTAAAGTACTCGGGAAGCTGTCCGTCACGGCTCCATTTCAATTCGTTGTGAAGCAATTCCGAGCTGATGGCGCCGATGTCGAAGCCGAACGCTTCGAGCGAAGGCCGCACCCGGTCCGGGTGGCGGCACGGAATACCCTTGTGCCGGGTGCAGGTGCCTTCCGGGCAAGCGAAACAGGTTCCGGCGAAAAAGGCACGGCTGCCGGGATGCTTCCGTTCGATCGCCAGCAGTTGCGGGTCGATCGCCGCGCGTACCCGGGCCAGCATCTCCCGTCCCGCTTCGGTCGCTTCCTCCGGGGTGGCGAGGCGATTGCGTAGAGCCTCGTCCGGAATGATCCGGATGCCCGCGATCCACGCCACGGTATAACCGGCGAGCACTTCCGAAGGGTCGAACTCGTAGGGCGGGCAGGCCCAGCAATGGCCGTAACGGCCGCATTCGCGGCAGTAGGCGATAAATTTCTCGGGATTGCGGAAGCGGCGGGTCAGTTCCGCCAGCGGCAGCGTTTCGGTGAGCGTTTCGGTCCGGTACATATTTTCAGGGCAACGGTACAAAAATATTCGTTATTTTTGTAAAAACAACTCCGCATGAACCCTCCTGAGAAAACAGTTGCCGGTAAAAATATGACGAAATCCGTACACGAAATGTCCGCTTCGGCCCGTCAGGTCGAAACAGTCGATGGCACAGGCGTGCCAGCCGTCCCGAATGTCCTTGGCACTCCTGACTCCCGGTTTTCCGGGCGCGAGCGTTCTGTCGATCCCGCCAATGTCGGGAAGCAGGTGCGCCCGGCCGGTTCCTGCGGATACCTGCACGTGTATACCGGCGACGGTAAGGGCAAAACCACCGCGGCTTTCGGGCTGGCCGTGCGTGCATTGTGTGCCGGGCAAAGCGTCTACATCGGCCAGTTCGTCAAGAGCATGCGCTACAACGAGACGAAAATAGAAGGCATTTTCGACCGGATGCGGATCGAGCAACTCGGGCGCGGCTGTTTTATCGGCCACGATCCGGAGCCCGCCGATGTAGGGATGGCCCGCGAAGGATTGGCCCGGTGCAGGGCGTTGCTTGTGTCGGGGGAGTACGACCTGGTGATTCTCGACGAACTGACCATTGCGCTCTATTACCGGTTGCTGACGGTGGGCGAGGTGCTCGATGCGCTGCGGGCGCGGCATCCTTCCGTCGAAGTGGTCGTTACGGGACGTTATGCGCCGCAGGAGCTGGTCGACGAAGCCGACCTGGTGACCGAAATGCGGGAAGTGAAGCACTATTATACGCAGGGAGTACTTTCACGCGAGGGGATCGACCGCTGAGGGAGCGAAGCTAAAAAGGCAACATTCCCGGACAACTGGCAGGTACGGCACAACGGTTATGTCCGGCGAAACGTGCCAATATCGGCGATCTCCTGCGCTGCACAAAACAAACTTTCTTTCGGGCTACCGGAAAGAGGGAAGATCAAATACTGGCGGTTGGCACGGAAAAAGGTCGGGGTCGAGGCTTTCTGCCAATTCATCGAGCGTAAAGGACGTATTCGGCTTTCCGCGGCGCTCTGCACGGTACGCGCGATTGCGTCGGCACTGTAGGGATACTGTACTTGTTCGACCGGCAACGTCAGCATCGCGTGAATGCCTCCCGTCAGCATTTTGTACTCCGACCCTGTCGGTTTTCGCGCCAGCTCAAAACTGGCGCGTTTTTCACACATGCATGGACAATCGTCGCGGAGCTATTTTCGGTCGCATCGTCCGCTACTCGCCATGCGTGAAACTATACGGGGTTTTATTGAAGAGAAGTTCGTGAGGAAATCGAAGTGTTGTGCGAAATTGCAGCCGAATGCAAATTGAAATCGATGGAAATAGGATAATTCATCATTTCCTACATCAATGAACGAAAAACGCCACTTAATTATTCATTAAGTGGCGTTTCCAATGGAGGTCTGAAGCGCAATGGTGACAACCTAATCGAATTGAACCAACCTTAACTTTTATTAACACTAAATCAATCGTTTACACAATAAAGAAGTACAAAAAGATACATGCCCATCAAATGAAATAAAGAATATGTAATACGCTGGTAATACAAAAATATCATCACAAATTCCCAAAATTCCTAAGAATCATCTCATTCCATTTCAACATAAATTTCACCTGCCAATTTGCACCTCTGTTTTAATCAATGAAACCTCCATTTCACGCCCTTTCATATGGGCATGCAAGGAGATAATCCGATCGGAAATTTCGGACATTTTTTCCACTTACATAATTCATTTTCAGGATATAGAAATCAATGAAGAATGAAAATTTTCTCATCTTACTTTTCCTACACCCATAGTTATTGCCGATTCATATGCTTATGTTTGTCATGGAAACATAAAACCCTCATTATATGGCAAGTATCAAATTTTTTACACGAACCACAAGCAAAGACTCAATGTCTGTTATTCACGTTACAATATCGTTGGGACGAGGCAAACAATTTTACCTCAATTCAGGTTTAAAAGTTTTCAACGATGCATGGAGTAATACTACGCAAGGAATAAAACCTCGCTATCGATACTCCGAAATATATACTCAGGCAATGGGCAGTCAACTTGAAACGAAACTGCTTGCGCTTCGCACATTCCTAATGTCCAAAATCATTGACGATGTTCAAGGAACGTTAACAAAGGAACATATCCAGAACTTAATAGATGAATTTCATCATCCCAAAAGAACATATAAAAAGAGAAGAAACGATCCGGATGAGCATTGCCCCAAACACGAAACGTTACTTCAATTCATCGAAAGATACGTCCAAGAGATCGAATCCGGTAAACGTCTGAATAATAAAAAACTTCGATACGCTTATTATACAATTAAGAACTATAAAGGCTTTCTCGTTCAATTCAAACTGTATTGTCAAGTAAAAAAACAAAAGTTCGATTTCGATGACATCGATCTGAAATTTTATGACACAATGGTGGCTTATTTTACCAATAAAGGATACTCCCCAAACACGATTGGCCGCCATATAAAAGAGTTGAAAATAATCATGCGGACCGCTTACGACGAAGGCTTGACCGACAACAAAATAGTTGAAAACAGGAAATTCAAGGTTCTGACAGCCGATGTCGAGAATATCGCATTGAGTGAGAAAGAACTGGATAAACTCGCCAACGTCTTTCTCGGAGAGCACGAGACAGAACTTCGACAAACAAGAGATGTATTTTTAATTGGCTGTTATCTCGCTCAACGATACAGTGATTACTCACGAATAAATCCAGCCATGATCAAAACTTTAGATAGTGGAGAAAAATATATCGACCTCGTACAAAAGAAAACCGGAACACGCGTCCAAATACCCTTAAATCCTCGGTGTCAAAACATCTTGGAACAATACAATTACCAATTCCCAAAATTAGCGAATGTAACGATAAACAAGAACATTAAAGAAATCGCCCGCCGCGCTGGAATCACCGAAGACGTAACTATCCATTTCATCCAATGCGGTGAAAAAAGAGAAACTACGCTGCCTAAATACGAATTAATCACTACGCACACTGCACGTCGAACTGGAGCGACCAACATGGTACTCGCTGGTGTTCCGATTGAAGAATGTATGGCTGTAACCGGCCACAAATCGAGAGCCCAGTTCGAACGATATGTCAAAATCAGTCTACAGCAAATGCTGGCCAAGCTCGTCAATAATCCATACTTTAAAACAGGGGGCAGTTATAACCCCATGCTATCACCGGAAACTCTATTGAATCAATTCAAATTATTCATGTCGTCGATGTTTGCAAATCAACAACAGTAATGTATGGATATGTTCCCGAACGACACTACGAGTGTAGATCAACGACACATCTGTTTCATTTACAAAACACAAATCAGCAGCATATTCGATTCTATCGATTTTATTCTCTCGTGTTTTCGGATGGTGAAACAATATGGAGATGATTTCATGACACATGTACCATGTGACCATTCATCGATTCACTCATTCCCGTATGAAAGAGAAGAATTTGTATACTCTTTTATTGTCAGCCAGATTCAATATCTGTATCATGGGTTACCCGCACTCTGTCGATTTCTAAGAAACCAAGAGGCCGACTACATCGACTACATGAAAGATAAATTCATCAAAAAATACGGCCAAATCGCCGAAACCGTTGCCATAAGTAAATCCGATCTTTTTTCCTTGTACGATTGCGAACTTTCCGATCTTATGAATAACATTTATTTGTCACTAAAAGTAGTGTTATTTATGACCGATCATTTTGAGAAACTAATTCGTACCAGCACAGATACGGTCGAATCTCATTTTCAAGCCGACCACGCCTACAAACACATCTCACCTGAGATGTTCCTGCCTGACATATGCTCACAATCCGTGGATAAAATATTGACAGGGATCAATAAGATCAAACGATCTATCACAGATTTTTCTGTCCGACATGTTGAACTCTCCACTGAAAAAATAATATGGAGAGGAACATCTGCTGAACTGGCTTACCTTTTCGAACAGCTCAGTTACAAAGGCTACATTGAAAATCCAATCTCGAATAATGGAGAAATGAATAAGACCCAGCTTGCTCGACAGATATGGGAGCATGTTGCACCTGAGGATGGTAAAGAAGAAACCTTCATAGTCGATATGAGAGGCAGTCGCTTAAGTGAAAGCAGCCCATTCGGGAAAGCGATTGATTCAATACCGAGAAACAGAAAAAGTTAAGAAACGACAAGTACGTACTTCAAATGTACTTTGTACGGCATAAATCTACGATCACCTACATCTTATTTTGAGACACAACTAATTCTAATTGATTATGTCTCAAGAAATTTATCTTAACGGTCTTACCGTAGACCAACTGTGCAATTTGATCAGGGAATCCGTTCATGAAGAAATGAAGTATCTGAAACCGGGTTCCAATAAATCGGAAAACAAATATCTTACCCGAAAAGAAGCTGCTCGAAAACTGAAAATTTCGCTGGTAACACTAACCGACTGGGTCAACACGAAAAAAATCAAAGCCAATAAAATTGGCGGCCGAGTTTTGTTCCGCGAAAGTGACGTCGATCAGGCTCTCATCGAAATCGTTCCTTTCAAACGTAAACGGCGATAATCATGGCAGAGAAATATATTCGTGTCGGAACTACTTTGTACAAAATAGTTCAGCGGCCATTGATCAGCGGTGATTATGTCGAAGACAAGGTTGCATGGAACTACGAAACGCTCAGACAAGACTATGGCCGCGGAAATCTCCCTGACATCGAGAAATACGATGGATTCTGTATCATTCCCGACCACTTGAATTACACCAAAGTCTACGGTTCGTATTTGAATCAATACGAGCCGATCCCCTATCTTCCACAAGATGGATCATGCCCACAAATTATTAAGTTTCTCATGCATATTTTCGGGGAGCAACTTGAACTGGGACTGGATTATCTACAAATTTTATACACTCGACCCACCCAAATTCTTCCAATCTTATTGCTGGTTTCCAATGAACGGAATACCGGCAAAACGACATTCCTCCGGTTACTTAAAATGATTTTCGGGAAAAATGCTACGTTCAATTCGAACGAAGATTTCCGTAGTCAATTCAACGCGGATTGGGCCAATAAGTTACTCGTGCTGGTTGACGAATTGTTACTCAACAAAATCGAGGACACGGAAAAGATCAAGAGCCTGAGCACTGCGGGCGACTACAAAATTGAAGCAAAAGGAAAAGATCGACGTGAAATCGAATTTTTCGCCAAGTTCGTGCTTTGCTCAAACAACGAACGTAATCCGATAATAATTCCACCGGAAGAAACTCGATTTTGGGTGCGTAAAATTGATCCCGTAATAAAGGACGACACACATCTGCGTGAAAAAATGAGAATGGAGATCCCTGCTTTCCTTCAGTATCTGCTCCAAAGAAAACTGACGACCCATCCCGAATCACGGATGTGGTTCAATCCCAAGAGTCTTGTAACTCCAGCCTTACGAAAAATTCAAAAATACAACACGAACAAAGTCGAAGTTGAAATGGCCAACTATTGCTTCGATATTATGGAAAAACTTCAAACAGACCGTTTTTGCGGTTGTCCTAAAGATTTCATCGAAGTTATCCGAGCTGCCGGACTTAAAGTCGATTTAACACAGATTCGTAGTATTCTACGGGACAACTGGAAACTCAAATCTGAGAATAACTCCGAGTATGTATTTTATGGAATCGATCACATAGGGGAATTGGTTCCTCAAAAAAAGAAAGGCCGGTATGTCGTTATTCGTAGAGAGTTGGTAGCGCGAATAGCCGAATGAATGTTGTATTGTTGTTTTTATCCCCTAAAATCAACAATGAGACGCATTACGAGCACACAACAATTACGCAACAAATGCACAACAAAATACCAATTGTCGCATTCCCCTTGTTGCATTGTTGCATTTTTGTTGTGTACCCAATCTTCTTATCTATAAATAATTAACAACATAATGCAACAAAAACAACATAAAATAACAAAGCCGCTCCAAAACAAACTTATACACTTAAATATTTTAAATCATACAAACTATGGGCGGGAAATTCAGATGTACAAAACAGGGCAGTAGGAAATACTGTATAAGAAGCAATATTGCAATGAGTTACAGGTGAGCGACAAATTTCGGCGGCACAATTCAGTTGTGCATTTACTTGGATTTACTGGGATTCAGCTTGGATTTTGAGCCCGCGAACCGCAGCATCATTTGGATTCAACTGGGATTTTATTGGGCGCGTAGTTGTACTGCGTGCCTTTTTTGTGCCCATTCCCCATCACGACAGCGTAAGACCGCGAAATCGCCGAAAAACGGGCCGTAAAGACCGAAGGAAACATGCGGTGTTCTTTACCGCCCCGATCAGCCGATGATTTAGAGATGTCACACCAAAAATGCACATTTGAATTGCTCGGGAAAACACTCTTTTTGCAGGTTGCTGTGACAGTTGCTGTGACATTTGGGGTGACAAAATTACGAGATTCGACCCCCTATATTGCCAAAATATGGGGCAAAATCGGGCATTTTTGAGGGATTCGCCCCCCTTTAATACCAAAAAAAGAGGGGTTTTGTTCTGTGGTTTTTACCTAATATATCGCTCATTATTAGTAATATAACCGATAAACCGCAATAAAAAAGCGCACAAAAAAAATTTCTGCACGCTTTTCAGCCCTGTTTTGGCCCGTTTTGCACTGTTATTCCGCCCGAACCACTCCGATTACGAGAGCCAATGAGTAAATCTGCGATTTTTCAAGCTGGAACGGCTCGTATTCCGGATTTTCGGACACCATCGTAATATGATGGTTATCTTCTCCCTTTCTCACCCGTTTGATGAGAACTCCCTGCTCGCTGTCTATCACATAGGTCCGGTTCCATTGAAAAAATGTATCGAGAGGCAAGCGCTTGCAAGCCACAATATCCCCGCTGTAATACTTCGGCTGCATTGAATCACCCTTAACCGGAATCAGAAATTCCGCCCCTTTGAACATCGGAATTACATAGTGCTCGCACTCGTACTCCATTACTATCTGGCTATTATCCGAGAGGACCCCGGCCATCGCATCGATCGGGATCAGGGGAATACCTTCCTTTGATTTATAGGCGATCGGAGCTTCTCCGCGCTCTGGGGTTGGTTGAGGAGGAGTATTGAGCATATCACCTTGCCCTGTCAGTAGCCAAACAGGGTTCATATCTAAACAATAGCCTAATATTTTCAGAAGCACACCTTCTCCCAAATCAGCATCTCGTTTCTCTTGAGTTCGTAAATACCCATTGGACAACCCAATTTCTTTCTCTAATCGGGTGGGTTTCAGCCTTTTTTTGTCTATGTATTCGAATACTCGGTTTATAGCTTTCATGGGAAAATAGAAAAAAGTTTACAATACGCTTGACTAAATAAACAATAGTCTATATATTTGCATTGAGGTTATGAATGTAACCACCCGGACAAATATAGTAAAATAATTGAGTCTTATGGCGAAAGTACTTGTAGAACATGGGGAAGTTGTCAAGCTGGCACAACTACTCGGAGTAGCCCGCAAAACTGTGGGGGAAGCCTTGAGCGGTCAGACGAATACGGCACTGGCCAAGAAAATCCGCAAGCTGGCAATCGATCGCGGCGGAGCAATCAAAAACAACACGAAAAAACCATCCAGCCATGAATAATACACGCAGAAAGGCCCTCCGGGAACTAATCGATAGAATCGAGGGAGCCAAAATGGAAATCGAGGAGATCAGAACCGAGGAGGAAGAATATTACAACAACATGCCGGAAGCCTTCCAAGACGGAGAGAAAGGAGATCGGGCCCAGACGGTGATCGAGTACCTCGATGAGGCGATGACAGCAGCGGATAATGTTGTGGAGAACCTGACAGAAGCTGCGGAATAGAACTCTGACGGCCATGAAACGCTTTGTGAAATACTGGATGATTCGGTTACTGGGCCGGGAGTTCGTCGCACTGCCCATGAGGTGCAAACTGGTCGGCCTGTGGTGGTGTCTGTCGCTAATGGTTCTTTGTGGCTATGCAGACCCTCAGCCACAATGGCCACTGCTAATCGTCTTGGCAGACTTTGCAGGTAGCAGCTTCGCAATCACGGCAGTTTTTAAGACAAGCAAATAACAGAGTATAATCTATATGCAACTGAATTTTAACCTCACGCAAGAAGAACATTCCCTTGTTCTTAAAATTGAACGGCGCGTACGTCAAATGTGGCCAAATGCAGATTCCGTATCGCGAGCAATGGATATAGTAGCTACGCACAACCACATTTGTAGGCTCCGCTTGGCCGATCTGCTGAAGGCCGATGATTTCAATTTTGCCCATGACATTATAGGAATTGCCGAACATCTGGATAGGAAAAACCTTGTATTGAAACACGGTTTTTATCCCAGATTCTCGGAATAGTGGATTTATCTTCCGTGAACGCGGAAGATGTTATCCGGAGCGATACCGGCACGGGAACGAAATGTATGCTCAAAAATCAGTGTTATGATACGCAAATGGATAAAAAAACTTCTCGCACCAATCATACGAGAAGTTCTGAGAGAAGAAGAAACCCGCATCAGGGAAGAAGCGCATCGATGCGTTCTTGAAACTCTTGGGCAATGTCTGGATAAAGTCCTACGAACTTCCGTTTAGATTCCTCTATCGAGGCATTGTAGATGACAAGCTGCTCGGGTGTCAGGGCTTTTTTCAACGCTTTCATGCTGGCCATAATCGCCCAGAAACGCATAGCCAATTCATCAGAACTATTCATATCGCTAAATATTTGTGGTTGAGAGAACAAATATAGCGATTTCTCCCGTGAACGCGGAAGGCGTTACCCGGAGCGATACCGGCACGGGAACCATAGCAATAAGAGAAAAATGGAACTTTATAACGGCAGATTGTGTGCAACATATACCGACCTCGAGGGCATTATAAGCCAAGAGGCAATTCGGCAGAATGTCGCTCGCGGTAAAATCGAACAGTTGCAGCGCGGCGGCAACAACCGCAAAGCGCTGTTCGCCGTGGACAGTTTTCCCATCCACCTCAAGAACGAGTTATACAAGACCCAGCCCGATTTGCAGGCACAGGCTGAGAGCAAAGAATTTATCGACGAGATCGTTCCGGACGGGTTTGCCATGAACTTCTATGCAGAATATAAGGTTGACGGGGTTCGGGGACTGAGTTATGCGAAACAGCAGGAGTACTCGAACAATGCAGCCATCTTGGAGGCGTTCCGCTCCCGGCTGGAAAAGGCGGACTCGCAGCGTTTGCGCCAAAGCCGTCCCCGGATCACGCGGTCAGAATTTTGGTCACGAGCCGCCCGAGCCCTCCGGCGCATCGGGGACAAATATCCGCACACGTTACCGGAGAATCCGCGCCGCCTGCAGGAGAAGTTCAACCTGTTCTTTAAAGGAGGCCGGCCTAATTACGAGGTACTCATTACAGGGAAGTTCGGGACACGGAATGCCGCGATCGTTCGCACGGAAGAACAGCAGTCACTGTTGAAAACACTGATGGCCGATTCGCAGAACCTGAATCTGCAACAGGTAACCAATATGTACAATGCCGTCGCAGAGCGAATGAATTGGGGCACCATTGATCGCACCACTATTGTCAAAACATGGGCGAAACGCTGGGGTCTTGAAACTGCAGCCGGACGTTTGGGAGCCTCCGAATTCCGCAACCATCTTTCAATGCAGGTAAAACGTCGTCGACCATCCCTCCCGCTTTATATGTGGAGCCTCGACGGCTGGGATGTCGAGCTGTATTTTCAGAAAACCGAAACGGACAAACGGGGATATACCACTACGACCTATTCTAATCGACTCACGATAGTTGTGGTTCTCGATCCGTGCGGTAATTACCCGATCGGCTATGCTATCGGACGTCAAGAGGAACCGGAACTGATTAAAGCGGCGCTTAAAAATGCCGTAAACCATACCGCCGAACTATTCGGCCAGCGTTACCGCTCGAATCAGGTACAGAGCGATCATTATGCGTTGAAAACAATGCTTCCCTTTTACCAGCTCGTCGGCGACAAGGTTACGCCCGCACAGGTAAAGAATGCGAAATCGAAGCCAGTAGAGCCGTACTTCAAATATCTGAACGAAACTTATTGCCAGTTCTGCCGGAATTGGTCGGGCTTTGGCATCACTTCCAACAAAAAAAGACAGCCGAACAATGATGCGCTGAATGCCCGTCGCAAAGAGTTTCCCGACGAGGCCGGTTGCCGGGCCCAGATCGAGCAGATCATAGCCTCGGAACGTGCTGCCAAGCGGGAGGAATATCTGAAGTTGTGGGCCAATGTCCCGCAGGAGCGCCGTCTGCCTCTCTCGCTGGATCAATACCTACTCAATTTCGGAGCTGAGACAGGCTACAAGAACGCCCTCGAGGGTTCGGGTCTGAACGTGAAGCTACTCGGGGCCCGCTGTTCCTACGACTGTTTTGATCCGCGGTTCCGTCAGTACGCGCATGTGCGCTGGAATGTAAAGTACGACCCGGACAACCTCGACCATGTACTGGCGGTCAATGACGACGGAACATTACGGTTCCTGCTCGAGAGCAAGTATGTGCAACCGATGGCGCTGGTGGAACGAACCGAAGGCGATGCCGCCGAGCTCGCCCGTGTACAGCGGCACAATCAACAGCTCGAAGGCTACATCAAAGGACAGATCGCCATTGCTGGCGAACACGTCGAGCAGCTATTCACACACAATCCACAACTGGACAATACGCTGGCCCGTGCCGTACTCTGCGATTCACGCGGACAGCATAAAGACCGGCGCAATGCCCGCCGCCTTGCCGCTGTCGACGTGGAAGCCATCGAGGTCAAACCGGTGGAGGATAACGCCCTTCCGCAACCGAAAAAGAAAGAAGAATCGATATTTAATCTGTACTGATATGAAAACCGATGAAAAACAAGCCATAGCGGCTCTATTGAGGGAATATTGCGAGGTTAAGGGCAGTCAGAACAAAGCGGCGGCCACGCTCAAGGGTGTCAGCGCCGCCACCCTTTCACAGATTCTCAACAGTAACTGGGAGCTGATTACCGATGAAATGTGGCGCAACATTGCAGCGCAAATCGGCTACGATGCCCGGCAATGGGTGGTTGTGCAGACCGAAGGATACAATCGCATGTACAAACTGCTTGCCGATGCACAGGAGAATGCGCTGGTTTTGGCCGTCACAGGCGACGCCGGCTGCGGCAAATCCCAAGCTATCCAGCGTTATTCTCGCAGTCACCGCGATGTGTTTGCGCTCTCGTGCTCGGAGTACTGGAACCGTAAACAGTTCCTCACGGAGCTGCTGCAGGCAATGGGCGTCGAGGCCACAGGCAGCACGGTTGCCGAAATGATGTCCGAGGCCATTTTGAACCTCAAACGAAAAGCGACCCCGATCATCGTACTGGACGAGGCCGATAAACTGAGCGATCAAGTCCTTTACTTCTTCATTTCGCTGTATAACAAACTGGAGGACCATTGTGCGATTATCATCTGCGCGACGGACTACCTCAAAAAGCGCATTACGCGCGGGGTAAAGGCGAATCGGAAGGGGTACAAGGAGATCTTCTCGCGTGTGGGCCGCAAATTCATTCCGATGCCGGTGGTAAACGGAACGGACATCGCGGCCGTTTGCATAGCCAACGGCATCGCCGACAGGGCCAAGATCGAGGAGATCATCGACGACAGCGAGTGCGACCTGCGCCGAGTCAAACGCTTGGTCCATGCAGCGAAAAAAGAGGCTTCAAACGGCAATTAAACGGTGTTTGAATGGGCAGAGCGATAAGCAATAAAAATGTCGCTGATGCGAAGTTCGACATAGCTCCATTCGACGGGCCATTCCGAGCAGCTTTCGGTCGTCCCGAGCTGAAAGGATCATGGCTGATCTACGGAGCCTCCGGCAGTGGGAAGACGACGTTTGCGCTGCAACTGGCCAAGTACCTGACTCGCTTTGTCGATAAAGTGGCTTTCGACTCCCTTGAGCAGGGACTGAGCGGCTCACTGCAGAAAGCATGGAACCTGGTCGGCATGGAGGAGGTCGGAACGAAAGCGATCCTCCTGCACAAAGAGGGCATCGAGGAGCTTCGGGCCCGGCTCTCGAGGCGCAAAAGTCCGGATGTGATCTTCATCGATTCGGTAATCTGTCTGATCGGCATGCGGATGTCGGATTACCTGAAACTGATGAATGACTTTCCGAGTAAGCTGTTCATATTCCTCGCGCACGAGGACGACCGGGGCAAACCGTCGCCAGCCCTTGCCGAGAAGATTCGTAAGCTATCGGACATCAAAATGCACGTGGAGGGATACAAGGTTTTCACGACGACGCGCTACGAGGATCGGGAAAAGGGGGAAGGAGTCGAGGACTTCGTGATATGGGAAAAAGGTGCGGCAGAATACAATGCAGAGTTTTAATTCTTAACTACAAAGTTATGGCACAAAGTATCATGGACAAGCAGAAAAAGTGGCTGTTGCGGCAGTTTCACACGCTTTGCAGCCGACTGCATTTGTCGGCAGAGGAGAAAGCGGCGATCATCGAAGGTTACGGCGTCGAGAGTTCGGCCGACATCGGCAACGAGGACCTGTTGAATCTTTGCCGGATGCTCGAGGGGCGTCTGGACAGCGATGCGTTGAAGATGGACCGTTTGCGCAAACAGGCTATCGCTGCCATCGGCGGATGGCTGCGGATGCAGGGAAAACCCGAAAGCATCGCCCAGATCAAAGCGATCGCCTGCCGGGCCACCCAGTACGAGAACTTCAACAAAATTCCGGCCGAACGCCTGCGGAATATATACAACACCTTCCTGAACAAGCAGAAGGATTCCAAAGCGATCGACGAACTGGTGAGCATGGCGGTCTATTCGCAGCGTGCGAGCCATCAACCCGTATGTTGATATGATCCCGGCATTGGAGACATACATCGAGCGCTACTACAACGACTGGCTGCAGTGTTCCCGGCGCAGTTGTTCCGCGCTCGGTATTCGGCAAGAGGCGGAAGATATACTCGCCGATGTATTGGAATCGTTTTGCCGCCGCTCGGAGGAAAGGCAGCTCGACATGCTCGCTCATGAGCAGGCTGGAGACCCCAAATTGTTCTTCTATATCCGTAAGGCTATCCATATTCGGGCATGCCTGTTCAGAAAGAATGTCCGGATAAGCCGGTCGATCGACGAATATCCGTATCTCCCATGCCTCCGCGAACAAGAACGAGAGGAGTGGAATATGGATGAAGAACAGTTTGTAAGATTTCGGAATGCGGAGGCCAAACTGCGGGCCGATGACTACATCGATCCGGAGTTACTCTACGACGGACATGGCCATATCAATCGTTATGTGCTCTGTAGCACTTCGATGGTCAAGATTGTCTACACGGCGTTCCTCGACTCCAAGAGGAAGAGGAATTGCGGGCGCTACTCCAGTGCAGTCGCTTTTTTGAAAAACCAAAGGCAAATGTAAGAAGATTGTTAACCCTTAAAACCACAAAGCAATGAAAGTAAAAGTAACATGGCGGGCGGATAACCCGTTTATCGCGGCCGAGAAGCGCGATATGGTCAGAACGGCCGACCTCCCCGAAAAGAAGCTCGACAATACCGATCAGATCGAGGAATGGGCGCGGGAAGCGACCCCGGAAGGTTTCCACCTGCACACGATCGACTGCGACCTGTGGCAGCTCGAGTTTAGCTGGTAACCCGGACAGACACGGAGTGCATGAATAACATTTTTAACCTTTAATCATTCAGTATTATGAGCAATCAAAAATCGATTATCGGTCGCGGATATATTCCACGTGGCGTACTGGCAGTCTGCCTCAAAACCAACTCAGACACAAATCTCGGTGAAGTCGAGTACAAAATTATCCATGATCCCTACGAGCGTATCTTCGAGGATCGGAGAGTTTTCGCAGCACTGACACCACGCCGTCAGAAACTGATGGCGGTCAATGTGCTGGACGCGAATACGGGATTAACCTATGCGGTCGAGTACAAACCGGTGAACCTTGTTTGCGAGCCTACACGGACGGAGAAACCGAAATCCTCAGAATCCGACGAGAAGATCGATTTTATCGAACGGACCAAACAGATCGCCAAAGAGCTGCAGACCCTGTTCAGTAATACCGAGACCGGAATCTACGAAAAATGCGGCGTCGCTTTTTTTTCGATCTCGGATAACGGAGATGGCAAAACCTCTTCGGGTCTCGGGTTTGTGGCAGGCAGCGGAGGACGGATTATTGACAGCATCAGTTCAGCCTGTTTGGAAAACTCTCAAGTCCTCGATCTGGTAGAATGCGGTATTCTGAAGGCTGAGATGCGGAAAATATGTAAGCAACCGGAAGCGAAATAACAATCATTCATTTTTTATACCAATGGCAAAGAGAGAAAAGAAAGTGATCGTATCGGGCATTACGCGCGAGCAGATGGAGGATGCGTTCGGCCATTATGCTACGGCGGATGCCGAAGTACAAAGTATCACCGCATCGATGGACAAGGAGTTCGTCGCTATCCGCGAGCGTCATGCGGACCGTCTTGCGGAGCTCGAGGGACAGAAAAAAGAAGCGTTCGAGACCATGCAGGTCTTCGCCACGGAGAACCGCGAGGAGTTGTTCTCTAAGCGCCGGTCGTTGGAAACGACGCACGGCACGCTCGGTTTCCGCATGGGAACCCCGAAACTGAAAACGCGCAAGGGCTTCACGTGGGCGGCAGCTTTGGAAATGGTGCGCGAGTTCCTGCCGTCGTATGTACGCACTACCGACGAGGTGGCCAAAGACAAATTGCTGGCCGACCGGGAACAGGAACAGATGCCGGAGTTGATGCTCAAGTGCGGAATTTGTGTGACACAGGACGAAACGTTTTTTGTAGAACCGAAAAAAGAGAAGGAGAATTAGGCTGAATGAACAAGACGCGAGAGTACCGCAGATCTGCTGTCGAACTGTGCCGCAACTGCAGTGGCCGGGGCTATACTTATGAACCCGATCACGGTGGAGTCCGAATGACGGAAATATCCGTTGTTCCCTGCCCGGTATGTGACGGCCGGGGCCGGGTCTGGAAAGTAAACGAAGGGACGGTCCGAGTCGAACCGTTTGAAGGACAGACGGAATAAAAAAGACCCGCCAACCGAAAAATCAGCTAACGAGTCTAAAGTCGAGTTTTGACAAAGATAGCGATTTTTTCGGCAAATGGGCAAAAAGGGTGGAAAAAGGAATATCAACACGCTGCGACGTATCAAACTGGTTTGCGACATCGTGAACGAGCATTACGAAGCGGGCGTTTTGGCCAAATGCTACAAAGCCGTTTGGAGAAACCATGTTTACCCGGTTTATCCGATGTGTTACCGCACGTTCCTGAACTATGTTGCCACCCCACCGACCCTCCTTCGGGAGGCGGAAAAAGCCGAAGCAGGGCGGCAGCTCACGCTGTTTTGACGATCCCCCGACCGGAAACGGCCGGGGGATTCGTTTATTTCGGAGCGGCGATACTGAGGCGCAGCGGTTGAGTCACCGGCTGAACAGGCGGCACCCCCATAGCATCGCGGCAATGGGTGATCCAGCTTTCGATGTCCTCACAAACTTGCTCGTGATTGTGGTCTGTCGTGGATTCATAGGCCCGGAATAATCCGGCCTGCCGGGTGCCGTCATCGTAGGAGAACCCCAGTAGGGCCTGAGTGATCCCGTCGATGATCTCGAAACGTTCGAGCGCCTGATTCCGGTAACGGTTTCCTGTTTCAGCCGTAGCCACGGTGGCTGTGATGATATGCAGCCGGATGATGATGTCGGCCTCCCGGACCCGTTGTCCGCAATAACTCCAGCGGAATGTGTCGAACTCGACGAGTACGGCAGGCACGGTAAATGGCCGCTGGCGAGTAAGCTGGATGATGTGCTGGTTCCACAAATCGAAATGCCGCAGTACTGTTTTTTTGTCCTTGCGTTTTTCCGCGTCCGGTTCGAAGGTCGGTACACCGTCGATGTACACGATCTGTTGCAGCCTCTGTTCGAGAGCCAGGTAAAGTGGTTTTCTCATTTTATGGTAATTTTAGATAGTTCTCTGCTGATACGTTCGAGATTGCGGGTTACGATAGCAGTAATGGCCTGCTGTACTTTTTCGTGATCGCCGATGAACTGCCGCTGGGGCATGCTCATGGTTCGGGTATGTGCCCGAACGCGGTAACGTTGACCGCCCCGGCTACGGTAATGTGCCGGAACGTTCTGCCGAAACAGGCCGCCTTCGTTATGTAAGGCTGCGTAGGGCTTATCGGAAGTAAACACGACACCCCGGCCCCGGACTTCGGCCCGGATTCCGCGACGCATAGCTCCCGTAACGATCAAAATAGTCGTACTGCCGCCTTTCGACAGCACTTTCTTAGGCTCCCACCGGGCTCCGAAAAAACCTTGCTCACGGAAATTGTTGTCGAACATTTCGGCGAGCTTGACCCGCATGTCATTCAGCACGTCGGGCATTATATCGTGTTTTTTAGCCATTTTTTGTTTTTTGGATGAGAAAAACCGTTATTTTTGCGAAAAGCATCGTTTATTCAATGGACTACGACAACTTACATCTCGAAAACAAGACGTTTCTCGATTTTACCAACGACCCGGAGATCATTTCAAAGGTACTCGGGGGGTACAGTCGTGAGTCGTTTTTGAGTGCGGTTCAGTATACTCCTGCTTTGCGGTGGAATACCTTTTCGAGTTTTGCCGATCTCATCTCCGATGAAATGCTTGCCTCGCAGATATTGGATTGTGTTCAGGTGCAATTACGATCACTCCGTGACGAGTAGTGCCTGCAGATTCTTTTCATACATTTTTTCGCTGTAATCGTAATCGATACAAAGTTTTACGGCTTTTTTAATCTCCGAAACTTTCAGTTTATCCCCGTTCGGTCTATGCGCCCCGCTCTCTTGTAGGGCTTTGATGAGCCCTTCCGCCTGATTATCGTATCGCCCTTCGAAAAGGTGTTTTTTCACATGGTCCAATACTTTAGACGCATCGGCACCTGTTGTTTCCATGAGTTTGCAATAATTCCGAACCATAGTGTTATATCCCGTCGATCGCCTGTCATCCATAAATTCGGGATGCTGCATTTTCCTTCCGATACTTTCATAGAACTCCGGCAGGGTTTTCCGGGCAACGAACTCGTTAGCCAATTCCATGTATTGAGTTTGCTGGCGTGTCGTCCGCATGTTTCCCGGCTTGCTTCGGTTGTGAGTGATCTCGTGCCAGAAGGTCGCCAGCGCATCGGCCTCGTCGAACGATACGTCCTTACCTTGCCGCAGTTTGGTGATCCCTGAGAGGACATGCTCGAGCCGGGGTTTTGTCATGGCGATCAATCCGTTCATATCGGTATATCCGTTGACTCCGCGTTTAGTGGTCTCAATGAGTGAACGAAATCCGCGCTCGAACCATGCCCTGCGTTCCTCCGTGGCGTTGATGAAATCGACGGCTTCCTGCGGTGTCCGCACTTCGGCAGCCATCTGTTCGACGATCTTTTTCGCTTTTGCCGGCGCTTTGTAATACGGGTGCTTCTCCGGGAAGATAACGAGTGTTTTCCCTGCATTGAACCGGAACATCTGCGCCTTCGGAGTTCGGGTGTACTCGTCACCGATCTCAGTAGCTCGATCGCTGTCGGATCGCGGATAGTCTCCGCGCAGGACCTGTACGACGTTGCAGCGGCAGTTCCAGCCGTTGGGCGGCAAATACCTCTCCCAGAACTTGTCGCTTGACGGCAGCGTCGTTCCGTCCAAAAGCTGGTGAGCCTCCCTCACCCGTTCGTCGCCTGCCGTCCGGTACTGCAGATCGTACCGATCGCCGTCCTGCTCCCATTTATGCCATTTCACGGCCATTTGTGCGGAGTGGACGGCGTGGTTGTATTCGGCATACAGATAGTTCCCGTTATAACGGGCATCGATCACCTGCACGTCGCGCTGGAAATCGGCAAATGATTTTGTACTGCCGTCCTCGTTGGTCAGCGACAGGCCGACTTCGGAAAGCGAGTGATAGGTTTTGAGACCTGAGAAGATAAACACGTTATTACGCAGCGCTGCGGTCAGCTCGGGCGGCGTTTCATAGGATACGCCGAGCGCTTTGGTCAGAGTACCGTATGTCTCATCGATCAGCGCCCGCACGGTTTTGTCACCGAGCATTTCTGCGGAAAACCCGCCCTTGCGGTAAATATGGCGAGAAGCCGCCGTAAACCGCTTATGATCGAACTCGGGTTTTTCTTCCGTTTTAAGCGTTATAGCCTCCGGAGCGTACAGATCGCCCAGCGCCCGATGGAACAGGCCGTAACGGGCGGACCAAAAGGCATGCGCGGCGGTTCTCTTATCGGGACTGTCCTTTCCGCCGTCGGGGTCAGTCCCTACTCGAAAAAAGAGTCCGAACGTTTGGCCGTGATCGGAATCTTGTAGCGGTCGGTGAAATACTGCGGATCGACATCATAATACTGCAGGATGACACGCTCCATTTCGCGGCGCTCGGAAGGCGAGAACGAGGCAGCCTCGTCCCAGTCGAAATTCAGGCCCTTGAGCGGGAATCCGTGCTCGATCATCAGGGGAATGAGCTTGTCGTTTACGATATTCTTTATCATCGTATCATCCGCCCGGCATACGTTCTCGAATATCTCCAGATGGACCTCGCTTTGCGAGAGGGACGAACCGTTATCGATCGTCATGGTCTGATTGAGGATGCCCTTCGACATTTCGGAATTGGCCCGCTCGACACGCTTGTCGTACACATTGAAAGCGTCGCCCCGGCTCGACTCTTTGATGTCGATGTCCGTCCCATCGGGGAACAGCCCCCATGCGGCCGCCCCCATGTTCTCCAGCATCGATTCGATCCGGCTGCGCTCCGTTCCGGTTTGAGCGTTCGTCTTGGCGATCCGGATAGGCATACCGAATATCTCTCCGAATACATCCCAGTAGGCCAGCATGTTTTTCTTCGAAAACGCCTGTGGAACGCATTTAAGCAATAAGCCCAAATCTCGGGGCCGGCCTACCTCGATGCACCATTTTTCATAGCCTCCGGAGCGGTAACTCACGCCCTGAGATGGATCGTCTCCGGCATCCTTTACAATGACGCCGAACTCCTGTATAACGTGTTTACGCGGCACGAGCTCGACTTTCGTGAAGGTACGTATGTCGTTGACGGTCGTCACATCCCCTAACTGAATAAGGGAGTACCCCCAGTAATTAGCCTCCAGTGCATAGCTCATAAAGTCGAGAAACCACTGACGTTCGAAGATTTTTTGCGCTTCCATATCTTCCTTGCCGTCCGGTGTCCGCAAAACGAATTTCTTTTGCAGGGTTTTGCCGTTGCGCTGTCCGATACATCCGCTCAGATGCAGATCGATCAGCGCGTCGGTATAACAGTCGTAAAGTTGACACCGTTTGGGATTGTCGATATTGAGCGCCATCTGCCATGCCGCACGCCATGTGGCGATGTCTTTCTGCGTGAGGTACTCGGCCACTTGATTGAGCTGGATCAACACGCTGCGTTTTTGTTCCGCAGTCTTTGCTGCCCGAGCAGCGGCCAGCAGCGATTCATAGGTCCGTGTTTCGAGGTCGGACCCTGTCGGGGTATTCGGTTTTCTACCCATTCAACCGGTGTTTAAATCGTCTTTGAAAGGTTTTTAATAGGTGTAGCGGCGGGCGGGCAGCGATCCGAAACGCACGGGATTCTGCGTATCCTCGCCATCTTCGGACTCGTAGAGTGGCAAATCGGGCATGGATTTTCCGCTCTGAACGTCTTTGAGCCACGCGATGGCATTGTTATACATGATTTCGCGCTGTTCATTGCCCATGAACTGCGGAAGCGACTGCCCCAGATAAAACAGTGCGATGCTGACCACGACGCGCACGAGCATCGGATTTCGTTTGTCCCCTCGCTGGGCGAAGGCTTTGGCCGTATCGTAGCGTGCACGCAGATAGCTTTCGACCTCTTCCTGTGCGCTGATCTCCGCATCATGGCGGGTCCTCTCGTCGCTTTGGGTAATGATCTCGAGTGTCTCGTCCGTGCAGACGACCCGATAATCCCTGTCTTCGAGAAACATTCGGCTATTTGGTTTTGTAGATGGCAATAGCCGCGATGTCGGAGACAGCGACCCCGCGACGATAGACCCGTTGGGCGATCAACGCGCGGATACGTTCTTTCGACACGCACAGCGGCCGACCGCCGAGGTTGATAACAAACTGTTTCTTGCCCGTGGTGCGTTTCCGCTCGTCGGCAAGACGGATCGCTTTTTTGAGTCGGTACTGGAATACCAGCGCCTTGATGAGTTTTACCATAAGTTTTTGGATGATATGCGTCTGTATCCGACCGTAGGCGTGAAAGCCATCTGCCGGGTATGTTGCTGCAGTTTATAGATCGCGCCTTCGTCGGCATCCGGGGCGTCATCGTGGCCCGACATACCCTTTTCGAAGCACAAGGTCTGTTCGATGGCAGCCAGCATATCGGGGTCCTTCTGCATCCGAGCGTTGTAGAACACGAAACCGCGCTCCCACAGCGGAGAGATCGCCTCGATACGCTGGAACTTGTCGGGCTTTTTGCGTTTGTCAGCGCGGATCGGAAGCTGGTAGCCGCGCAGCTTTCCTTCGCGGGTGAACTCGTCGAGCAGGATGTCCTGCAGGAAATTCGCCTCGATATAGTATTCGACCACGACGTTCTCAGGTACCCGCTCGTGCAGATCGTAAAACCAGCGTACCATTTCCGTGACGGAACATTGCCGGACGAACGCTGCCAAAGAGTGCAGTTCCGTGCCGGTTTTGCCCCACAGTTTGATCGCCTTGTAGTCGTTTTTGGACGAGCTCTTGAACGACGGGTCGCAATAGGCTACCAAGTAGTCGTACTTATCGAGCGGCAACGGGTCCTTCCACCGTATCCACTCCTGCCGGAATACCGCACCCTCGGTGATCGGATTGTTCATAAACTCCTTTTGAAAGGCGCGGTACCCCATAAAGTCGGCCATCTGCTGCACCTCCTCGCGCGACCATTTCGCCGCCCATGAGACGTTACCCTGCCGGTCGAGAATATTGACCTGCGAGCAGTGTATGCCTTTGGATTTTGCCAGCGCTGCCAGTACGGAGTTCTTGCTGATAAGGTTCCCGACCATGATAAACCGTCCGCGGCCTCCGTCGAGCGTTCCGAAAAGCGCCGTTTTTACCCAGTCTGTGAGGCGTCTTACGCGGCTTTCGTTTTCGCAGAGCTCGTCATCGTCGAGGTCGTCGATCACGATATAGTCGGGCCGTCGGCTGCGATAACGCAACCCGCGCGGAGACTGTCCCCGTCCACGGGCGAAAAACGCGCAACCGTCGGCCGAGACGAAGCGCCCTTCCTGCCAATTCCCCTCATTGTACTGTGCGCCGAAATCGGCGATATAGCGCCGGTTGAACTGCAACTCGGCTTGCAGGTCGCCGAGCAGCGTCTTGGCGTTCTCCTCGGACTTGCCGACCAGTACCATTACATTGATCTGGCGGGGTTCCTGAATTTTGAGCCACATCGGAATGAAAATATCGAAGTGCGTGCTCTTGGCATGTCCGCGCGCCCACTGCTCGACTCCTTTATAATTCGGATTCCTGCGGACACGATTGGCCGCTTTGATCTGAAAGGGCGCACACTCCGTATGCTTTCCCGTTGTAGGATCGTCGGTATAGTGCGGGAAATAATGCTCCACGAAAAAATTATAATCCGACCGGGCCTGTCGGATACGGGCCTGTTTCTGGGCCGGTGTTTCGGGTTTGACCGTGGTGCGTTCCTGTACGGTCCGGCACCAGCGCTGCCACTGGGCAAAAGTCTTGTTTACACTGATGCCCATCGTCATTTATCTTTACCGATGCCGAGCTGCTCGACGACGAATTTGTTCTGGAGGTTATTTACCATTTTGCAGATCTGCGGTGTCACTTCGGGATCGATCTCCGAGCGCCCCTCCAGCCATTTCCCGAAATTCATAAAACACTCCATATAATCGACGGCGGAGACCTCTTTGTCGAGGGTTTTGATCGTGGCGGCCATCTTTGCCAGTTGGTCGCTGGTGTAGCCGACATCCGCCAAATCCGAGCTCTTGCCGAGGTTTTCGGCCACGTTGTTGATCGAGCGCAGCAGGTTGTTTACGACCTGCTGCCGGGTCAGCGACTGCGCTGCTTTTTTCTCGGCCCAGCATTCCGCGGCGACCCATGTACTGACCGTATTTTTCGATACGCCGACCTTCTCCGCAATGACATTCTGCGGTGTTCCCCGCATGTACAACAACTCGGCGAACTCTTTTAATTCTCCGGCTATTCGTTTGCCCATCCGATATGAAAAATGATGCCCGAGGGGGCGTTAGACAGCACAAAAATGCGCCTTAAATAAGGGTGTATAAAACAGAGTGTAAGCTATTTACACTCTGTTTTTCGGACGCGATTTCGTCCTGCATATTTGCCTTACGAACAGCGGGGTGGAGCAGCGGCAGCTCGTGAGGCTCATTCCCTCAAGGTCGCGGGTTCGAATCCCGCCCCCGCAACATACCCTTTTTTGCATCCGAGGCCCTCCGCCCTGCCGACATTTCGTCGGCGGGGCAGGAAGGCCAATAACAGACCAATGGCAAGAGAAGCAGTTATCAGCACCAGTGCTTTGAATGATTACGGGACTCGTATTCTGACCGAGGGCCTCGACATCGAACAGTACAAGAACAATCCTATCGTGCTTTACATGCACCGCCGGGGGACACGGGAGGATATACCTATCGGGATCATGGAGAACATCCGCGTCGAAGGCGACAAGGTTTTCGGAACACCGAAAATCGATGAAGACACCGATGCGGAGAAAGTGATCGCGGCCAAATGGGAACGCGGTACGTTGCGCATGCTTTCGGCCGGCGTCGATATTATCGAATGTTCCGACGATCCCCAGTATCTGGTACAGGGACAGACCCGGCCGACCATTGTCCGGTCGAAACTCTTTGAAGTCTCGATCGTGGACGTAGGCGCAAACGAGGAGGCTATGCAGGTACGCCTGTACAGCGGCGGGAAACAGCTTACACTCGCAAAGAATGAGGACAACGCCGTGCTGCCGTTGCTCAAAACCGACGATAACAAACCCCAAAACACGACTTTTCAGATGAATGAGATTTTAATGTTACTCGGCCTGCCGACCACGGCAACCGAGGCGGAAGCCATTACGGCGATCAAAGCGTTGAAAAAGGATAACGAATCGCTCGTACTGGCTCGCATTACCGATGCCGTCACCGCAGCGAAGGACAAACGGCAGATCACCGACGAGCAGATGCCGAAAATGATCGAACTGGGCAAGAAGGCCGGAATCGACATGCTGCAGCAGACGCTTTCGATGATGACCCCGGCCCCGAAGCCGATGGACTTTATCGGCGGGAGCTCTCAGGGAGGGACGGTAACGCTCTCATGGGACAAACTCTCCGGCGAGGAAAAAATCAGGCTCCGCGAACAGAACCGTTCGGAGTACATACGCCTCTATAAGGCTCACTATGGCATAGAGCCGGACTTTTCCAACTCTCTCGAGTAACCACACTATCTATCCTCAAAACATTTCTTTTTCCGAATGAGAAAATTTCTTTTTGCCCTGTTGGGCATGATCGCGGTGCTGGGCGTCAATTCCGCAGTCGGAGCCGCTATCGCACACGCATTCGACTTCGATGCCCTTTACGGCATTTCGGCCGTGAACGGAGTCGCACTGATTTCGACCCTGTGCGGGGGCTTCATGCCCTCAGGCGTACTGGGCGCGGGTATCTATACGGAAGCGTGGACAGGAGAACTTATCAAAGCCTTCCGCACGGCCGCAGAAAGCATCGGTTGGTACAATGCTATCCGCGCTTACGATTCTTATGTAAAAAACGATGCGATTCACTTCGTCGACGTAGGTGCCGATCCGGAAATTTTGGTGAACAATACGACCTATCCGCTGACCGTACAGGACCTGCCCGATGGTGACAAGGCCGTGAAGCTCGACAAATTCCAGTCGCGCCCTACGCCGATTACCGACGATGAACTGCACGCTATCAGTTACGACAAGATGGCCCTTGTTATTGAGAAGCACAAGGATCAGTTCTTCGAGAAGAAGTATTCCCGGGCCATCCATGCGCTGGCACCTGCGGAGAATGCAGACAAAACCCCGGTGATCCTGACTTCGGGCGAGGCTACGGCCGATGGCCGCAAAAAGCTGACCCGCGCGGACATCGTAGCGTTGAAAAAGAAGTTCGACAAGCTGAAAATTCCCAAGGAGGGCCGTATTCTCGTCCTTTGTGCGGATCATGTCGCCGATCTGCTGGAAACCGACCAGCGCTTCGAAAAACAGGTGTATGACTACACCACGGGCAAGATCGCCAAAATGTATGGTTTCGACGTGTACGAATATGACGAGTGCCCGTATTACGACACCACGACGCTCAAAAAGAAGGCATATGGCGCTGTCGTCGGCGAGAATGACCGCCAGTGCTCGGTAGCTTTCACGACCAAGCGTGCGATGCGTGCCGACGGTTCGACGAAATCCTATCTGCGTCCTGCCGACCTCGATCCGGAGAACCAGCGCAACCTCTTTTCGATGCGGACCTATACGATCTGCCTGCCGCTGCGTAACGAAGGGCTCGGCGCGATCGTAAGCGCAAAGGTCGCCGCAGCGCAGGAACCGAGCGAAGAGGAAGACCCCGAGCTCCAGTCTTGATACGCTGAATGAAAAAGGCCCTTCAATATCTGGTCATTCATTGCAGTGCGACACCCGAGGGACGGGACGTGTCTGCCGCCGACATCCGGCGGTGGCACACCGCCCCCGTCTCGGAGGGTGGCCGGGGCTGGAAACAGGTCGGATATACGGACCTTGTTCACTTGGACGGCACGGTTGAGCGGTTGGTCGAAAACAACGAGGACGCTTTTGTGGACCCGTGGGAAATAACTAACGGCGCGGCTGGCTACAACGGTATTTCCCGGCACATTGTCTATGCCGGCGGCTGTGCTACTGACGGCAAGACGCCGAAAGATACCCGGACACACGCGCAGAGGGAAGCGCTCAAGAGCTACGTTATCGACTTCCACAGGAAACATCCGCAAGTGAAAATCGTCGGCCACCGCGACCTGCCTTCCGTCCATAAAGCTTGCCCGTCGTTCGATGTGGGGATGTGGCTCAAAACGATCGGAATCGAGCAATGACAACGGAAATCGTCCTCGCGGCTATCGGTATCGTATCGACACCCGTGGCTGCATGGCTCACGGCCAAGCTCACCCGGCAGAAGTACAATACGGAGATCGCCAAGCTCCGGGCGGAGGTCGCCTCGGCGAAAGCCGATGCCAACCGCAAGGAACTGGAAAATGCGCGGCTCGGCAACGAGATCATCATGCAAAATATCGTCCACCCCCTCGAGGGGCAGGTAAAACGCCTCAATACGAATGTCTCACGACTGGAAAAAGCCATCGGCAAAGTCTCTACGTGCCCTCATGCTGCTGAGTGTCCTGTTATCCTTGAGCTGCAGTCCCCGGAAGCAGCTCACCCGAACGCAGGAACAAAGGCAAAGTGAGTGGCAGCAGCAACTGTTGGCCGAGCAGTACAGAATCCGTGACAGCCTCTATTGGAGTGAACTGGACGAAATCCTGCGGCGACAGATTGCCTTGTACCGCACCCGCGATCGGACGATAGCCGAAGATGTGGAAACCCTCACCCGAGAGTACGACACCAGCCGGCCGGTCGATTCGCTGACAGGTAAACCTCCTCTGCTACGGGAAACGACCCGGCGGCGGCATCGTACCGATTCCCTACGGGACTCGGCCCGCGCACGACAGACCGAAACGCGGGAAGCACAGGTACAAACCGCAGGAGAGTTACAACAGCGGGAACAATCGCACCTGCAGGGCGAGGCAGACCGGACCACACAGGCGGAGGCCGCAACCGAGACCGAGTCCCGCCGGGGCCTCGCATGGTGGCAGAAGGCCCTGTGCCTTGTAGGCGTACTGACGCTGATATACATTTTGTACCGCATTTTCAAGAACCATTAACCTTTTCGACTTATGGCAAAACAGAATAAGAACACGCAGGACGGCGAACAAATTTCCGATAAGGAGATCAAAACCGCGATCGAAGTTCCTGTCGGCTCCGATACGCCGACATCCGATCCCGAGCCAGCTCCGAAATCCGAACCCGTCTCTTCCTCTGAAAAAACAGCCCCGGCAGCTTCGGAAACGAAAGCAAAGAAGCAGGCCGCAGCGACAAAGGGTGCCGGCAAAACAGCAGCCAAAGGTTCCAAAACCGTACAGGGAACCGCCGCGCAAACCATTGCACGACAGATATTCCGCAGTCATCCCGACCGCCCGGTGGTCTATGTGGCCTCAGACGGTACCGCCTTTTTCGCCAAATGCGATGCCGACAATTACGGGCGCACGCTCAAAGACACGACCGTCATTTCAATAACCAACGCAAATCACAAAGCCTGATGCAGTCTCTGAAATTCGACCGAACCAATGGGAATGTTCCCAAAAAAATCGCGGGTGAGGATCATATCTCCGGACTGATGCTCTACACGGATACGCTGCCTTCGGGATTTTCCGAGTCCGAGCGCATCAAAGCCATTTCACAGATCGAAACGGCCGAAAAGCTGGGGATTACCGCCGATGCCGAGGCATGGAGTACCCGTCTGCTGCATTACCATCTTTCGGAGATATTCCGCATCAATCCGGGCATCAGCCTGTATGTGGGCATCTTCGCCAAACCCAAAGCCACGAACACTTACGCCGAGGTCAAGAAGATGCAGAACTTCGCCGGCGGCAAACTCCGCCAGATCGGCATTTGGGAAGGGGACGTAGAACTGGCGGCCGATAATCTTACGGCTCTGCAGGGCGTTGCTTCGACTCTCGAGGGACAGGATATGCCGCTGGGGATTCTCTATGCTCCGAAAATCACGACTGTAACGTCGCTGCCGACCAATCTTGCCGGGGACAAAGAGCGCGTGTGGGTCGTGATCGGACAGGCCGGAAGCTCGACGAGCGCGACGCTCTACGACGACGATGCCAACCAAACGGCGAAGGCATCGGTTTCGGGGCTGGGCGTGGTCCTCGGACTGGTATCGCTGGCGTCAGTTCACGAAGCTATTTCGTGGATCGAGAAGTTCCCGACGGGGGTGGATGTCCCGGCCTTCGGTGACGGCACGCTGCTCACCGATCTGGACCGTACCGTCGTCGAATCGCTCGATGCGGCCCGTTACCTGTTCTTCGTGACCTATGCCGGACTGGCCGGATCGTATATGAACGATTCGCATACGATGGACGACGCCACGAGCGATTACGCCTATATCGAAAACGTCCGCACGATGGACAAAGCCGTACGCGGTATCCGCACTTATCTGCTGCCGAAACTGGGCGGGAATGTGTACATAGACAAATCGACGGGGCAGTTGCAGACGCACAGCGTCGAATATCTGCAGACCACGGCACAGAAGGCCCTCGAGGATATGGAGAAAGCAGGTGAGTTGAGCGGTTATGTGGTCGAGATCGATCCGGATCAGGATGTACTCTCCTCCTCTGAAATCGAAATCGTCATCCGGCAGGTCGGCGTAGGCGTCGTGCGGCGCATGACGGTAAAAATCGGTTTCGCCGAAAGTGTTTAACCTCTAAAGCAATCACACAATGAGTGTTACAAAATCTATTCCGTTAATCAACGGCGTGGAATATAGCTGGGGCGATATTGTGGCTGCCGCCAACGGTGTGCCGTTCGTCGGCATCACAGGGGTCAAGTACTCCGATTCGCAGGATGTGCAGAACAACTACGGAGCCGGCCGGCATCCGGTATCCCGCTCGAAAGGACGTATTACCACAACGGCATCGATCACCCTATACAAGAGCGAGGTCGTCGCCCTTCAACGGCAGGCTCCTAACGGCCGCCTGCAGGACATCGCGCCTTTCGACATCACGGTTTCCTACCTGCCCGAAAGCGGAATCATCTCGACCGATAAGATTCGGAACTGCCAGTTCTCGGAGAATAAGGTCGACTGGAAAGAAGGCGATCTGAATCAGCAGGTCGAGCTTCCGCTGGTTCCCTCGCATATCGAGTGGGGCCAGCCGAAGGCATAACCGATTGAATAACCCGAAAAATCATCATCTATCGAACTATGAAAAACAGTCAGGAATTTTCAGCAAACGACCTCTCCGCAAAACGCGCTTCATATGCCGTTCTCGACGGCGGAGTTACGGACGAAGTACGCCAGTCGTGGAAACAGACCAACGGCCGCGTTATCGCCGTGGATGTCTACGACGATATGGCAGAGGAACACCACATCGCCTATTTCCGTCGTCCGACGATGGAGGTCATGTCGGCCGTCAGCGCCGTCAGCAAGCAGGACGAGGTCAAAGGAGCCGGGGTCATGTTCGACAATTGCTGGCTCGGCGGCAGCCCCCTCGTGCAGAGCGATGCGATCCTCAAGACTTCGGCTTTGGGGGCGCTGGGTAAGCTGTTCGCCACCTGCCATACGGAGATAAAAAACTTGTAGGGGCGCACGCCCTTTCGGATAATGACAAAGAGCAGTCCATCACGAAGGGGTGCGCCCTGATCCGGTCGAATTTCCATGTCGACCCCGGTTCCCTGAGCTATGAACAGTGGGCCGGATTGTACCAGCAGGCCCTATGGCTGGAACGCAGGCGGTTACGCAACCTCGCGGAACTGTTAGCGCGACTTTTTGCTTCCGAAGAACAAAAGCGATGAATGAGCAATTACGCATTTAACTATTCCTTCAATATCACGGGCAACTGCGATGTGGTCGTACAGGAGATCGCGCAAGGCGTCGAGAAACTGAACGGCCAAATCCAGAAGTCCGTAGGATTGTGGGACAGCTTCGAAGGCAAACTGCTCGCGCTAAACCAGTTTACGCAGTACGTCGAGGGCGTGGGTCGCTCGGTCCAGCAGATTCTTACCCCCGGCGCTGCGCTCAACGCTTCCTTGGCCGATCTTTCGGCCATATCGGGTGAAACGGGCGAGAGCCTGAAACTGATCGAAGGCTATGCACGGGATGCCGCCAAAACGTTCGGAGGTTCGGCTGCCCAGTCTGTGGAGTCGTACAAGCTCCTGCTCTCGCAGCTCAGTCCGGAGCTGGCCAAATATCCCGATGCCCTGCGGGCGATGGGTGACAACATCTCCATTCTGAGCAAAACGATGGGCGGCAACGCTACGGCCGCAGCAGAGGTGCTCACTACGGCGATGAACCAATATGGTGTTTCGCTTGTCGATCCTATGGAGGCGTCGCGCAAGATGGCCGAAATGATGAACGTCATGGCCGCCGCCGGCAAGGAGGGCTCCGCCGAATTGCCGACCATCAAAGTCGCTCTCGAACAGTGCGGTATGGCGGCCAAAGCTGCCGGAGTATCGTTCGAGGAGACCAATGCCGCTATTCAGGTACTCGACAAGGCCGGAAAGAAAGGGTCCGAAGGCGGTGTCGCCCTGCGAAACGTCATGGCGATCCTGAGCCGTGGACGGTTCTTACCGAAAGACACTCTCGAGGAACTGCAGGCCGCAGGCGTAAATATTAACCTGCTCACGGATAAATCGCGGTCGCTGGCCGACCGGCTGACGCCGTTAAAGGCGGTTCTCAAAGATTCGGCGCTGTTCTCACAGCTTTTCGGCATGGAGAACAGTAATGCCGCGATGGCACTGGTGCAGGGTATCGACGAGATACGCCGTTACGAGGCGGCCATCACCGGAACCAATACGGCCGTGGAACAGGCCGAAATTATTATGGGAAGCTACAACGAACGCCTCTCCCGCGTCCGGGCCCGGTTCGATGATTTGAAAGTGTCGCTGTTCAATGTCTCGGGCGACTGGGGCATTTGGATGGAGGTGATCGTGAACTCTCTCGTACCATTGGCACAGGTGATACCGCTGCTTGTCGGCATCGGCAAAGGCATCGCGTTTATCAGGACCCTGAACTTCGCCGGCATGTGGCGCAGTGTGGGCGGGGCGATGAGCAGTGCGATTCTCTCACTGCAGATGTACAACGGTTATCTGAGCATTGGAAAGGTACAGGCACTGGGATTCGGCCGAAACATCATGCAGGCGACCGTTGCGACGTTGCGCTTTGCCACCGTCGGCCTGTGGTCCGGCATCAAGGCTCTCGGAGCTTATGTCATCTCACTGGTGACGGGCGGCACGGCCTCCGTAACGTTCGCCGGGATCGCCTCGGCCGGATTCGCCACGTTTAAGCTGGCGGCGGTTACGGCCTGCCGGGCCGGACGGCCTTTTCCATCTACCGCTTTGACGACCGGGACCGGGGGCTGCTGCTGTGGCTGCTGTTCTGCGGCGTATATCTGCTGGCCGGGACGCTGGCCCGCGGCATGAAGTTCCGCTACTATCCCATGCTGATGGGGGCGCAGCCCCAGGCCATCACCGTCAGCTTTTTTGCCGTATATCTGCTGCTGTGTCTGACACCGGTGGGGCTTTCACTGGTGTCCGGCCACCGCTTCCGCAGTCTTGAGAAAGGAGGGCGCACCGTATGAACGAGGTGTTTCGGCTGGAGCATTTCAGCTTCACCTATCCCCAGCAGCGCCGCAGGGCGCTGGACGACGTATCGCTGACCGTGCGCCCGGGGCAGTTTTGGGTGCTGTGCGGCCCGTCGGGCTGCGGCAAGTCCACGCTGCTGCGCCAGTGCAAGTCGGTGCTGACGCCCCACGGCGCGGCGGAGGGCGGTATCTTCTTTGAGGGTGTGCCGCTGCAGGATGTGCCCAACCGGCGGCAATCGTCGGAGATCGGGTTCGTGCTGCAGTCGCCGGAGCACCAGGTGGTGACGGACAAGGTGTGGCACGAGCTGGCCTTCGGCATGGAGAGTCTGGGCTTTGACACGCCGTCCATCCGCCGCAGGGTGGCAGAGATGGCGTCATTTTTTGGTATTCAGGACTGGTTTTACAAGGACGTGGATCAGCTGTCCGGTGGACAGAAGCAGCTGCTGAGCCTGGCGTCGGTCATGGTTTTGCAGCCCAAGGTGCTGATCCTGGACGAGCCCACCAGCCAGCTTGACCCCATCGCGGCGTCGGAGTTCCTGCAGACGCTGGGCCGCATCAACCGGGAGCTGGGCACAACGGTGATCCTGACGGAGCACCGGCTGGAGGAGGCGCTGCCCCTGGCCACGGACGCGGCGGTGCTGGACGGCGGCAGGCTGCTGTGTACCGGCACGCCGTCGGAGGTGGGGCGGCAGCTCCGTGACCGTGGCCACGGGATGTTTTTGGCCATGCCCGCCGCCATGCGGGTGTGGGCCAGCGTACGCAGCGACGCGCCCTGCCCTGTCACCGTGCGGGAGGGTCGGGACTTTTTGCGCCTCTGGAGCAATGACCACACGCTGCTGCCGCTGCCGGAGGAGGCGCGCCCCGCCAGGGGCGAGCCGGTGCTGGAGGGGCGGGGGCTGTTCTTCCGCTATGAGCCGGGGCTGCCGGACGTGGTAAAGGGATTGGACATTACCGTGCGTCGGGGCGAGTTCATGGCGCTGCTGGGCGGCAACGGCGCGGGCAAGACCACCAGCCTGCACCTTCTGTCCGGGGCGCTGACGCCCCAGCGGGGCGAGGTGAAGCGGACGGGACGCATCGGGGCGCTGCCCCAGAACCCCCAGGCGCTGTTTGTGAAAAAGACCGTCCGGGAGGACCTGTACGAGGTGTTCGACGGGCAGAGGATAGACCCGGAGCTGAAGGAGCGGCGCGTCGCCCAGGCGGTGTCGCTGTGCCGGCTGACGGAGCTGCTGGACCGGCATCCCTATGACCTGTCCGGCGGCGAACAGCAGCGGGCGGCGCTGTGCAAGGTGCTGCTGCTGGACCCGGAGATACTGCTGCTGGACGAGCCCACCAAGGGGCTGGACGCGGAGTTCAAGCAGGAGCTGGCGTCTATCCTGCGGGCGCTGACGGCGGGGGGCGTGACCATCCTTATGGTCAGCCACGATGTGGAGTTCTGCGCCCGCTTTGCCACCCACGCCGCCCTCTTTTTCGATGGGGACGTAACGGCGGTGCAGACGGCAAGGCAGTTCTTTGCCGGAAACCAATTTTACACCACCGCAGCGGCTCGCATGAGCCGGACGGTGTTTCCTGATACGGTGACAAATGAGGAGGTCATAGCCCGATGCAGCGAGATGGTATGAAAGGGAAAAAGGCGCTCTCCGGCCTGTGCCTGGCGGCAGCTGTCCTGGTCATCATCTGGGTCAGTTGGCGCAACGGCATCGTTAACTACTACCTAGTCAGCACGCTGGCGCTCCTCTTATCCCTGGCAGCGTTCTTCCTCTCTTATGAGCGAAAAAAGCCCACCGCCCAAGAGCTGGTGCTGTTGGCTGTCCTCTGTGCTGTGGCAGTCGTAGGACGCATGGCCTTTGCTGCCGTGCCCTTTTTCAAGCCGGCGGCGGCTATCGTTATCCTCACCGGCATCGCCTTTGGCGGCCAGGCAGGCTGTCTGTGCGGCGCAGCCAGTATGTTGGTCAGCAACTTCTTCTTCGGCCAAGGGGCGTGGACGCCCTGGCAGATGCTGGCCTTCGGCGTGGCGGGGCTGCTGGCAGGGGTGGAGTGCCGGGCCGGGCGGCTGCTGTTGGGCGGGGCAGCGGGGGCAGCTTCCTCGTTGGCCCTGCTGGCCCCGGAAGCGCCGGACGCTGCCGCGCTCTTATATAAAGTGTCAACCGCCGCCCTCACGGTGGCCGCTGCCTACGGCTGGCCGGGGGGCCGATGCTTTGCCCGGCTTGTGGGGTGGTTCTGCGCGGGAAATCTGCTGCTGGCGGGGGCGCTGCTCCTGCCCGGGGCCCAGACCAACAACGGCTGCATCTACCTGCCCCTTTCGCCGGGGGCACTGCTGGCGGGCGCGGGCGGGGTGGTGCTGGCTGTGCAGGGGGTGCTCCGCTTTCTGGGCCGGGGCGGCGGGCAGGTATTTCCCGCCCGGCTCACCGTGGCAGACACAGCGCTGGATGTCCGGGCCTTCTGCGACACCGGTTTTTCGGTGCAGGAACCGCTTTCGGGCCGGACGGTGGTGCTGGTGCGGTTCGGTGCCGTGCAGAGCCGCCTGCCGCCCGCCCTGGGTACTTATCTGGAGCAGCACTTTGCCGGGGCCGCTCCCCTGCCCGTCCCGGCACTGGGGGTGCGCCTTGTTCCCTGCACAACCGTGGCCGGGCACTGTATCCTGCCGGCCGTCCCGGCCAGCCTGTGCTGCACCGGCTCCCCCGCCGGGCAGGCCAGGGCCGAGCACCTCTATGCCGCCTTCGCCGACCTCCCCCCGCCGCCTGATGGGTGGGAAGTGCTGGTGGGGAGCGAAACCGTCAGCAGCCTGGCGCATGGGTAGGCTGCACTTCCATACAACTTCTCCCTGTCTCCGCCACTGGCGGCGGTCGTCGTTGCCTGACAGGGGAAAGGCAGAGCTTACGGCTCAACCCCCCAGTCGCCTGCGGCGACAGCCCCCGCTATTAGGGGGGCCCTTGGCATGGCGCAAAGCCTATCCTCTTTGCCAAGGCCGCCCCTACTAGGGGCGGTGGCATCCCGTAGGGATGACGGTGGGGTTTGACCCCAGCTACTGCTTACGGCTCAGCCCCCACTAGTAAGGAGCCCTTGGCAAAACCAGAAACTTCTCCTCTTCGCGAGAGGACTTCACAAAGGAGGAACCGCCCTTGCATCATCTGCTTTCACTTCTTTGCCGCCTTTATTGCTTTCTGCTGGCCCCTTCCGCCGCCCACTACATCAACGGCGGGCCCAGCCTGCCGCCGCCGCTGACACCGGAGCAGGAAAAGGCCCTGCTGATCCGGATGATGGCGGGGGATGCCGCCGCGCGCGATGACCTCATCACCCACAACCTGCGGCTGGTGGTCTATCTTGCCAAAAAGTACGAGAACAGCGGCGTGCCGCAGGAGGACATGATCTCCATTGGCACCATCGGGCTGATCAAGGCGGTGAACACCTTTACGCCCGCGCGGAACATCAAGCTGGCCACCTACGCCAGCCGGTGCATCGGCAACGAGATCCTGATGTACCTGCGCAAAAGCTCCAACCGGCGGCAGGAGGCCAGCATCGACGAGCCCCTGAACACCGACGGCGACGGCAACGAGCTGCTGCTCTCGGACGTGCTGGGCAGCGACGAAAACCTTGTGGGCCTGCAATTGGAGCAGGCCGCCGAGCGCGCCACCCTCCGGCGCTCCGTGGAGCAGCTGGCCCCCCGGGAGCGGCAGATCATGGAGCTGCGCTTCGGCCTTGTGGACGGCGTGGAGCACACCCAGAAGGAAGCCGCCGATGCCCTTGGCATCAGCCAAAGCTACATCTCCCGGCTGGAAAAGCGGATCATCCGTCAGCTGAAAGAGGTGCTGGAGCGGGAGTAACCGGCAGCTGGCTCACCCTCTCAGGCGCTAACGCGCCAGCTCCCCCAAAGGGGGAGCCAAGACTGCCCCAGCCTTTAGCACCTGCTTGCGGTTGCCCTGCCAAAGGCTCTCCCTTTGGGAGAGCTGGCATTGCGAAGCAATGACTGAGAGGGCGAGGCTGCTAACAATTCCCATGTATCTTCCCCGCCCTCTTACCCCATACTTCCGGTATCAACGTAACCGGAGGTTCGGGGGATGTACAACAAAGTGGAATTATGCGGGGTGGACACGGCCCAGCTGCCGGTGCTTTCCGAAGCGGAAAAGCGGCAGCTGCTCACCCGGGCGCGGGCAGGCGATGCCGCCGCCCGGCAGGCCATGATCGAGGGCAACCTGCGGCTTGTCCTGAGCGTGGTGCAGCGGTTCGCGCAGCGGGGGGAGAATCTGGACGACCTGTTTCAGGTGGGGTGCATCGGGCTCATCAAGGCCATCGACAACTTTGACCCGGCCCAGCCGGTGCGGTTTTCCACCTACGGCGTGCCCATGATCATCGGGGAGATCCGGCGCTTCCTGCGGGACAACAACGCCCTGCGGGTCAGCCGCAGCCTGCGCGATGCCGCCTACAAGGCCATGCAGGCCCGGGAGGCGCTGGAAAAGCAGCTGGGCCGGGAGCCCACCGTGGACGAGGTGGCCCGGCAGGCAGGACTTTCCCGCCGGGAGGTGAACGCGGCGCTGGAATCAGTGGTGGAGCCCATCAGCCTGGAAGAGCCCCTTTACACCGATGGCGGCGATGCCATGTATGTCATCGATCAGGTGCGCGACCCGGACAGCGAGGACAGCTGGATCAGCGGGTTGGAGTTCCGGCAGACCGTGGCCGGGCTGACCCCGCGCGAAAAGCGGATCATGGAGCTGCGCTACCTCAAGGGCGAGACCCAGATGGAGGTGGCGCGGGAGATCGGCATCAGCCAGGCGCAGGTCTCCCGGCTGGAAAAGGCCGCGCTGGAGCAGTTCCGACACAAATAAACAGGAGAGCGGCACAGGCCTCCCTGCACCGCTCTCCTACTTTTTGTATTTGCGCCTGGTCGCCGCCCCGCCCCGCAGATGACGCTCGGCCTTGTTGCGGGCCAGCACGGCCTGCACCCGGGCAAACAGGGCCGCATCCACAGCCCGCAGGCGGGTGGATACATCCTTGTGCACCGTTGATTTGCTGCACCCAAACGCCCGGGCGGCTGCCCGCACCGTTGCACTGTGCTCTGCAATGTACTCTCCCAGCAGCGCCGCCCGCTGCTCCGGCTCCACGTTCATCCGGTCACGCCTCCCCTGTTTGCGGTCTCCCTAAAAAATATGAGCCATCGGCCGCCAATATGCCCGCCGGGGCTTGACATTTGGGCGCTGGCCGCTATACTGGGAGCTGGACATAAAAACAGGGGCGCTGAAAAGCTGAGATCCGCACCTGAGCGGAGTACCCTCGAACCTGATCCGGGTAATGCCGGCGTAGGTAGTTTGCGGAAAGGTCCACCCTCTTCACAAACGAAGCCCATGCGCCTGCCTTTTTGTGCGGGTGCATTTGTTTTTGTGTACTATTATCTGAGAAGAGGAATCTCCCATGTCAAAAACCTATTCCAAGACCCGCATTCTTGTGGAGTGCGCCCTGATGATCGCCATTGGCACCGTGCTGAGCAACATCAAGTTCTTCACCCTGCCCAACGGCGGCAGCGTTACCCTGCTGAGCATGCTGCCCTTTGTGCTGGTCTCCTTCCGCCACGGCGTGAAGTGGGGCCTGTTCACCGGCTTTGTCAACGGCTGCCTGCAGATGCTGCTGGGCTTCTGGGCACCCCCGACCCCGACCTTCCTGTATTTCCTGGGTGAAGTCCTGCTGGACTACCTGGTGGCCTTTATGGCGCTGGGCACTGCCGAGTTCTTTGCCCGTCCCTTCAAGAACCGGATGGTCGGCGTGGCCGTGGGCACCTTTATGGCAGGCTTCCTGCGTTTTATGTGCAGCTTCCTGTCCGGTGTGCTGGTCTGGGGCAACCTGAACGAAGGCCTGTCCGCCTGGACTTACAGCCTGGTGTACAACGGCAGCTACATGCTGCCCGAGACCCTGCTGACCATGGTGGCCGCCGTTCTGCTCTGCCGTGTGGCTCCGCAGATCTTTGACCGCCAGCACGCAAAGGCCTAACCCAAACCCACTTTGTTCTGCGCCCTGCCCGGCTCCGTGCCCGGCAGGGCTTTTTTGTTTTTGCAAACTTTTTCAAATTGGGTGTTGACAACCGCCCGCCCGGCTGGTATAATAATTCACGTTGCAAGACACCAACCGAATATGTGGGGGATTAGCTCAGCTGGGAGAGCGCTTGCATGGCATGCAAGAGGTCAGCGGTTCGATCCCGCTATTCTCCACCAAAAAAGCACTGTACTTCGTAGGAAGTACGGTGCTTTTCTTCTTTATTCCGGCAAAAAGATCAGGGGTGCACCGCTCGCCATGCAGGCGGGCCAGTGACACCCCCGATCTCAATCGAAACCGTTATTTGATTTAACACCTGCAGTGTTTTCCGCGCCGTGCCGCCAGCTCCATGCCAAGGCCGACGGCAGAGCCGACAGCGCCCGCACCAACGTGGCAGGGTTTGGTAGCAGTGCCAGCAGTAAGGTTGGCTTCATTGCCCGTAAACAAAAACGTTTCGATGCAGCCAATACAGAGTTGCAGCAGATGCGGGAAACTGGTACAATAAAGACCAGAGGTAAGCTTATCGAATCCCCGCCAGCGCCCAACGTTTTGAACTTTGCAAGCACGTACGTTTTGTAGTACTGGGCAGAGCGTGGCATGGGACCGATGGATACAGAATGCATCATTCGTTCTTCCAAGGTTGCAATGTCTCAGCGCAATGGCACCCAAACCTGTTATTATTCCGAGCTTGGCTTTGTTGCCGTTGGGCAGGACGGAAACGTATCCAGCATTGGCCCGTTGGACGAGGGCGGAAAGAAATTGATGGAGGTGGTCAAAAAGCATGGAATTCCGCATTAGTGACGATGTAAAACTCGAAGAATGGTTTTGTCCCATTTACAATCGAAAAATCGACTGTGGACTATGCTTCGAGGTCTCCAATATTGGCGATGACATTCTCTGCCTGAAGGGTGACGACAAGCCGCCTTGCAGTTGGGAGATAGCCCACCAAATTTGTCTCAAGTGTCCTGTCTATGAAGAAATGGGACAGTAACAACCAAATAATGTAAGCGTCTTTACCCAGACGGGCAGGGGCGCTTTTTTCATGCCGTATTCGCTCAGTTGGCAGAGCAGTTGTCTCCAAAAACCACAGGCCGGTGGTTCGAATCCGCCCGCATGAAAACCCAAACTTTCTGCAAACAGAAAACCGCCAGCGTATCTCTACGCTGACGGTCTTTTTATGGGCGCGGGTGGATTCGAACCACCGAAGCTGAAAAGCAGCAGATTTACAGTCTGTCCCCATTGGCCACTCGGGAACACGCCCAGATTCTGTTCACGTCCGTTGCCGGACGACTTGTTTATTTTATCAGACTGCGGGCGATTTGTCAACTACTTTTTTCGGATTTTTGCAGCTTTTCTGCGGAAGCTGTCGGCAGGGTCAGTTTTGGGTCAGATGTTTCCGGCGCTCGTAATCCCGCAAGGCGGCAATGGCTTCGCCGGACATGGGGTAGAGGGCAATGAAATTGAATATGGTCATCAGGCCGATGCCCACGTCGCCCAGATCCCACACCACAGTATAGGCTTCCAGGCCGCCCACCATCAGCATGACAAGGGCCAGCACTTTATAGGCCGTCTGCCAGCCCCAGCGGTCGCCAAAGAGGTATGCCACATTGGAGCGGGCATAGAACAGGATGCCGATGAAGGTGGAGAAGCTGAACAGCGCCAGCGTGATGGCAATGAACACCACGCCAAAGCTGCCCAGATGGTACTGCGCCGCTGCCTGCAGCAGATCCATGCCGGTCAGCCCAGTGGTGATATTTGCGGGAGCCAGCAGCATCATAAAGGCAGTGCAGCTGCAGATGACCACCGTGTCGATCAGGACACCCAGTGCCTGCACAAAGCCCATCTTCACAGGATCATCGCAGGAGGCAGCCGCTGCCGCACAGGGGGCCGAACCGCTGCCTGCCTCATTGGAGAACAGGCCGCGCTTGACACCGTTCATCAGCACCGCGCCAAAGCCGCCCGCGGCCACCTGCCGCAGGCCGAAGGCTTCCGAGAAGATGCGGCCCAGCACAGCGGGCAGCTGGCGGAAATTTACCGCAATGATGATGACCGTCATCACGAAATAGCAGACCGCCATGATTGGCACGATAACATCCAGGCTTTTCACGGTGGCATCCTTGCGCAGGACAATGACCGCCGAGAGCACCACCAGCACCACCGTGGTCACGATGGGCGGGATGGAGAACGCATTGGCAAAGGCAGAGCTGACCGAGTTGCTGATGACCTGGCTGATGCCGCACCAGCAGATGAGGCCCGAAATGGCAAACAACACCGCGATGATGGAATGACGCAGCTTTTTGCCCCGCTTGCGCTCGGCCAGCACATGGATGTAGTAGGCCGGGCCGCCGCGCTGACCGCCATAGAGCGGGTCGGGCTGCCGGTACTTCTGGGCCAGTGTGGATTCCACAAAGGAGGTGGAGGCCCCCAGCAGGGCCGTGACCCACATCCAGAACACCGCACCGGCACCACCGGCAGACACTGCCGCCACCACGCCCACCAGATTGCCCATGCCTACCCGGGTGGCCGTGGAGACGATGAGCGTCTGAAAAGAGGAAAGGCTGTCCATGCTCTGGTTCTTCTCGCAGACAGCGGCGATCATATCCCGGAACAGCCGCACGGGCAGCAGCCGGGTGCGCAGAGTGAAGAACACGCCCGCCGTGAGCAACAGCACCGCCATCAGCGAAATGCCGATGCCGCCGCCCACCGGCAGGGTGAACAAATCACCCCAGAGCAGGTTGTATATCGTTTCGATCAAATGGGACATTCTGAGGAGCCTCCTGTTGTGTGATTACTTTATTATAATACAGCACTTCAGGTTTGTAAATCAGAAAATCCCGGCGCAAGGAAAACAAAAAATCCGAACCCTTCTCTTTCGAGAAAAGGTTCGGATTTTCATTGTTTGGTGCGGATAAGAGGACTTGAACCTCCACCGAGTTGCCCCGATTAGAACCTGAATCTAACGCGTCTGCCAATTCCGCCATATCCGCATATTCTGTTTTGTTCGCGGGCCGTTCGGCTCGGAACGTTAGTTATTATACCACAGCCACAAGAAAAGTCAAGCACTATTTTCAAAATTATTCGACAAAAAAATGTTCTAAATTTCGGGCACTCCGTACAGGGGCATTTGGGCCGGAATATGGTACAATAAAAGCTGACCGTCCGGCCTGTATGCCGCCGGGCGAGTAATGACGGAATGAGGGAAACCGAATGTTCAATGTTCTGATCTTCATCATCGGCGCGGGCATCATGTTCTACATGGGCCTGCGCAGTGTGCTGCAGCGCCGCCGCTTACAGCAGAAGGGCCAGCGTGTGGAGGCCCGGGTGGCAGGCACCGTTCAGAGCCGGGACGGCACGGCTTATCTGCTTGAGTTCGAGACCGAGGGCGGCAGCCACCGCCTGCACTACCCCAAAGCCGCCAAGGGCAAGGGCTTTGCCAGCGGAGAAACGGTCACGCTGTACTACGACCCCGAAGATCCCGAAAAGATGTATGTGGAGGGCGACCGCTCCGTTCTGGGGGCCGAGATCCTCTATTTCTGTCTGGCCGTTGTGCTGCTGGCACTGATGGTCAGCTTTAGCCGCTGAGAGGAGGTCACCGCAATGGTATTGGAACATGTAGGAATGCCCCAGCCCGGGGACTGCCGGGTGGTATTCTCCGCCAGCGCCGAGGAGCTGAACGCGGCCATTCAGGCCGAGCAGGCCGCAGAGAACCCGCCGCAGGCGGAAGAGGACCTGCTGACCGCCGCCGTGAACCGGGCTATCCTGACCGGTTTTTCCACATTATATCAGGAGCTTGTGGAAAAAGAGCAGCTGGTGCCCGTGACCGATCCGGATTTTGAGCTGCTGGCCGTCAACCGGGCCGAGGGCTTCCGGGCGGGGGCAGAGTTCTACTGCCTGCCGCCGCTGGAGCTGGAGCGTTACACCGGCTTCACCCAGCCCATCCAGCCCCGGCCCATCCGGCAGGTGAGCATTGAGCTGGAAGTGAACACCCGGCACGGCGATGAAGACCGCGCCGCCGATGCCGCAGGCAAGGCGGCCCTGCGCCAGCAGGTTGCACGGGAGCTCTATGCCCAGCGCTGTGCGCAGGCCAAGGCACTGGCCCGCCGGGAGCTGATCTTCCAACTGGGCGGCTGTGTCAAGGGTACCCTGCCCAAGGATCTGGTCTCCGGCAACTATTTTGCCGAACAGCGGAACTTCAACCTGCGGCTGCAGGCCAACAACGTCAACTTTGACCAGTACCTCAAGGTGCGGGGCCAGACCGTGGAACAGTTCCGCACTGAGCTCCACGCACAGGCAGAGCAGAAGCTGCGGGGCAGTCTGGGCCTTCTGATGGTGGCCGAGCGGGAACACCTCTGGCCCACCGATGCCGAGGTGGAGGCCGCACTGGCACACTGGAAGGGTGAGCGCACCTTCCCTGCCAACGATTTCCGCAAGGTGCGGCATGGCATCGCCAGCCAGCGGGCGGCAGAGTTCGTGGAAGCCCACTCCACCCTGCTTCCCCCGCCGGAGGAACCGGTGCTGGAAACCATCGCATAAAAAATGGGAGATGCCGTGTGCCGACATCTCCCATTTTGGTTTTTTCAGGTCTCCACGCCTTCGAACTGGCTGTTATAGAGCTTGGCATAGAAGCCGCCCTGCGCCAGCAGGGTGTCGTGGTCGCCCTGCTCCACGATGTGGCCATCCTTCATCACAAGGATGACATCGGCCTCACGGATGGTGGACAGGCGGTGGGCCACGATAAAGCTGGTGCGGCCCTGCATCATCCGGGCAAAGGCAGCCTGGATGCGCACCTCGGTGCGGGTATCGATGGAGGAGGTCGCCTCGTCCAGAATCAGCATGGGGGGCAGGCAGAGCATCACGCGGGCGATGCAGAGCAGCTGCTTCTGGCCCTGACTGATGTTGCCGCCGTCCTCAGCAATGACGGTATCGTAACCCTTGGGCAGGCGGCGGATGAAGCTGTCGGCGTGGGCCGCTTTGGCGGCGGCAACGATCTCTTCCTCAGTGGCATCGGGCTTGCCGTAGGCAATGTTCTCCCGCACAGTACCGGCACGCAGCCAGGTCTCCTGCAGCACCATGCCGTAGCTGCCGCGCAGGGAGGCGCGGGTCAGGCTGCGGATATCGTTTCCGGCCACCTCAATGGAGCCGCTGTTGACATCGTAGAATCGCATGAGCAGGTTGATGAGGGTGGTCTTGCCGCAGCCGGTGGGGCCGACGATGGCGATGCGCTGGCCGGGCTTCACATCCAGATTCAGGCCCTCGATGAGGGGGCGATCCGGCAGGTAGCGGAAGGAAACGTCCTTCAGCTCCACATGGCCGTCGGTCTCCAGCACCTTGGCGTTCTCCGCCTCGGGCACCTGATTCTCGGCATCCAGCAGCTCGAACACACGGGCCGCGCAGGCCAGTGCGTTCTGCAGCTCGGTGACCACGCCGGAGATCTCGTTGAAGGGCTTGGTGTACTGGTTGGCATAGTTCAGGAAGATGCTCAGCTGGCCGATAGTGATGCCGCCCGCCACAGCGTAAACGGCACCCACCAGACCGACACCTGCATAAACGATGTTGTTCACAAAGCGGGTGGCGGGGTTGGTCATGCTGGAGAAGAAGATGGCCTTCAGGCTCACGCTCTGCAGGCGGCCATTCACCTCGTCAAAGGCGGCAAGGCTCTCGGCCTCATGGCCAAAGGCCTGCACGACCTTCTGGCCCTCGATCATCTCGTTGACCAGGGCGGTCTGCTCACCGCGCACGGTGCTCTGGCCCTGGAAATACTTGTAGCTGCGCTTGGCAAGGAAGCTTGCCACCACCAGGCTCAGCGGGGTGATGCAGACCACCACCAGCGTGATGGGCACATTCTCACTGAGCATGAACAGCAGGGTGCCAAGGATGGTCAGCACGCCGCTGAACAGCTGGGTAAAGCCCATGAGCAGGCCGTCCGCAAAGGTGTCCACATCGGCAACCATGCGGCTGACGATATCGCCGGAGGGGTGGCTGTCCAGATAAGAGAGCGGCAGGGTCTGGATCTTACGGAGCGCGGCGTTGCGCAGGTCCCGGCTGACCGAGAAGGTGATGCGGTTGTTGCAGACACTCAGCAGCCACTGGGCCAATGCAGCCACTACGGCCACGATCACGATCTCCACCACGATGCGCAGAACACCGTTGAAGTCCACATTCCCCTTGCCCAGCATCATATCAATGGCGCTGCCGCAGAGGATGGGGATATACAGCTGGGCAGCCACGCTCACAGCGGCCACGATCAGGCTGCACACCACAAAAAAGCCGTAGGGGCGGATCTTTTCCAGCACCCGCCGAAGCGTTGCGTTGCGCTGTTCCGGGGTCAGCTTACTCTTTGCTTTTGCACTCATTTCTGCGCATCCCCTTTCTTGAACTGGCTGGCGTAGATCTCCTCGTAAACGGGGCAGGTCTTCAGCAGATCGGCGTGCCTGCCCAGACCCACCATCCTGCCGTCATCCAGCACGATGATCTGGTCGGCGTGCTGCAGGCTGGCGGCACGCTGGCTCACGATGAACACGGTCAGGTCACCGGGCAGAGCGGCCAGCGCCTTGCGCAGGGCCGCATCGGTGGCGTAATCCAGCGCGCTGGCGCTGTCGTCCAGGATCAGGATCTCGGGCTTGCCCACCAGCGCACGGGCAATGGTCAGGCGCTGCTTCTGGCCGCCGGACAGGTTCCGGCCGCCCTGCTCCACAGGCTCGTCCAGCCCAAGGGGCTTTGCCCTGACAAAATCCGCAGCCTGCGCAGTCTCCAGTGCGGCCCACAGATCAGCGTCCGCCGCGTTCTTGTTGCCCCACAGCAGGTTGGAGCGGATGGTGCCGCCAAACAGCTGGGCTTTCTGCATCACGACCGCCACACTGCCGCGCAGAGCCGCGCGGGGGTACTCCTGCGCCGGACGGCCCAGGATCTCCACGGTGCCCTCCGTGGCATCATAGAAGCGGGGGATCAGGTTGATGAGGCTGGATTTGCCGCTGCCCGTGCCGCCGATGACACCAATGGTCTGGCCGCGCTTTGCGGTAAAACTGATATCGGTCAGGCTGGGGGCACCGGCACCGGCGTAGGTCAAGCTGACATGGTCGAACCGCACAGCATCCCCGGCCTTGTCTGCAGGTGCCTCGCCCTTGAGGGCCGCGGGGAACTCCATGCCGGGCTCGGTGTCCAGCACAGCCTGCACACGGCCGGCACAGGCCAGCGCCTTGCTCACCTGCACGATGAGGTTTGCCAGTTTGACCAGCTCCACCAGGATCTGGTTCATGTAGTTCACCAGCGCGATCACATCGCCGGAGGCCATGCCGCCCACATTGATCTCGATGCTGCCCACATAGAGCAGAGCCACGATGGCCAGATTGATGATGACGTAGGTCAGCGGGCTCATCAGGGAGGAGATGTGGCCCACATGGAGCTGCATCCGGGTCAGCAGGTCGTTGGCCGACTCAAAGCGGTCGATCTCGCTCTGCTCCTTATCAAAGGCGCGGACCACGCGCACACCGGTCAGGTTCTCGCGGGTCAGGCCCAGCACACGGTCCAGCCGGGCCTGGGCCGTTTTGTACAGCGGGTTGGTGATGACCATGACCCCGAACACCACCACGCTCAACAGCGGGATGGCGACCACAAAGATCCAGGCGGCCCGCACATTCACGGTGAACGCCATGACCATGGCACCAACCACCACGAACGGGCTGCGCAGGAACAGGCGCAGGAAGAGGTTCAGGCCGCTCTGCACCTGATTGATGTCACTGGTCATGCGGGTGATGAGGGTGCTGGTGCCCATGGTATCCATCTCGGTAAAGCCAAGCCTCTGGATGTGCTCAAACAGGGCATGGCGCAGGGAGGTGGAATAGCCCACCGCCGCCTTGGCCGAGAAATACTGGGCCGTCAGGCTGCAGGCAAGGCCCACAACGGCCAGCAACAGCAGGATGCCGCACCGCACAAGGATATAGTGGAAATCATGTGCTGCAATGCCCACGTTGACGATATCTGCCATGACCAGCGGCACAAACAGGTCGAACGTGGCTTCCAGCATCTTGAACAGCGGTGCAAGCACAGCCTCGCGCTTGTAGCCGTTCAGGTGGGTAAGCATTTTATTCAAGGGGTGATTCTCCTTTCCCAGTGATAGCGGGTGTAAACTTCACAGTTCTTTATTATAGTACAGGAAATGCAAAAAAGCCAGTTCAAATCACGCCATTGCGCACCGTGCCCTGCCAGAACAAGGAAAGGGACTGCCGCACAGGGGAGATCCCAGTGCAGCAGTCCCTTTTCATAGGAGGGTATGATTCGGAGAACAATGAGCGGCAGACCGAAGGAGATCTAACTGCCGATCAGGCAAAGAAGGAGATGATCAAGGCTACCAGGAAGCCCACGCCGCCCACCAGCGTTTCCATGATGGTCCAGGTCTTGAGGGTAGTCTTTTCATCCATGCCCACAAGGCTCTTGACCAGCCAGAAGCCGGAATCGTTGAAGTGGGAGCAGACGGTGGAGCCGCCTGCAATGGCAGCGGTGACACAGGCCAGGTACAGCGGGCTCAGCGCGCTGAGGCCGGGCATGGCGGAGATGATGCCGGCGGCCATGGTCATAGCCACGGTAGCGGAACCCACCGAGATGCGCACCAGAGCAGCCACGATGAAGGCCACCAGCACCAGCGGCAGGCTGGCGTTTGCCACGGCGTTGCCGATGACATCGCCCAGACCGGAGTTCTGCAGCATATAGCGCAGCACGCCGCCGCAGGCAGTGACCAGCAGGATCATGCCGGTGGGCTCCAGAGACTTGGTCATGATCTTTTCCAGCTGGGCGTTGGTGTAGCCGTGACGGGTGCCCAGCAGGTACATAGCAGCGATGGTAGCCAGCAGCAGCGCCATGAAGGGCTCGCCGAGGAAGGCCAGAACGGGCTGGATGCCTGCCAGTGCGGGCACCACCTTTGCCACAGAGTTTGCAATGATGAGCAGCAGCGGGATCATGATGATGCCCACGATGGTGCTGAACTTAGGCAGCTTGCTCTCGTCAATATCTGCCTGCTGGGCAACGTGCTCGGGGACTTCAACCATGTACTTTTTGCCGCAGATGCTGCCCCAGATGGGACCGGCGGCGATCATGGCAAAGATACCGCAGAAGATGCCGACGAGGATGACCCAGCCCAGGTCAACGCCCAGCATGGTAGCCACCAGCACGGGGCCCGGCGTGGGCGGGATGAAGGCGTGGCCGACAGCCAGACCGGCCAGCAGGGGGATGACGTAATACAGCACGGAGCGCTTGGTGCGCTTTGCCAGCGAGAAGGCCAGCGGAATGAGGATGATCAGACCGGCATCGAAGAACACCGGCATGGCCACCACCAGGCCGGTGATGCCCAGTGCCCATGCAGCTTTTTCGTCACCGAACTTCCGCACCATAGTCACGGCCAGCGTCTGCGCGCCGCCGGATTCTTCCAGAATGGCACCGAACATGGAGCCAAGGCCCACCAGAAGGGCGATGCCTTTTAAGGTGTTGCCAATGCCCTCGTTCACCGAGCCGATAATGTCAGACAGGGGCATCCCGGCCATCAGGCCGATGCCCACTGCACCGATCAGGATAGAGATCATGGCATGGACCTTGAACTTGATGATGAGGATGAGCAATAGGATCAGGCCTGCAACGGCAGCAAAGACCAGCCGTGCCGCATCGGGAGTTGCAACTGCTGTCATAGAAATTTCCTCCATTTCGATTTTTGGCTGCACTTATCCAAACCGTCCGGAAAACGCGCCGGGCAGTTTTACTTTTTGTTATTTATACAGAGTGGTTTACTCCATGTAAGCGCCCTTCATGGGGCTGACGGCGTGCTGAGAGTAGAGCTTCAGCAGGCCCTTGGTGTACTTGGGAGCCTTGGGTTTCCAGTTGGCACGGCGCTGGGCGAGGATGGCCTCCATCTCTTCGGGGGTCTTGGGCTCGCCCTTCACACCCACGATGGCCAGCTTACGGTTGTGGACATCGATCTGGATCAGGTCGTCGGGCTCCACCAGTGCGATGGGACCGCCCACCGCAGCCTCCGGGCTGACATGGCCGATGACCGGGCCGCGGCTTGCGCCGGAGAAGCGGCCATCGGTGATCAGGGCCACGCTGGAAGCCAGCTTCGGATCGGCGCAGATGGCCTCGCCCGTGTAGAACATCTCGGGCATACCGCTGCCGCGGGGGCCCTCGTACCGGATGAAGATGGCGTCGCCGGGCTTCACCTCGCCGTGCAGCACAGCGGCGATGCACTCCTCCTCGCTGTCGTAGGGCTTGGCGCGCAGAGTGGCTTCAAACATATTCTTGGGGCAGGCGGTGTGCTTGATAACGCAGCCCTCCGGGGCAAGGTTGCCCTTCAGGATGGCAATGCTGCCGTCGGTGCCCTTGGCGTTATCAAAGCTGTGGATGATGTCCTCGCGGCTGACCGGGCGCGCAAAACCAGCGGTCTTTTCTGCCAGAATGGCATCGCAGTGCTGGTAGAAGCCGTTCTTTTTCAGCTCCTCCAGATTCTCGCCCAGAGTCTTGCCGGTGACAGTCATCACGTCCAGATGCAACATGGACTTGATCTCCTCCATCACGCGGGGCACGCCGCCTGCATAGTAGAAGTACTGTGCGGGCCAGTCGCCGGAGGGACGGATGTTCAGCAGGTAGTGTGCACCGCGATGCATCCGGTCGAAGGTGTCAGCATCGATCTCAATGCCGAACTCGTGGGCGATGGCGGGCAGGTGCATGGTGGCGTTGGTGGAGCCGGAAATGGCGGCGTGCACCATGATGGCGTTTTCAAAGCTCTTCATGGTGACGATGTCCTTGGCCTTGATGCCCTCGGCCACCAGCTTCATCACCTGAACGCCGGCATCATAGCATTTTTTAATGCTGCGGCAGATGTTATTGATAGTATCGAAATCAAGACCTGTTTTTTTATCGCCCGCAAGGGCCTCACCGCTGAGTTTAAGAAGAATCCGCTTATACTTAGGCTCCATAAATTTATAACCATTCCTTTCATCGTACAATATTGCACAGCTTCCAGCACAAGTCCAGAAATTTTTGTGCAAAGTAATAGCAGTATTCGATTATATTATCATTATATATTGTAACCTAAAAACGCTCGAATGTAAATAGTTTTTTCTCCATTTTTCCATAAAAAACTGCAAAACTATCATTCAAAGCCGTGAGGCCTTCCCATCAAATCGCCTATAGCGGACTTGGGGGATTTGTCCTCAAATAAAATTCTGTTGATTTCTTCGGTTATTGGCATATTGACGTCATATTTCTTAGCAAGCTTCAAAGCCGCCGCAGCGCAGGCATAGCCTTCTACAGTTCCGACCCTTAATACTGCTTCCTGCGGAGAAACACCCTGTCCTATCAGTATTCCGGCGCGGAAATTTCGCGAATGCATACTGGTGCAGGTTACTATCAGGTCACCTACTCCGGCAAGACCCGAGAAGGTATCCGCTTTTCCGCCCATAGCGATGCCAAGGCGGGTGATTTCGCTTAACCCCCTTGTCATAAGCGCGGCGCGGGTATT
>ERZ825137.587-NODE-587-length-50641-cov-4.106650_pt1 | contig 50641 bp, 35 predicted proteins | sample MGYA00519873_ERZ825137 | MGnify/ENA primary metagenome ERZ825137 (study PRJEB31778, sample SAMEA3449190) | human gut metagenome | biome: human gut; feature: human-associated habitat; material: faeces | place: United Kingdom | collected 2010/2012 ...
TCTTCCTTTGAAAACGATATTGCCGCACCTCATGCACATCCAGATACAGCCATTCTACTACTACCGTATCTAATGACAAATCTTTCTCCAAATCCATATCTTCCTCCTTGTCGTAAAGAAGCGTATAATAATTTTCTTTTGTAAACAGATGATCATGTTTCCAATCCTTCTCTTCAATAAACTGCCGTTCCCCTCCTTTTATATAAAGCAATGGAAAAACAGTCCGAGCCTTTTGCAGCTTTTCATTCGCCGCATAATTATAAATAAAATCATCAAACAATTCATCTGCATTTTTAGGGATCGCAGCAGTTTCAACAGAATCTGCCAAAAGAAAGGAATTTTCGCCCTCTATTGAATCAGAAGTCACTATAAGTTGATCAGTAGAATCAACCTTTCCTTTTCTACTGTTACATGCACAGCAAAAAGTCAGAATAAGCATTCCTGCAAATATCGTTCTCATATCTCACAAAATTCGCGCAAAAATACCTCTTTTATTTTGAATTTCGATACATTATTCGGTTTAAATCATTACCTTTGCGCAGTTTTATTGACACAGAATAATTATTTCATCTATAATATGATTGAGAAAATTGAACAGCTGCTGGCAGAAGTAGAAAACCTGACTGCCCAAAATGCAGAAGAACTTGAAGCGCTCCGCATTAAATATTTGAGCAAGAAAGGGGCCATCAACGAATTAATGACTGACTTTCGGAATGTTCCCGCTGAAAATAAAAAAGAGGTGGGTATGAAACTGAATGAATTGAAGAGCCGTACGCAAGAAAAAATAAACGCATTGAAAGAAGCATTCGAAAGCCAAGACACCGGTTACGACGACTTGGATCTTACTCGTACAGCCTATCCGATCGGTTTAGGAACGCGCCATCCGCTTTCTATTGTAAGAAACGAAATAATCGACATTTTCTCACGTTTAGGTTTCAGCATTGCCGAGGGACCGGAAGTAGAAGACGACCTGCATGTTTTCACTTCGCTTAATTTCGCAGCTGATCATCCGGCACGTGATATGCAAGATACATTCTTCATAGAATCGAACGATATGGATGTAACCAAAAACATTATTCTGCGAACTCACACAAGTAGCGTACAGGTCCGTTCTATGGAACACAATCAACCACCGATCCGCATTATTTGTCCGGGACGCGTCTATCGTAATGAAGCCATCAGTTACCGTGCACACTGCTTCTTCCATCAAATTGAGGGATTGTATATCGACAAAAATGTTTCGTTCACCGACTTAAAACAGGTTTTATTACTTTTTGCTAAAGAAATGTTTGGTGCCGACACCAAAATACGCTTGCGTCCGTCTTACTTCCCCTTTACGGAACCTTCTGCAGAGATGGATATCAGTTGTAACATCTGTGGAGGAAAAGGATGCCCCTTTTGCAAGCATACGGGTTGGGTAGAAATTTTAGGATGTGGTATGGTCGATCCGAATGTATTGGAAGCCTGTGGAATTGATAGCAAAATATATAGTGGTTATGCTTTCGGTATGGGCGTGGAACGTATTACGAACCTGAAATATCAGGTAAAAGATTTACGTTTATTCTCTGAGAACGACACCCGTTTCCTCAAAGAATTCGAAGCAGCCTACTAAGGGTCTTGGTATTTATCTCTCGCGGGAACTATGCAATTAAAACTATAATATAGTACAAAAGTATTTTTAAAGAATAATTTCCGGACGCGGTTTTTGCGGATTCATGGATATATAAAAGTCCGTATGAATCCGCAGAATCCGCGTCTGACATAAAACACAGTCCATATAAAAATGAAAGACCGTTTAATCACTCCCAGCTATTGCTTTATTTTAGCAGCCAATTTTCTTTTATTCTTCGGCTTTTGGCTATTGATTCCGGTCTTACCTTTTTATTTAACGGAAATATTCAGTATCAACCATTCGGCAGTAGGTATCGTGTTATCATGTTATACAATTGCCGCACTCTGTATTCGCCCTTTCTCGGGTTATCTGCTTGATTCCTTTTCACGAAAGCCGCTTTATATCATAGCTTATTTTATTTTCGCCTCTATGTTTGTCGGCTATCTGTTAGCAGGCACCCTTACCTTATTTATTATGTATCGCGTATTGCAAGGATTCTCATTCGGAATGGTTACAGTAGGCGGAAATACCATTGTCATTGACATTATGCCTTCTTCCCGACGTGGTGAGGGGCTAGGCTATTACGGACTAATGAATAATTTCGCTATGTCTACAGGCCCTATGGTGGGTCTGTTCATGCATAACGCCGGCATATCTTTCGATGTCATATTTCTGACATCATTAGGCTCCTGCACAATAGGACTCCTTATGGCTTCCCTCGTAAAAACACCGCAAAAAGCTCCGGTAAAGAGAGAACCTGTTTCTTTAGACCGTTTCATTTTATTAAAAGGTATTCCGGCCGGAATCGTCCTATTAATGCTATCTATTCCGTATGGTATGACTACCAACTATGTTGCCATGTATGCCCAAGCAATTCAACTTCATACCGAAACCGGTTTTTTCTTTACATCAATGGCTGTGGGAATGGCCATATCTCGTATATTCTCGGGGAAGCTGGTAGATAAAGGAAAAATTACACAAGTAATTGCCGCAGGATTCTATCTGGTTATTTTCAGCTTTTTTCTGCTGACAAGTTGTGTGTACCTTATTCAATGGAACGAAAATGTATGTATTGTCGCATTCTATCTGGTAGCCCTCCTGTTAGGAGTAGGTTTCGGTATAATGTTTCCCGCATTTAATACTTTGTTCGTTAATCTGGCTCCTCATAATCAGCGCGCCACTGCTACCTCTACCTATCTGACATCTTGGGATGTAGGTATTGGTATAGGAATGCTGGCAGGAGGATATATTGCCGAAGTAAGTTCTTTCGACAAAGCTTACCTATTCGGTGCTTGCCTGACAGTCATCTCCGCTATACTATTCCATTGGAAAGTTACTCCTCATTTTCATAAATACAAATTACGATAAGGTATGAAAAAGCAAGAATTATATAATCTGGTTATCGATTACTTTCAGAAAGCAATGCCCATAGCAGAAACGGAACTTCATTACACGAATCCGTACGAGTTATTGATTGCTGTAATTTTATCAGCTCAATGCACGGACAAACGTGTCAATATAATTACTCCTCCCTTGTTTCACGATTTTCCTACGCCGGAAGCTTTGGCTGCCAGTACTCCCGAAGTTGTGTTCGAATATATAAAAAGTGTTTCCTACCCTAATAATAAAGCTAAGCACTTGGTAGGTATGGCTAAAATGCTGGTAAACGACTTTCAAGGAATAGTACCCGACAATCTGGAAGATTTAATTAAACTTCCCGGAGTAGGCAGAAAAACAGCTAATGTCATTCAGGCTGTAGTATTCAATAAAGCAGCCATGGCGGTAGATACACATGTATTCAGAGTAAGCCGCCGAATAGGGTTGGTTCCCGAAAGTTGCAACACTCCTTTAAGTGTTGAAAAAGAATTGATAAAATATATTCCGGAATCAATTATTCCCACCGCGCATCATTGGCTTATCCTGCACGGACGCTATACTTGTACGGCACGGGCTCCTCATTGCGAACAGTGCGGATTGCAATTGCTATGCAAACATTACAAAAAAGAGCATAACATACGAGAAGAGCGGAAAATATGACAGCTGATATCGATAAAAAGCTAACAATTAAGTCTTTTTAGTTCGCAAGTTCTTCATTATTTTAATAACTTTGCGTGCAAATCTAAGAATAGGTATTCTAAACATTTAAAACAAAAAGAAATTATGCAAACAATTGACAACTTCAATTTTGCCGGTAAAAAGGCATTTGTTCGTGTAGACTTCAATGTTCCGGTGGACGAGAACTTCAACATTACCGATGATACTCGTATCCGTGCAGCACTTCCTACATTGAAAAAGATCTTGGCAGACGGCGGAAGCCTGATTATTGCTTCTCACATGGGTCGTCCCAAAAAGAATCCGGATCCAAAATATTCTTTAAAACATATTGTGTCTCACGTTTCCGAGTTATTAGGTGTAGATGTTCAATTCGCAGAAGACTGCCAAAAAGCACAGGCACAAGTTGCAGCATTGAAACCCGGTGAGGCTTTATTGCTTGAAAACCTCCGTTTCTATGCAGAAGAAGAAGGTAAACCACGCGGATTAGCAGAAGATGCTTCTGAAGAAGAAAAGAAAGCTGCTAAAAAAGCTATCAAGGAAAGCCAGAAAGAATTTACAAAAGTACTGGCCTCTTATGCCGACTGCTATGTAAATGATGCTTTCGGTACGGCTCACCGTGCACATGCTTCTACAGCTTTGATTGCCGACTATTTTGATGCTGATCACAAAATGTTCGGTTATTTGATGGAAAAAGAAGTTAAGGCTGTAGATAAAGTAATGAATGACATCCAACGTCCTTTCACTGCCATCATGGGAGGTTCGAAAGTTTCTTCCAAGATTGAAATCATTGAAAACTTACTGACTAAAGTTGATAACCTGATACTTGCCGGAGGTATGACTTATACCTTTATGAAAGCAATGGGCGGTAAAATAGGTAATTCTATCTGCGAAGACGACAAACTGGATTTAGCCTTGGATATCCTTAAGAAAGCAAAAGAAAACGGTGTAAATCTCATTTTGGCAAGTGACGCAAAAGCTGCCGACGCATTCTCTAATGATGCAAATACCCAGTTCGTTCCGTCGAATGAAATTCCTGATGGATGGGAAGGTATGGATATAGGTCCCGACTCAGAAAAAGAATTTGCCAAAGTTATCGAAAACTCAAAAACCATTCTATGGAACGGACCTACCGGAGTATTCGAGTTTGATAACTTTACTTCAGGTTCACGCGCTGTAGGCGAAGCTATTGTAAAAGCAACTCAAAACGGTGCATTCTCACTCGTGGGTGGCGGTGACTCCGTAGCTTGTGTTAACAAGTTCGGATTAGCAAACGGAGTATCATACGTATCAACCGGTGGCGGCGCTTTGCTCGAAGCTATTGAAGGAAAAGTATTACCAGGTATTGCAGCAATCAAAGGATAATTATTTTCACATCATAAAATGAGGCTGTCTTGGGATAATTCTGTTTAAGACAGTCTCATTTCTTTTTTCTTTATATTTAGAATATGAAAAAGAAAGCATCTCTTCTATTTTCTATCCTCCTGTTACTGGCGGCATGCCATTCAGAAAAAAAAGAAACAGACAACACAAATAGTCTGAAAATCGGTTATATTCCCTCCACTGATATTCTGCCTTATATCGTTGCGCAGCAGAAAGGTATATACGATTCTTTGAAATTAAACCTGAAACTAATCCCAATGGAATCGGAAATAAACCGCGATACGTTATTCGCACAAAAAAGAACCGACGGAAGTATACTTTCCCCCATTGAAGCTTTCATGCAACAGGAACAAGGTATCCCAGCTGTGCCTACATTTACCAACGAAGGACTTTACTATATTGTCGCTTCAAATGACTCCACCTTTACCAAACCGGAACAACTTAGGGAAAAAAGTCTTAGCGTAACCCGCAAATCCGCCTATAATTATTTTGCCGACAAGGTACTGGACGAACTGGAAATAACTCAGGACGACATCAACAAACCGGAATTAAGCAGGGAGTCACTCCGTATGCAGATGTTGGAAAACGGACAAATCGACGCGGCTGTTTTACGCGACCCTTATGTATCCAAAGCATTGCAGAAAGGTTGCAAAGTATTGCTCAGCTCTTCATCATATCCTATTACACTGTCTGTTACAGCCTTTTCCGATTCGATTCTGAATACGAAGGAAAACGATATCAAAAAATTAATCATCGGCTATAACTTAGCTGTACAATACATGAACAACCATCATAAAAATGAATGGTTTGACAAAGCAGCTTCAGCTGCGGGACTCAACGGGCTGTCACAAGAATTATCTGCTTTCAAAAAAGCTTCCGAGTTATCTACTACGGAAACACAAGAAATTATCCAATGGATGCAAGAATACGATATATTACCGATATCCTTTTCGGGATATCAGATTAACCGTTCTATTGTGAAGGATATTGAACAAACAAAATAATTTATTCTCTTACTATATCATGCCTCCCTGTCATGTTATGCAATTAATTTAACAGGTTCTTAAGTCAATGGTTATTATGACATTTTATGTGATATAACGAATATGGCTATATATTGATTTTAATAAGTCTAGATGAAATGAATAACTCAAACAGATTTTCCACGACAATCATTACTTTGCTTTTTATTATCCCTCTTTCTGCCCAAACAAAATTATCCGAAATATTTTCAATGCCGCAATTCGGAGGATATTTTATCGGGCGATATATGTATACCGATCCCGAAAACAGTCAAACAAACGGAGGATTTGATCTTCGTATGGTACGTCTCTACGTAGAGGGTAAAGTGCTAACAGACTGGAAATACCGGGTACAATTAGAAGCTAGCGGAGCCCCCGGAGTAGATAAAGGAGTAAGATTACTGGATGCCTACGGCGAATGGAATAAATATCCAGAATTCACTATACGATTCGGACAAATGAAACGTCCGTTCAGTTTTGAAAGTCCTTACCACCCGTGGAATGTCGGTTGGGGAAACTTCTCACAAGTTATACAGAAACTAACTGGATTTAGCGACCGCGTTGGCGAACATTCGTCGGGAGGACGCGATGCAGGCATCGTGTTCCAAGGAGATCTATTTCCAACCCCCACCCATCGTTTGTTCCATTATCAGGTAGGAATCTTTAACGGACAAGGGATCAATCATTCCGATGCTAATAAAAACAAAGACCTCATCGGTGGAGTATGGATAAGCCCGATAAAACCTTTGCAAATAGGTGCATTCGGCTGGACCGGTCGCTACACAGCCAATCAGAAAAAAGCAAATCGAAACCGAATGGCTTTCGGTCTCAAATATGAAGATGAGTGGACCGTACGAGCCGAATATATTACTTCACAGGGAGGAAAAACATTTGATACGCGTTACGCTGAAAAAGCCGACGGATGGTATGCAACTGTCGGAATCCCATTCGCAAGAAAATTTAAAGCTTATGGCATTTGGGATGTGTATCGTGATGAAAAAACAAGTGATACCCAGAACAGTAATTATGCAGTAGCTCTTAACTACAAACTTTACAAGGACTTGATGCTACAAGCTACCTATTACTACACGCATGCCAGCAATGCAACTTATACACAACACAATGAAAGGGAAATAAACAAAACCCATTATAATACCGTACAAATGCAATTATATATACGTTTCTAATAATCAAAATGAGAAGTTTAATATTATTTAAGCTATTCGGATAAAGAATAATGCTTACTTTTGTTTTTATATAAATAAAAAAGTTGATATGATAAATGAATATCTAATATACGGATTGCATAAGAATATCTCAGACTTGCTTGGGAACAGGAAATTGAAGCATGCTTTGGATGAAATTTCCAATTATGTGAAAGAAGCGCCCGAATGGCACCTTTATACGGATTATGAGGACATAAAAACGGCTTATTATTACATGCTGCAATTTTTCCGGAAAAACGCAGATGATCCTCAACGCACTGAATTATATAATGATTTAATCAGAAAATCATATGAATTGAACGACCGTATTCTTGTATCGCTGAATAATATTATCTCTACCGAATACTATTATACGTGTATGAGAGAACAAAAAAAGAATTCTATAACGCTATCCGACTATCAACTTATGCTGGAATCTTTCACAGAAGATACAGCTGTTGCCGAGCTGTTACATGAAGGCAAAAAAAGAGAAGAAAAGATGAAGGAGCTCCGCAGACAACACGAATATACCTGTACTGAGTTTTTCAAAAAGATTTGGGTCTCTCCTCAGTGGGATTCAAATATGATAGAATCTGCCCGTAATATGCTTAATTCAGTGTTGGTACCTACCAACGATTTAGCCTTATTCGTCAGTGCTGTCACTTTAGGCGCCCTACAGGTTTTCGATATTCAAAAGTATCTGTTTCTGATGGATGCATACAATCACTCCGAAGCGCTTGTAAACCAACGCGCATTGGTAGGCATTATTCTCTTAAGCATATACAACAACAAGCGGTTAGAAAATGAACCGGAGGTAAAAGCACGTTTCAAGCTTTTAAATGAAAATGTAAATTTCCTACGGAATATCACAGACATACAAATCCAACTCTTACGCACCAGAGAAACAAAGAAGGTCGATAAAAAGATGCGGGAAGAGATCATTCCCGAAGTTATAAAGAAAACAGAGTTCATGCGAAACGCAAAATTAGGACTCGAAGAGCTGGAAGAGGATTTGATGTCAAACGATAAAAACCCGGATTGGAAAGAATGGAAAGACGAATCGGATTTAAGCAATAAGCTTAAAGAGCTGGGAGATATGCAAATGGAAGGAGTTGATGTTTATATGAGCACCTTTTCCCAACTGAAAACATATCCGTTTTTCCGGGAAATAGGCAACTGGTTTTATCCATTCGACCCTTATCATTCAGCAGTTCTGCAAAGTATATCGGAAGCAGAAAGAAAGAATAATGTTATGATTCAAAGTATATTGAACACTACTTTTTTCTGTAATTCCGACAAATACTCTTTCTGTTTTACAATGGAACGAGTTCCGGCCGCACAGCGCAATCTATATAGCAACAACCTGAGCGAACAAAATATGCAAGAGTATGAAATGGGATTATCTGGTCAGATAGCCGAACAGAAACGACAGGATGTAGTCAGCAGACAATATATACAGGATTTATATAGATTCTATAAAATTTATTCTCGCCGGCATGAATTCAAAGACGTATTCGACAATTCTTTGAATTTACTTTATTGTTCCATTATTAAAGAATCTATAGACAATCCGGAACAACAACTAAAAATAACGGAATATCTTTTCCAAAAAGGATATTATCCCGAAGCGGCCCTCCAATATAAACAACTTATACAACAAGGGCAGGATGGAGCGGAAATTTACCAGAAACTAGGATTTTGCTACCAGAAAACAAAAAACTATCGTAAAGCCGTTGATGCTTATATCCAAGCGGATATCAGACAATCAGACAGTGTTTGGACAAACCGGCATTTGGCCCAATGTTATCGAATGCTGAAAGAAGTAGACAAAGCTTTATTCTATTATGAAAGAGTTGAAGCCGCACAACCGGAAGACCTGACCCTGCTTCTTTATATTGGGCAATGCTACGTGGAATTAAAACGTTATGACGAAGCTTTCGCCCGTTTTTTCAAAGTAGAATATCTTGATCCGCAGTCTCTCAAAGCACAGCGAGCTATTGCCTGGTGCTCATTTGTAACCAACAAAATGGAACAGGCGGAAAAGTATTATGAGAAACTACTTAGTCAGCCTAAGCCTTTAGAAGTGGATTACTTAAATGCTGGACATGTAGCTTGGAGTTTAAAAGAGATAGACAAAGCAGCCCGCTTATATACACAAGGTAGCCGGATGCAAGAAAATCCGGAAACTTTTATCGAACAAATACTCAAAGACGAAGATGAATTACTGTGTCATGGAATATCCAAAGAAGACATACCGTTAATGCTTGACATAATCCGTTATCAAGCTGATGAAAAAGAATAACAGATAAATATCTCTTGAGAAAGACTAATAATGTGGATTCCACCACATTATTAGTTATCACTCTCCACTTTATTAATTAATAATCATCCCTACTCTTGCAGACAAAATAAACAAATTCCATTATGTATTGTTAATGTAAATATTAAAGTCAATTAACAACACAATGTATGGAATGGATTATTAATCAACTCAGAGCATATCCCGAACTCGCCATTTTTCTGACGATAGCTTTAGGTTTCTGGATCGGGAAATTTAAATATAAACAATTTAGTTTAGGTATCGTCACCAGCGTTTTGCTGGTAGGAGTACTTGTGGGACAATTAGATATTACGGTAGACGGCCCTATAAAATCCGTCTTTTTTCTAATGTTTCTCTTTGCTATCGGATACAAGGTAGGACCTCAGTTCTTCAGAGGTCTTAAAAAAGACGGTCTTCCACAAGTATATTTTGCGGTACTGATGTGTTTAAGTAGTTTGATATTCATATGGTTATTAGCTTTGATAATGGGATACGGACCTGGAGAAGCTGCCGGATTACTTGCCGGTTCCCAAACCATTTCTGCAGTAATCGGAGTAGCTGGAGACACCATAAAAGGGCTTAGCGTCAGCGAACAGCAGAAACAAGACATGATTAATATTATTCCTGTTGCTTATGCCGTAACCTATATATTTGGTACGGCAGGTTCGGCATGGATATTGGGATCATTAGGTCCGCGTTTGCTGGGAGGACTGGAGAAAGTAAAAGCAGCATGCAAAGAACTTGAAAACCAATTAGGCAATACCGAAGCTGACCAACCGGGATTCATACATGCTTCACGTCCCGTAGTATTCCGCGCTTATCGCATCGAAAACGATTGGTTTGGAAATGGCAAAACCGTAGATCAACTGGAAAATTATTTCATTCAAAATAATAAACGTCTTTTCGTAGAAAGAATGAGACACAATGATTCCATCATCAATGATATAATGCCCTACCAACTATTAACAAAAGGAGACGAAATCGTATTAAGCGGAAGACGTGAGTTCGCTATCGGAGAAGAAGATTGGATAGGAGAAGAAGTTGTGGACTACGACTTATTGGATTTCCCCGCGGAAGTTCTTCCTGTGATGGTAACCAAAACTTTCAACAATAAAACATTAGGTTTCATCCGTTCGCAAAAGTTCATGCATGGTGTCAGCATACGCCGTATCAAACGGGCAGGAATCGACATTCCGATCTATGCCGGTACAAAAATAGACGCTGGAGACATACTTGAGTTAGTCGGATTAAAAAAGGAAGTAGAAGTAGCTGCAAAACAAATAGGTTATATTGACCGTCCTACCAATGCTACAGATATGGTATTTGTCGGACTAGGAATTTTAATAGGCGGCTTGTTCGGAGCTCTTGCCATTCATATAGGCGGAATTCCTATTAGTCTTAGTACGAGTGGAGGCGCCCTCATTGCCGGATTAATCTTTGGCTGGTTACGCTCCAAGCATCCCACTTTCGGACAAATACCTGAATCATCCGTTTGGGTTCTCAATAATGTAGGATTAAATATGTTTATTGCAGTAGTAGGCATTTCATCGGGACCAAGTTTCGTACAAGGTTTCCGCGAAGTGGGTCTCCCTCTTTTCGCTATAGGCGCTCTGGCTACTGCCCTTCCTCTTATTACCGGATTGCTTATGGCCCGTTATCTTTTCAAATTCCATCCTGCTTTATCATTAGGTTGCACAGCAGGAGCGCGCACAACTACAGCCGCATTAGGGGCCATTCAGGAAGCGGTAGGAAGCGAAACACCTTCTTTAGGCTACACAGTAACTTATGCAGTGGGAAATACTTTGCTCATAATATGGGGCGTAGTAATCGTGTTACTTACTTAGAAACAATTCTTCTCTCTCGTTTGTTACAATGTTAATTAATAAATTATATCCATATGAAATATCTTAACAATAAAAGCGAAGCTTCAAAAGGTTTCGATGTACAGCTTTCTAAGATCAGTCCGTTTGAACTAAAAAACAGACTGATACATCTTGCCGACGAGAGTGTAAAGAAAATGGCTCACATTATGCTGAATGCGGGAAGAGGTAATCCCAATTGGGTAGCCACTGCTCCACGGGAAGCGTTCTTCACTCTCGGATTATTCGGTATCGAAGAGTGCAAAAGAACATGGGATACTCCCGAAGGAGTTGCCGGTATTCCGCAAAAAGAAGGTATCGCACAAAGATTTGAAGTCTTCTTAAAAGAAAATGCTGACGCACCTGGCATTCAGCTTTTGAAAGACTCTTATAACTATATGCTACTGGAACATGCAGCAGACCCTGACGAACTTATCCACGAATGGGCGGAATGTGTTGTAGGCGACCAATATCCGGTGCCAGACCGCATTTTAAATTATACGGAAATTATTGTACGCGATTATTTAAACCGGGAGATGTGCGACAACCGTCCCCCTGAAGGAAAATTCGATCTCTTTGCTACAGAAGGCGGCACGGCTGCCATGTGTTACATTTTCGACTCGTTAATGCAGAACTTTCTGTTACATCACGGCGATAGCGTAGCATTAATGGTTCCGGCTTTTACTCCTTATATTGAAATTCCAGAACTTGCCCGTTACGATTTCGATGTTCTTCATATACCGGCAGACCGTATGACAGAAGACGGTTTGCATCTTTGGCAATATAAAAATGAAGATATCGATAAGCTACGCGACCCGAAATACAAAGCGCTGTTTGTTATCAATCCGAGTAATCCGCCAAGCTATGCCATGGCTCAGGAAACCGTAGCACGCATTATCGACGTTGTACAACGCTGGAACCCGAATCTGATGATCATAACGGACGATGTATATGGTACATTCATTCCTCATTTCCGTTCCCTAATGGCAGATCTTCCTCAGAATACATTATGCGTATACTCATTCAGCAAATATTTCGGCGCTACAGGCTGGCGCGTAGCAACCATAGCATTGCACGAAGATAACATTTACGATAAACTTATCAGTAATCTCCCACGTAAGCGTAAAAGTGAACTTACAAAACGCTATGGTTCTCTCACAATGAATGTAGACAACTTAAAATTCATTGATAGAATGGTTGCCGACAGCAGGCAGGTAGCTTTGAATCATACAGCTGGGTTATCCCTACCCCAACAATTGCAAATGAGTTTATTTGCCCTCTACTCTCTGTTGGATAAAGAAGACATCTATCGGCATAAAATGTGGGAAATTATCCATAAACGATTAACAGCCTTATGGGATAATACCGGATTTACCCTTATAGAAGATCCGTTACGTGCCGGATATTATTCGGAAATAGATATGCTGGTATGGGCTAAAAAGTTCTATGGAGAAGACTTTGTAAAGTATCTGAAAAAAACCTACAATCCCTTAGATGTTGTATTCCGATTGGCTACAGAAACGTCATTAGTCGTGCTCAACGGAGGAGGCTTCGATGGGCCGGAATGGTCTGTCCGCGTATCGTTAGCTAACTTAAACGATGAAGATTACGTTAAAATCGGGCAAAACATACGAAGTATTCTTACTGAATACGCTTCGCTATGGAAACAGTCAACCAACCAAGTTACTCCTTAACCGCCCCGAGGAAATATTTTCCGTAAAACAGCCTTGCATATTTGAAACCTATATTCGGTATGCAAGGTTTTTTCCGTACTGTATACAAAACTTTTTCCATACAGCATACAAAGGTTTTTCCCATATTGATTTAAAAGGGTATCTTTTCTGCCCTTAGTTTCTATCCATTATCTTTCATAGAAAAACTAAAAATGGTTTTTCTATGCGATGTTCCTTTCTAAAAACTCTTATTTGCTACTTTTAAAATAATCTAATATTTCACTATCTTTGAATGCCGTAATAAAATGAAGCATTATCTTTATAAATTAAATCGTTATCATTTTACACTTTTTCATTATCACAACGAACGACATAAAATATGAAAACATATAAACTACTGGTTTTATTCATACTATTAATGGGAATTATACCGAGTTCCTGCAATAAAGTTGAGAAACAAGACTCTATCCTTCCATTAACAGAAACACCGATTCTGGAAGAAAATGGAACCATCGCTTTGCAACGTCCGGACACTACGTTAGGACTGAATGTAATGAGAGCCTTCTATCATAGAAAGTCTGCCAAATCTTATGACGAAAAGAAAGAAGTAAGTATTGAAATGTTATCTAACGTTTTATGGGCGGGTTTCGGGGTGAACCGTTCCGAATTTGGCAAAAGAACCGCTCCTTCGGCATATAACGCACAAGATATCGATTTATATGTGTGTATGAAAGAAGGGGTTTATATCTATTTTCCACAAGATTTTGAACTTAGGCTGATTGAAAAGAAAGATGTCCGACAAGATATCGCAGCCAACCAGTTGTATGCATGGAATGCACCGATAAGCATTGTTTTGGTGAGCAATATCAACCGTTTCCCTTATGCTATAGAAAAAAAAGAACGCTTAAAAGCAGCCATAATGAATGCTTGCTATGTATCTGCCAACATCGGTTTATTCTGCGCTTCTGTAGGGTTAGCAACTACACCACGAGCAGATTTGGATATTGACCGAATTTCTGCAGCCTTACATTTAAACGAATCACAAATTCCTATTTTATCCAATCCGATCGGATATGAATAAAATATTACTTAACAGCAAGTAACTTCTTCTTCAGAATAAAAAACCAACAAAACGCACAGATTCCTTTTAAGGTGCTGGAAAGGCTCACCGCCCACCAAATACCGGAAACACCCAAACCCAGACTTATCAGATAAAGGGAGATAGGAATACGAAGCAAGTTACCCCCAATACTGATTGCAGCCGGAGGCAGCGTCCTGCCTGTCCCATAAAACATACCCTGCATTGTGATTTCAAGCATCATAAACAATTGCGAATACCCATCTATACGCATAAAAACACCACCTGAAGTATACGCTGCCTGTTCGGGAACAAACAAGGAAAATATCTCTTTTCCAAACACGATAAAAAGTAATGTACACGACAAGCCCAATACACCTGTCAACCATAGTGTTGTCCGATAAGCTTTCAACACTCGCAGTGCCTGTCCCGCAGCAAAATTCTGTGCCACAAATGCACTAAGAGCAGTAGAAAATCCCTGAGCGGTATTCCATGTAATGGCTTCTATCTGCCCTCCTGCAGTAAAGGTCATCAAACCAATATGCCCTCCTTCCGCTGCCGAAAGTTTGCATATATACATATTGATAAAAGCAAACAAAATATTTAAAGTAGCAACAGGCAAGCCTAATTGTATAATACGTAAGACGTACTTACGTTTCAATGCTATCAGAAATTTGAATCCTGAAAGAAGCGTTTTCTTTATTTTTAATTGATACAGAAATAAAGAAAACACTATAACCTGTGATAAAACCGTAGCTAAAGCCGCACCGTTAGTCCCCCAATCCAATACAAAAATAAACAAAGGATCAAGTATCATATTAAGTACTAAACCTACTGCACTGATAGCAAAAGGAACCTGACTCCTTCCTGCAGCGTTAAATACACCGGTAAATGTGGTTGAAACAATAAAAAAAGGCATACCAAAGGCCACAATACGCAAATATTGAACGGCCTGCTCCGTTATACTATCTTGTAAACCAAATGTATGCATAACCGGAGAAGCAAACAGAAGCAGAAATATTGCCCAAACCACAGACAAAATAGAAGACATCGTAATATTGTGCGATGCAAATGTAACAGCCAAAGACGCATCCTTCTGTCCGATAGCCTGTCCCACACTCACTTCCGAACCAACTTTATTCAATAAAGATATAGATCCCGACATCCAGGTTAGAATTCCCACGGCTCCAATAGCCGCAACCGCTTCACTTCCTATTCGGCCAACCCACGCCATATCCGTCAGGCTATAAGCCATCTGAATAAAAGAGGTAGCCATAATTGGTGCCGCCAATTTAAATAGCTGACGTAATATCGGTCCGTATGTTAAATCTCTAGTACCTTCCATCCTATTGTGTTTTGCAGTTACAAAAGTAGCACTTTATTTTCTCCCGTCCACCTCTGCAGAATGAAAACACGAAAAATAACGACTTCTACATAGAATTTATATACAGAATTCGTTGTTTTCTTACTACTTTAATTATATTTTTGCAGGAACGATACTTCACATTCAATTGTTTGTTTGTGAAAATGCGCTCAAAAAACTAATTAATATGTTTGAAGATCAATGCAACAAACATAAATGGAAAACCGCTATATCTTTAGCGCAAATGGGCTGGTGGGAAGCTGATATAACTCACCAAACATATACATGCTCCGAATTCGTTATGAATCTGTTGGGGCTTAACTCTCCTACCCTGTCTTTTCAAGAATTCGACAGAATGAAACGAAAAGATTATAGGAGACAAGTTTCCGGAGCTGCTCGTTTTTATAACGAATATAATGTTTACGAACAATACATTCCATTAACAACATCACGGGGAAATATATGGGTCTTATCAAGAACTGAAAAAGAACATAAAGATTCCGACGGAATCATACGGGCTACAGGAATTCTACAAAGCTTATCTCCCCAACAAGAAGAAATGCTGGAAAAAGATTCTCAACAGGCTCTCTCCCGCTTATTATCACGCATGCGTTTAATTAGCGAATCACTGTCTTCGTTCAGCAATAAAAAGGAGGATACAAACATAATTATTCATAAGGTCCTTACCGAAATGCTTCACCTTTTCGATAGTGACCGTATCTATATTTACGAGTTTAACGAAGACAGAAGCATAATCAAACATACTTATGGAACAAGCCTCTCCGATAACTATTCTCTAAAAGAAAAATGGTTAGAAGTAGATATGCGCCAGCACAACTGGTGGACAGAATTGATTCTCAATGGAATTCCCATTATAATATCCGATATAGAACAGCTTCCTGAAGAAGCTAATTCCATAAAAGAAATTTTTGCCAGCCAAAATGTTAAATCAGTGATGGCAACTCCTTTGTTTGCCAACAATGAAATTTGGGGATACATAGGCATCGATACGGTAGGACGATATCAAAAATGGAACAGGGATGAATATCAATGGTTTACTTCTATCGCAAACATCATAAGTATTTATATACAATTAAGGCGGACAGAGAAAAAAGCGGAAACCGAACGTAATTATCTGTACAACTTAAACAAATATATGCCGGTTGCTTATCTGCATTTGAAAGCTTCTGCAAACGGGTTCGATGTATTAGATTCGAATGATGCTTGTAAACGGATTCTGGACGAAAACACTATCGATGTTGATGCTATGATTCCTGAAGCAAGAACCATTCTCGGTACAGAAGAATCTGTTGAAACCAACATCACTTTGCCTAACGGAAAAATCTGCCATGCTATTACACACTCTCCTAGAAAAGAAGAATTAGTCATTATGTTCTCAGACATGACTGAAACATTTAAGGCTCATAATTCTTTGGAGCATAGTGAAGCTATTCTCAAAAACATTTATAAGAACTTGCCTATAGGCTTGGAATTATATGATAAGGACGGATATATGATAGACCTCAATAATAAGGAAATCGAAATGTTCGGTCTGCCTGATAAAGAGAGCGCTTTAGGCATCAATGTATTCGAAAATCCTGTTTTGCCTAACACAATAAAGGATTATATCAAACAAGGAAAACAAATAAACTTTCCATTCAAATATGAATTCAAAAAGGTCGGCAATTATTATCCGTGCAGCAGAAAAGACAGCATAGATATTTATACTATCGGAACTCCTTTATATGATTCAACCGGAAAGCTCATTCTATACATGTTTATTCATATCGATAATACCGAAATATTAAATGCACGCGGAAAGATACAAAAATTTGAAGAATTATTTTCCTTAATAGGTGACTACGCCAAAGTAGGATACGCACACTATAACGCATTTACTAAAGAAGGGTATGCAACAGACAGCTGGTACAAAAATATGGGAGAAACTCCCGGAACTCCATTAAATAAAATCATTCAAGAATATAAAGCTCTTCATCCGGAAGACAGAAAAAGAAAAAAGAAGGAATTCAAACAGTTAGTAAACGGTAAAATCAGTACCTATAAAGATACGGTTAGAATACTACACCCAGACGGAACGGTTACCTGGAGTTGCGTTAACATTCTTGTCAGAGATTTTCATCCTGAGAATGGAATAATCGAAGTTATTTGTATTAACTACGATATAACCGAATTAAAAGAAATGGAAGAAAATCTGATTAAAGAAAAAAACAGAGCTGAAACTTCCGACCGCTTAAAATCGGCTTTTTTAGCGAACATGAGTCATGAAATACGAACTCCCTTAAATGCCATTGTAGGATTCTCCGATCTATTGGTATACGAAGAAAATGAAGAAGAACGCAAAGAATACATCCATCTTGTAAAAAAGAACAATGAGTTATTATTACAACTCATTTCCGATATTTTGGATCTTTCGAAGATGGAAGCCGGAACTTTCGAATTCTATTATTCGGATATAAACACGCTCAACATGTGCGAAGATATAATTTCTTCTTTCCAATTAAAGACTAATAAAAGCGTACAACTTACTATGGAAAGGAACTTACCCGCATATTACATATGGAGCGACAAAAACAGATTGACACAAGTATTGACTAATTTTATTACCAATGCTCTGAAATTCACACCTGAAGGAAGTATTATACTCGGATATGAACTTACAGAAGATAATGAACTGAGATTTTATGTCCGAGACACAGGCATAGGTATTCCTAAAGACCAAATCCATACGGTTTTCGATCGTTTTGTGAAATTGAACAACTTTATCCAAGGTACCGGATTGGGATTATCAATATGCAAAACGATTGTAGAACAAATGCATGGAAAAATTGGAGTTGAATCAAAAGAAGGAGTCGGTTCCAACTTTTGGTTTACACATCCTTATAATGAAAAGAATATATTTAATAAAGAAATTCATAACAAATAAAGAGATGGAAACAGAAAAAAATGCGCCTATCAAAGTTTTAGTAGCAGAAGATACAGACAGCAATTATTTGTTAGTATACACTCTGCTAAAGAAGGAGTATGATGTAAAACGTGCATGCAACGGACTGGAAGCTATCGAAATGTACGAGAGCTATCATCCGGATATTATTCTCATGGATATGAAAATGCCCGAAATGGATGGGTTTGCAGCAACTAAGCAAATAAGGGAACGGGATAAGGAAATTCCCATTATTGCTGTAACCGCTTTTGCTTTTGATCAGGACAGGCAAAAAGCCATTCAGGCAGGATGTAACGATTATATGTCAAAACCCATATCACGGGATATATTAAAAGAAATGATAAGGAAATGGTCTTCAAAATAATCACCTCGTAAAAGGGAATAGAGCTAAAAATAAAGGAACCACAGGCCTATAGATCCAAAAAGAGGGCGTCTGACATTGTCCGACACCCTCCATTACTTTATCTTTCCAATTTTTATCCAAAATACGATTTAAGCAATTTGCTTTGGGGACTTGATCTCAATTTCCTGATCGCCTTTTCTTTAATCTGGCGAACACGCTCCCGAGTAAGGCCGAATTTATCTCCAATTTCTTCCAAGCTCATTTCGCGGTGATCGATACCGAAGAACGTTTGTATAATTTCCTTCTCACGCGGAGTAAGGGTGGACAGCGTTCTGTCAATTTCTTCAGATAAAGATTCACTTACCAACGAATGATCCGCCATGGGAGAATCGTCATTCACCAAAACATCAAGCAAACAATTATCTTCTCCTTCAACAAACGAAGCATCTACCGATACGTGACGACCGGAAACACGCAAAGCATCAGATATTTTATCTTCTTCAATACCTAATTCTTCTGCAATTTCACCGGCGGAAGCACGACGTTCGTTTTCTTGTTCGAACTTAGCTAACGCTTTGTTGATACGATTAATAGAGCCTACCTGATTCAATGGTAAACGAACGATACGAGATTGTTCGGCCAACGCCTGAAGGATTGATTGACGAATCCACCATACTGCATAACTGATAAATTTGAATCCACGAGTTTCATCGAACTTCTGGGCAGCCTTTACCAGACCGATATTTCCTTCATCAATCAAATCGGCCAAACTTAGGCCTTGATTCTGGTATTGTTTTGCCACAGAAACAACGAAACGTAAATTCGCTCTTACCAATTTGTTTAAAGCGGCTTCATCCCCTTTGCGAATACGCTGAGCGAGTTCTACCTCTTCATCTACTGAAATCAGCTCCTCACGGCCTATTTCTCTTAAATAAGCTTCGAGAGAGGCTGTCTCACGGTTCGTAATACTTTTGTTAATCTTTAGTTGTCTCATCTTCTAAAGTTTGGAAAATAGTGCGCAAAATTACTATTAATAATCATTCCGCGCTCATATTGTTGTAATAATATTCATTAATTAATCGAAAATCTTCTTCCTTATCCTCAAATTATACCGTCCAAGAGTTTATAACAAACAACACATTCACATTATAATAACAAGGATTTCAGCTTCAAATCATACAATTAAAATAGTCTATAATGCCTACCAACTCCCCTTTATCATCCAATACCAATAAAGAATGTATCTTATATTGATTCATCATCTTTTCCACTTCCGATATCTTGGTTTCACAATGTACCACCTTCGGAGAACGTGTCATAATATCTTCTACCGAAAGCTCAAAGAATCTGGAACGTGAATGCTGCATTGCTCTACGTACATCTCCGTCCGTAACAATTCCTACAATTCTCTTATCGCGCATTGCCACTGCTAGCCCCAGTTTTCCATCGCTTATATGAATAATAGCTTCTCCTAAATTCATTTCCGGCGGTACCACAGGCAAATTATCTTTATGCATGACATCCTTTACCCGAGTTAACAAACGCCGGCCCAAACTCCCGCCCGGATGAAAACGGGCAAAATCTTTAGCCTCAAAATGACGAACCTCCATTAAAGCGCATGCCAAAGCGTCACCCATTGCCAAAGCGGCAGTAGTAGAAGAAGTAGGTGCCAAGTTTAAAGGGCAAGCCTCTCTTTTGACCGCTACATTTAAATGAAAAGTCGAATATTGGGCAATCAATGATTTCGGATTGCCGGTCATACTTATAATCGGTATATTTCGTTCAATTAAATAAGGCATAAAGCGAAGTAATTCATCTGTCTGCCCGGAATTAGAAATTGCCAATACAATATCCTGAGAAGTAATCATACCCAAATCGCCATGAAACACATCCAACGGATTGACAAAAAAAGAAGGAGTACCTGTACTTGCTAGTGTAGCGGCAATTTTAGCGCCTATATGTCCCGATTTCCCGACACCTGTTACTATCAACCTACCTTTGCATTGATATATACACTCTACCGTCTTGTCGAAATCATCTGTTAATAGATGAATCAAATCAAGCAATGCATTCGCCTCATCACGGAAGCATTTAACAGCCCACTCCTTTATCCGACTCATAGTATTGTTTTTAAAACAGACTCTAACTTATCCAAATATAGCATATTTGGCCCATCACTTAAAGCATTGTCCGGGTAAGGATGCACCTCAAAAAAGTAACCCGTCGCACCAAAAGCTTTAGCCGCCAATGCCATTGCCGGAACAAACTCCCGATTTCCACCGGTTTTTCCTCCGGCAGCTCCCGGACGTTGTACCGAATGAGTGCAATCCATAATCACCGTGGGTGTAAAACGTTTCATATCGGCAATGTTACGAAAATCCACCACTAAATTATTATACCCATATATATTGCCACGTTCCGTCAGCCAAATATCTTGTCCACCCGCTTCTCTGACTTTTTCAACAGGATACTGCATATCCAATCCGGACAAAAATTGCGCCTTCTTTACATTTACAGTCTTGCCTGTACGAGCCGCAGCCATCAATAAATCCGTCTGACGACACAAAAAGGCAGGTATTTGCAACACATCCGCCACTTCCCCTGCCGAAGCCGCCTGATAAGACTCATGGATATCCGTCAATACCGGCAAGCCAAATTTAGCCTTGATATCGCTTAGCCATGTTAATCCTTTTTCCATTCCCGGACCTCTGAACGAATAAATTGAAGTCCGGTTTGCCTTATCGAATGAAGACTTAAAATAGATAGTTATCTGAAATAGATCTCTTAAACGCACCAATTCCTGTGCTACTTCCTCCATTAAAGAATAGGATTCCATAACACAGGGACCGGCAATACATATCGGTTTTCCCATTTTCCTTATTTTATTTTTCTACTTCCCCGGAAATCTTCAACTCTTTATAAGTACAATCTACAAATTCCGGTGCAACCGACAAGTCTCCTTTTATATCCATTTCAACCTTTCCTCCCGGAATTTCAAATTTAACCTTATCAAAAAGTATTTTCCTACCATCGTCAATCGTAATTAACGAATCTTTGCTATAAATTGTCATGTTCTTCAAAGTCATACCATCTACATCTTGCAAACGAATCAAATTTTTACAATGTGCCGTTACATTTTCAATTAATACATTTTCAATCGGCGTTTCGGGAATACCTACCGCTTTAATCAGCTGCGGACATTCCTCCACTATGATATCGCGTGCTATAATATTTTTATAAGACGGAGTCAGCGGGGTCAGTTCCCGAGCGGGATGGCGAACAGCCAAATTACCAACAAAAGTTTTACTTCCCAACATATCCCAAACAAATGGCTGGCCGCTTAACTTCATGCGTATACGTTCATAAATAAGGTTCTCACCGCCACCGCCACGATTACGACGGGTCTTGAAACGAAGTCCGGTACCGGTTCCGTCAAAGACACAATCATGTACATAAAGATTCCTGATTATTCCGGCTGTTTCACTGCCACAAGTAATACCACCGTGTCCCTTTTCGGCCAGACAATAGCGAACAACAATATTCTCCGAAGGCTTATTCACACGTATACCATCTTCGCAACGACCGGCTTTCATAGTAAAACAGTCATCTCCGCAACTCAATGTGCTGTATTCAATCAACACATTTCTCGAAGATTCGATATCAATACCGTCACCGCGAGGAATTCCTATCGAGCGAACCGTAATACCCCGGATAATTACTCCATCGCAATATACCGGAACTACATTCCAGAAAGGAGTATTTTCCAATGTTATCCCTTCCACCAGCACATTCTTACAATTAATGGGCGAAACAAACATAGGCAGAAAAACAGGTGTTCCTTTATTACCGTCATACAAACGTTCCTCTACCGGAGTTTCTACCTTGATATATTCTTCAACCACTCCGCCACGCATCTGACGTTTTTGAATTTCACATTCACGATCAGGCCCTACCAGTTTTCCTTTACCAGTTAAAGCAATATGCTCCTGGCCATTTGCATATATCAAAGCTCCTAACGAATAAACTTCCACTCCTTCGTTCCGTGTAAACACAGCAGGCTGATAATCTTTTATATCACCGCTAAAATGTAGCTCAGCTCCTTCTTCGAGATGCAAATTCACATGGCTTTTCAACTCAATCCGTCCGGTATTCCAAATTCCGGCTGGAATCACGACTGTCCCGCCTCCTTTTGCACTCACATCATCAATTGTCTTCTGAATTATTGACGTAACCATTGTTCCTGGTTGTGCACCCGATTCAACAATCGACACCGATAAATCATTAAATACCGGCCGGGTAAATGTTGGCATTGCAAAGGGAGCCTTTACCGGAGCAATCGTATCCGGCATGTTTAAAGCACCAACCTGTTCTCTGGTCGGTATCTGAACTTCAACAGAAGGTGTTGTCTTACAAGACGATAATGGAATAATCCCTAACACCAGAAATAATTTTAGAACTTGTTTTGTAGTCATACGTATATTCCCCATAAATAATAGTTTTTAAGCTTTAAAGGCTCAAATATATGCAAATTATTCAATTTGAATAGCATATTTACCAATTTTATTTTATAGTTTTGTTGCCGATAATGAGATATAAACTCTAAATATTATTACAAAACCATGAAAAATACTTTAAAAAATCCCCTTAGTGGAATCATACCTCCATTGGTAACTCCTTTAAAAGACAACAACACACTCGATGTAGAAAGTTTAGAACGTCTTATTGAACATTTGATCCAAGGAGGCGTGCACGGGCTATTTATTCTAGGTACCACGGGTGAGGAACAGAGCTTAAGTTATCCTGTGCGCCAACAAATGATTCGTGAAACATGCCGTATTAACAATGGGCGTCTTCCGGTTTTAGTGTGCATTACAGACACATCATTGATAGAAAGCATAAACCTTGCAAATATCGCAGCAGAATGTGGAGCATCCGGAGTGGTTTCGGCACCTCCTTATTATTTTGCACCGGGACAACCTGAGCTGGCGGAATTCTACGAAGATTTGGTTCCACAACTCCCTCTTCCGGTATTTTTGTATAACATGCCTTCGCATACAAAAGTAAACTTTGCGCCGGCAACTATCCACCGTATTGCTCAGAATCCGCAAGTTGTAGGTTTTAAAGACAGTTCTGCCAATACAGTCTATTTCCAGTCGGTTATGTATACCATGAAAGATCGTCCTGATTTTGCCATGCTTGTAGGGCCGGAAGAAGTAACCGGCGAATGTGTTTTACTTGGCGGACATGGTGGTATTAACGGAGGTGCGAACATGTTTCCCGAATTATACGTCAAAATGTATGATGCGGCCAAAGCCGGCAACCTGGACGAAGTAAAACGCCTTCAGCAATTTATCATGCAAATAAGCGTAAGCATTTATACTGTAGGACAGCACGGTTCAAGTTATCTGAAAGGACTAAAATGTGCCTTGTCACTTCTTGGCATTATTAACGACGACTTTGTCGCTTCGCCTTTCCACAAGTTTAACGCCCCCGAACGTGAAAAAATTCGCAAAGCATTGGAACAACTTCCCATCCAAAACGGAAAGTTGATTTTATAAACGGAACGAGTAGTTAACCTTTGGAAAAACATATATCATGCACATAATAGACCTAATTATCTTCCTGTTTTTTACAGGAGGCATAGTAGTTTTCGGATGTTCGTTTTTTAAGAAAAAAACTTCATCCGATGACTTTACCTCAGCCGGCCGGAGCCTTCCCGGCTGGGTGGTGGGAATGTCAATCTTTGCCACCTATGTCAGCAGTATCAGCTATTTAGGATACCCGGGAAAAGCTTTCGCGGGAGACTGGAATGCATTTGTATTCAGCATATCCATTCCTATCGCATCTTATTTTGCCGCCAAATATTTCGTTCCGTTTTACCGGAGCATGGGCAGCGTATCGGCATACAGTTTCTTGGAACAACGCTTCGGCACATGGGCAAGGCTTTACGCCTCGGCCTGTTATCTGCTCACACAGATAGCCCGCATGGGTTCCATCCTTTTCTTGTTGGCTCTGCCTATGAATATCTTAATGGGATGGAATATACAGATGGTTATCATTATTACCAGCATCGCTATTATCATCTATTCCATGTTAGGAGGTATTAAAGCCGTAATCTGGACAGAGGCTATTCAGGGATTCATCCTGATAGGCGGAGCTTTGGCATGCCTAATTATCCTTTTATTCTCCATGCCGGAAGGACCTATGCAGACATTCGAGATAGCCGTGGCCGAAAATAAGTTCTACCTGGGAGATTTAACAGGCGACTTGGGCCATTCCACATTCTGGGTTTGCCTGATATACGGCGTATTCATTAATTTACAGAACTACGGAATAGACCAAAACTATGTACAGCGCTACCATACGGCAAAGAGTGAGAAACAAGCTAAATTCTCCGCACTTTTCGGAGGATACCTGTTCATCCCGGTTTCAGCTATATTCTTCTTGATTGGTACGGCTTTATATGCATACTATCAGGTTTATCCCGATTTGTTGCCCGCCGAAGGCATCAAAGCAGACTATGTATTCCCATTTTTCATTGTCCACCAGTTGCCTGTGGGCATGACGGGTCTGCTCATTGCATCCATCTTTGCAGCAGGCATGAGTACGGTAGCTACCAGTGTCACTAGTTCATCCACTATCATCCTGACAGATTACTATAAACGTTTCCGCAAGAATGCGTCGGATAAAGAACAATTGTTTGTATTAAAGATATCAAGCCTGATTGTGGGAATATTGGGAATCATCATTGCTATCGCTCTGCTGAATGTAGAAAGCATTTTGGATGCCTGGTGGAAGCTTTCCTCCATCTTCAGCGGAGGCATGTTAGGCCTATTCTTGTTAGGATACCTGTCGAAGAAAGCCCGTAACATAGACGCAATCATTAGTGTCATCTGCGGAGTACTTCTCATTTGCTGGATATCTCTTACCTCTTACTTCAATGAAATGTTTGGCTGGAATCTACCCGTTATTCATGAATATCTGGCTATTGTCTTCGGAACAATGCTGATTTTCTTTGTGGGATTTTTAAGTGCCCATCTTTTCTTCAAACATAAGAAGAACAAGACTGAATAAGATTCCATAGCAAGATATAGCACGTATGATTATAACCCGTTGACAGGATCAAAACTCTGTCAACGGGTTATTTTCATATCATTAGGGAAAATCTATGTAAAAACACACGCACCGTCCTAAAATAGTAAAGGGGGAACCTCCCGGCTACCCCTTTACACTCGTTAACTCTAATATACTAATACAAACTTAGCTAATCACACATAATTAGCTACGAAACATATTATTGAAGTTTAAACACTTCCATATTGAATAGAAGAAAACAGCATAAACTATGCTGCAATCTAGGAAATAAAAACAATGGTATTTCAGCTATGAGAGAATCGCTTATAGAATCTTAATATCAAAATATTTTAACTTTCAGTATAATCCAAGGAATATCCGTTCCTTAAGAATTCCAATGGAAACAACCTTCACCTTCAACGCACCTTCATAAACAATCTCATGCATTGTCTGTTAATACCTATCTAATTTTTGTTTCAGCTTTACAAAAGTATATGTTTATCTTTAATAAAAAAAGAAAAGAGGAAAAAAATACTCCTATATATTTCATTATTATTTGTAAATAAAGGATTTCCCCTCTCTATATCTTAAATATATATTCTAAAACACAATAATAAGAGTATATTTTACACTATAAATAAATATGCAGGATAAATAAATGAGAGGTGTCTTTTTAATTGTCACCATACAATTTCCACCCTTCATACATCTTGAATATGCCTAATTATTTACGCCCGATATACCATTTCCGAACACAAGATAGTGAGCAGAAGCAAAGGTTATAAATAAAGAAAATTCAATACATAAACCAGCAAAGAAAGTAACGATTGTATCCGTATCATGAAATCGGAGAATAGTATTATTAACCGTAAACTTAAAATATAAAAACAAATTTCCGCATTCCACACAAAGTTTTGCCATAAGAATGGTTCAATCGAAAGAAACCGATTCAAAAAGTTTACATTTCCAAGTAAATAAATAGCATAAAACTTGCCAGACACCATATTTTTTGTACATTTGAGCGTTACTTTAAAATTATTACACTATGGAGCATCTACTTTTCTGGCTGGTTCCAGCCTCATCCATTTTAGCGCTCTGCTTTGCATACTACTTCTACAAGCAGATGATGAAAGTGAGCGAAGGCACTCCGCAAATGGTTAAGATCGCGGCAGCGGTACGACGGGGAGCTATGTCCTACCTGAAACAGCAATATAAAATTGTAGGGTGGGTATTCTTAGGGTTAGTCATTTTGTTTTCCATCATGGCCTACGGATTTCATGTACAAAATGCTTGGGTACCGATTGCTTTCCTTACAGGCGGTTTCTTTTCCGGATTATCCGGCTTTTTGGGAATGAAAACGGCCACCTACGCATCAGCCCGTACAGCCAATGCAGCACGTAACTCGCTTAACAGCGGATTACGGGTAGCTTTCCGCAGTGGCGCTGTAATGGGACTTGTTGTGGTGGGTTTAGGACTGCTCGACATTTCTTTCTGGTATCTGCTATTAAACGCATGCATTCCCGATGATCTGATTAACCCTACAAGCAAACTTTGTATCATCACCACTACCATGCTGACTTTCGGAATGGGTGCGAGTACACAAGCTCTGTTCGCTCGTGTAGGAGGAGGTATTTATACCAAAGCTGCCGATGTGGGCGCCGATCTGGTGGGGAAAGTAGAAGCAGGCATTCCGGAAGACGATCCGCGCAACCCTGCTACTATTGCCGATAATGTAGGAGATAATGTAGGCGATGTGGCCGGAATGGGCGCCGACCTGTATGAATCGTATTGCGGAGCTATCTTGGCGACAGCAGCTTTAGGCGCGGCGGCATATATTCATACGGCAGATACGGCCATGCAATTCAAAGCTGTAATTGCTCCGATGCTGATTGCCGCTGTCGGAATTATTCTTTCCATTATCGGAATCTTTTCCGTACGTACTAAAGAGAACGCAGGCATTAAACAGTTATTAGGTTCACTTTCCGTTGGAACCAATCTAAGTTCCGCTCTAATTATTATAGCCACTTTCCTTATTTTATGGATTCTCCAACTAAATAACTGGGCACTGATTGGGTGTTCGGTCGTAATAGGTTTGTTGGTAGGAGTCGTTATCGGACGTTCAACCGAATATTATACCTCCCAATCCTATCGCCCTACTCAAAAACTGAGCGAAAGCGGAAAAACAGGACCGGCAACCGTCATTATCTCCGGAATAGGACTGGGTATGCTTTCTACCGCCATTCCCGTAATTGTAGTAGTCATCGGTCTTATCCTTTCCTATTTGTTTGCTGCAGGTTTCAATCTGGATAATATCGGTATGGGACTTTACGGAATCGGCATTGCCGCCGTGGGAATGCTTTCTACCCTTGGTATCACTTTGGCAACAGACGCGTATGGCCCGATAGCCGATAATGCGGGAGGTAACGCAGAGATGTCCGGACTGGGTAAGGAAGTACGTCAACGTACCGATGCACTGGATTCGTTAGGCAACACTACTGCTGCTACCGGTAAAGGGTTTGCCATCGGTTCAGCAGCATTAACCGGACTAGCATTACTGGCCTCTTATATCGAAGAGATTCGTATCGGACTTGAACGGATAGGACAAACCATTCTGACGTTACCGGGCGGAACGGAAAAAACACTGTCCGACGCTACGTTTATCGACTTCATGAACTATTACGAAGTAAACCTGATGAATCCGAAAGTGTTGGGAGGTATGTTTATAGGCAGCATGATGGCGTTTCTCTTTTGCGGATTGACAATGAATGCCGTAGGTCGTGCCGCAGCGCATATGGTAGCCGAAGTACGGCGACAATTTAAAGAGATAAAAGGTATCCTTACGGGAGAAGCCGAACCGGATTATGAACGTTGTGTGGAGATTTCTACTAAAGGCGCCCAACGTGAAATGATAGTTCCTTCCTTATTGGCGATCATCGCTCCCATCCTTATCGGACTGATATTCGGAGTACCGGGCGTACTGGGATTATTAGTGGGTGGACTAAGCAGCGGTTTCGTTCTGGCTATTTTTATGGCAAATGCCGGCGGTGCTTGGGACAATGCAAAGAAATACGTGGAAGAAGGACATTTCGGCGGTAAAGGCAGTGAAGTACACCGGGCTACCGTAGTGGGCGATACTGTAGGCGATCCGTTTAAAGACACTTCAGGACCTAGTTTAAATATTCTCATTAAGCTGATGAGTATGGTTTCCATTGTCATGGCCGGATTAACCGTTTCCTGGAGTTTGTTTTAAGTCTGAAGCTTATTTTAAGTAAAGAAGGTAAATAATAACAGCAACATAAGTAATAAGAAAACGCTAAGCAACAAGCAGATGTAGAAGGTAAAGAACTATTCTAAAAGTCAAAATTGAATTAGCTAAAGTTACAGGTTGTAACTGAATAAATAAGAAGTGCCACTTTAATCTATTAATTAGGTATAAAGTGGCTCTTTTTCTATACCGGAGCCCTTGCCAGTTTAAAATTGAGTTTTAATCTAAACTTTCAGCCTTTTTGAACAGTTCCTTTATTTTTTCATGAGTAGAGATAACTTCTTTACCATCCTTTACCTCCTAAAAAACAAAGTAAAGGGCAACGTATCTCCCCTACTTTAATTCCTAACAAGCTAAGTGAGTAGTAACTTCTTCACGCCCCTTTAACTCCTAGCAGACAAAGTAAAGGGCAAAATATCTACCTTATTTTAATTCTTGACAAGCTAAGTGAGTAGTAAAGTGAAGGGCAACGTCTTTACCCTATTTTAACTCCCCATAAGCTAAGTGAGTGACTACTTCTCAACAAACGTGGACAAATCAGCAATGAAAGTTCATTTTCTGTTGAAAAAGCAAGTTACACGGAAAAATACGCTCGATTTATTAGGCACAGACAGTAATTTTTACTTGTTTTGTTTCCATAAAGTCAACTAAAAACATATACTAAATCCTATTACAAGAATGAAACATCTGATTTGTTTACTGCCATTCTGGTGCATATTTTTATTTTGTTCATGCTCAACTGCTGAAAAAGAATATTATCTTTTCACCTCATTCCATGAACCTGCCGATGCCGGTCTGCGGTATCTTTACAGCGAAGATGGAATGCATTGGGACAGTATTTGCGGAACTTGGCTAAAGCCTAATCTTGGCGCTAAAATTATGCGGGATCCTTCAATCTGGCGGGATCGTGACGGAACGTTTCATCTGGTATGGACCATTGCATGGAAAAAAGATAGAGGTTTCGGATACGCTCATTCAAAAGACCTCATTCACTGGTCGGAGGAAAAAAGAATTCCTGTAATGGAACACCTGCCTGAAACTTACAATGTATGGGCTCCGGAACTTTTTTACGATGATACAAAAAAGCAATACATGATTATTTGGTCATCCCTCGTACCGGACAGTACAAGTATAGGCTTCTCTGAAGACGGAAAAGATTATTACCGTCTTTATTATGTAACCACAAAAGACTTCAATGCTTTCTCTGAAGCCAAATTATTATATGATCCGGGATTTAGCTGTATCGACGGTTATCTATTAAAACGTGCTCCGGATAATTATGTCATGGTCATAAAAGATAATCGTAAACCCAAACACAGCAATCTGAAAATTGCTTTTTCTAAAAATGCGGAAGGACCTTTTACTCCTGCCTCAGAACCTTTTACCGAAGAATGGTCGGAAGGACCGTGCATAGCAAAAGTAGGCGATGATTATATAATTTACTATGACTTATACCGGCAAAAGATGTATGGAGCAACCAAAACGCGCGATTTCATACACTTTACCAACCTGGCAGATAGCATACAGGTCCCCGTAAAGCATAAGCATGGAACCATTTGTAAAGTTCCCGAATCAATTATCAAAAATCTGAAGAGAAACCAGAAATAACCATCTTAATACATACGGCGAAGAAGAGTTACTTATTGAACGCACCGCAATAAGGACATATCCCTTTCTTTTCTATTTCTTTTCCACAATTACCACAAATATACCGGCGATTTATTACTCTTAAATAGCGGAAAGAGCATACCAGAAAAACAACCAAGCAAAGGTAACCTATGTAATATAAAGTGGTAAAGGTAAAAAATAGATAACAGAAAAGACATATTGTCCCTAACCCCAATAAATAGAAAAACGCAGTGGGGAAGTCTGCCTGATGAAATAAATCATCCACCACTGCCAACGCTACGATAATAATAGCCCATACGCTTGCAACAAAACAAGCCAGAATAAAAGGCAGTTCAAATGGATTCAAAGTAGGATTATAATAATAATGCTGCCAGGTTTCCGGCACAAACAACTGTATGCTGGCATAGAGGGTAGCCGCACACGCAACCAACATGCTCAACAGTACGGGATAAATACTCTTTATATTCTTATAAGAGGACATACGGAAACGCTTTTGCCGTACCCGACGATACAGAAAATGCAAAACAAACAATCCGAGAATAAATAAAAAAGCGATAACATGCACATTGCTAAACAAATGAATGAACTTGGAAATGGGATCTACCGGTACGGTATTCTCAAGAAGCATCTGTTCCGATATCCATCCCATCGTCTCTTGATCACGCGCTACTTTTATCCATACAGGATAAATACTGTCGTGAAGAACTATACGGAAATCCGCTACTACCAATTCATCTCCTTTATAAACAAAGAGCGAATCCCTTTCCAATGTATTTCCATTGAGTTTGACGGAATCTCCGATTACCTGAAAATTATAGTTAGTGGTATAATGATGTTCCGAAAGAAATTGCAACGAATCGCGCTCCTCCTGCGTCATATCCCAGTTGGAATAATCCGGTACAGGATAGTTACACGCCACGCACAGCAAAGCGGCACACCACCACAGCAGGTAATCCTTTGGTATCTTTCGACTATTCATCCGCTCCGTATACTTTCATTTGACATTGCTTGCAATCGAACTCCAAACGGAAACGTTTCCCGTCCGACGTAACCAGGAAAAAAGGCTCTTTAAAGGGAGAGCGCACTTTGTGATAAGTAGGGCACCATCCCATACTGTAACGCAAACAATGCTTACAAAACATCCATGCCGCATTCTTTACCGGTTGCTTTTCAAACGCAGGTGCAATGGAATGTACTCCGTGTTCACGATAAAAAGCTTCCGCCTTCGAATTCATTACATTTCCCAAATACGTAAGTTCCGATACAGGATAAGAATGGGAAGTCTTTTTTACCGGACACAGTGGACGGCGATAGGCTATCTTACGTACCTGCAACAGCCTCTCTACAGCTTGGCGACGCCATTCGGCCAACACGGAGGAAGGAATAAACCAATTGTCATTCCACTTGATCTCTGCATCATAAAGAAAAAAAGGAGTGTTTCCCAATTTACCGAGTTGTATGCGAATATTCTCATCCTGCGGAATACGTGCTGTTTCTTTTCTGTACGGATAAGAAAGTGTGATATGATTCTTATCTTCATCCGTTGCGGTCAACGTAAAACCAAAAGGCGTTTCCCCCAAAGAAAAAGCCACAGCAATCTTACGCTCGGCTGACTTACGCGCCATTTCTTTCTCAAATTCCTGATCGAAATTGCGGTATAAAATAGTTTTCGGCGCAATGTGGGGCATTTCCTGCGGATAGAGTTTATTATTTTCTACCTTATTAATGCGGAAGCCCTGCAACTTACCCGAAGCATCCAAATAGCATACACCATCTCCGTTATGGAAGGATTTCACTCCGGCTACAGTCAGATAATTGTTACGTATCTCTTTGACCATTCCCATTTCCTCTCCCATCGATTTAGGCGTATCAAAAGAAAAAATATCCGAAGTCCTTCCAGATAAAAAATAATGAGTAAAACCTCTGCTGAAACTTTTATCCAACTGAGGTTGAAACTCCGTCCGTACGATACCGGAAGAAGATTTGACATACTCTTTACGACGCTTAAAAATAGCATCCAATTGTTTCCGGTAATAAGCCGTCACATTCTTTACATACGACACATCTTTCAACCGGCCCTCTATTTTTAACGAAGTAGCTCCCGCATCCAACAAAGCTTCCAGTTTATCGCTTTGGTTTAAATCTTTAAGCGAAAGCAAATGCTTATTACTTGCCATCTTTTTCCCGTCAGCGTCTTCCATAGTAAAAGCCAGACGGCAAAACTGTGCGCACTCTCCCCGGTTAGCGCTTCGCCCGAAACATGCCTGCGATATGTAACACTGACCACTATAACTAACGCACAAAGCTCCATGCACAAACACTTCCAAAGGAACCGGACAAGCATTGTGTATACTACGTATCTCCTCCAAGGTCAGTTCTCGAGGTAAAACAACTTGTCCGAAACCGGCTTTTGCCAAAAACGTTACTTTCTCTATGGTACGGTTATCCATCTGTGTACTGGCATGCAAGGATATCGGAGGAAGATTCAATTTCATAATTCCCATATCCTGCACAATCAAAGCATCCACCCCCACATCATACAAATTCCGAATCATTGTTTCCGTCTCAGCCAACTCCTCTTCCTTCAGAATTGTATTCACGGCCACATAAATCCGCACGTTATAAAGATGAGCATAATTTACAAGTGTCTCAATATCTTCTATGGAATTACCGGCCGCCGCACGGGCACCGAACCGAGGCGCACCGATATACACCGCATCCGCTCCGTGATTGATCGCTTCTATCCCGCATTCCAGATTCTTTGCCGGAGCCAGCAATTCTATTCTTCTTTGTTCCATAGTTCCCTATTTTCGAATGCCTCCCTTATTACTTTATCCCATTTACCGTATTTGCGTAATATCATAAGGAGTTTCCTGATAAACATAATAATTCAACCAGTTGGAAAACATCAGGTTAGCATGTCCTCTCCAACGAACCAACGGGGCATTCTCCGGATTATTTTCCCGGTAATAGTTCGTTGGCATTTCTATGGAAAGTCCCTTCGACAAATCTCTTTTATATTCCACATCCAGCGTATTAGGAGAATATTCGGAATGTCCCGTCACAAAAATCTCCCGTCCTCCACGGGCCATCACCATATAAACACCCGCTTCATCCGATTCTGCAACCAAATCCAACTCTTTGACTTTCAGAATATCTTCTTTGTGCAACTCCGTATGGCGACTATGGGGGACATAAAACACATCATCAAAACCACGGAAAATGGGTAACAACGGGTTATTTAAATAATGTTCAAAAATGCCGAACATTTTCTTTTCCAGCGGATATTTAGGAATACCATAATGATGATACAGTCCGGCTTGAGCCGCCCAACAGATATATAAGGTGGAAGTCACATGCGTACGCGCCCAGTCGAAAATACCGGAAACTTCATCCCAATAGGAAACCTCTTCAAAATCCATCTGTTCAACCGGAGCTCCGGTAATAATCATACCGTCAAAACGTTCGTCACGCATATAGTCAAAATCCTTGTAAAAAGCCTTCATATGCTCCACCGGGGTATTTTTAGAGGTATGACTTTTCAATTTCATAAACGAAATCTCCAATTGCAACGGTGTATTGGATAATAAACGAATCAAATCGGTTTCCGTAGTAATCTTCAAAGGCATCAAGTTCAAGATAACAATCCTTAATGGACGGATATCCTGTTGAGTCGCCCTTGAATGATCGATAACAAAAATATTCTCATGTTTCAACAGCTCTATGGCCGGTAATTTATCAGGTAAATTTAATGGCATTTTCTTCTCTAAATTAATCAGTTAAACATAAAATGTACCAGACAGGCAGATATATTATCCACTCCTCCCGCACGGCAAGCTTCATCCGTCAATTGCTCACTATCGGCTGAATCAACCAAGAGCCTTTCTATGTTTTCATCGGACAGCATTTGGGTTAATCCATCCGAACATAGCATAAACAGATCATTATCGTAGACATAATCCGTACAATCAAATATATCAAAATAAGATTCTTCTCCCGCACCAATACAATTCACCACAATATGCGCATGGCTTTTCATCCCTGTAATGCTCTCCAAAGAGTGGTCTTTCGTCAATTGAGTCAGATAATCGGAACGCAACCGGTACATTCGGCTATCTCCGCAATTCAACCAATAAATATGTCCTTCGTATATTACTAAAGCAACCAGCGTTGTTCCCATTCCTTTTAACATAGCGTCTTCTTTTCCCATTGAAATCAAAAGGCGGTGCATACTTCTGATCCATTTATCGAACAAACTGCGGAATTCTTCCGTATTCATGCCCTTAGGCAAAGTATGAAAAAAAGAGGCTAAATTACGGATCACCACTTCACTTGCTACTTCTCCCCCATTATATCCTCCCAATCCGTCGGCTACGGCAAAGATACAGTTTTCATTCCTTCCAAGCCGCATTTTTGTTTTCATAGACTCATCACGCAATACATGCGAGGAAACCAACATCATATCTTCGTTTTTCTCTCTAACCAGTCCCCGACAGTTCGAAGCACTTACTTCCAGTGTTATCATGGCCTTATTTCTATGTTCAATTCAATATTCGCCAATTGAAGCTTTTCTCCGTTTTGCAAAACAGTCGGCACTCCCGGCATCAGCCTACTCTGATTCACTAATGTTCCGTTCGTTGAATTCATGTCTGTAATCGTCCATCCCGACAGAGCATCATATTTCAACTGTGCATGCGATCCCGAGATATACGAGAAGTTGGCCATCATCAATTGATAAGGTCCCTTCCTACGCCCGATGATAGCGCCGTTTTCCCCTTCAAGACGCACATTTAACGAGGTATTAGTCAATAGTAATTGAGGTACAGAGAATCCCTTAACGTTATTTGTCGTTACCGTATCTACCCGCACCGTACTTTCTTCACCGGCAACCGTATTTTGCGACTTTTCCGCCGGAATATACATAATGCCTCCGCAGAAAGTACAACGATTCCCTTTACCCGGCTTTCCACATTGGGAACAAAAACGAAGTTCAAAACCACATTGGTCGCAATACAATGAATTTAATTCTATTTCAGCTTTACACTTTGGACAGATTATCATAATTTTTGTATTTTATCAAGGGACATTAATCGCTATTTTAACTTTCCAACTTCACATTGCCTCACGTTCTCACCTGTCATCCTACATCCTCCGGCAATATCATTTGGAACGATTCCGGAGTAATTTCTTCCGGCGGCAGTTGTGACACACGCATAGATAAATGTTGGACCGTACGGTCGAATAATTTGCGCATTTCGCGCGCATTGCCAAAACTGCTTCGCTTATTGATATACATGTCCATCACTTTCTCCATCAACGCCACTTCTGCCATCGGAGACAATATATATTGTTTCTTCCGGGCCATGCTTTGGAATATCTCCATCAACTCCATCTCCGTATAATCTTCAATATGCATTGCATGGGTAAACCGGCTTTCCAATCCGGGGTTAGCATGCAGGAAGTCATCCATCTCTTTCTTATAACCTGCTACAATAACAATAAACTTACCTTTATCATCTTCCATTCGTTTCATAAGCGTTTCTACAGCTTCCATGCCATATTTGTCATTTCCGTCCACGCCTAATAAAGTATAAGCTTCATCAATAAAAAGGATACCTCCCAATGCTCTGTCGCATAACTTATTGACTATTTTCGGGGTTTCTCCCATATATTGTCCAACCATCTGACTACGGTTCACCTCCACAATCTTATTGCTCGGCAACAGACCTACCGCATAGAAAACATCCGCCATCTTTCGCGCTATCGTAGTTTTTCCGGTACCCGGATTTCCGGTCAAGACAATATTGATCTGTATATTCTCCACCGAACCAATGCCATGTTTGATACGCTGCTGCATAAAGACAGACTGTACGGCCAACCGACGAATAATCTCTTTCACCGACTTCATTCCGATAAAATCATCCAGCTCCGCCATTACTTCATCCAAGGATTTCGGTTTCGATTCCTGTTGTCCCCGGATATCCTCTATTGCCAGTTCGTACATCATATCCTGCGTAAACGACGGAGAGTTCACCAGCTCTATCAAACGCTTACTCTGATTGGCAACGGCTTGATCGAATAATTTACGTACTTCACGCGCATTGCCAAAGTTCTTATCCCGGGAAACATACATCGATTCAAAGAGATGAAGCACCTCCTCTTTAGTTTCCTCCGATAGGACGAACTTTTTAGCTACCGCCAGATTCACGAATATCTGCGTCAGTTCTTCCGGTTTATAATCCTCGAAATGAATGGTCTCGGTAAAACGCGACTTCAATCCCGGATTTGCATCGATAAAATCTTGCATTTCATTGGTATATCCGGCAACAATACAAATAAACTTGCCCCGGTCATCCTCCAATCGCTTCAGCAACGTATCCAAAGCTTCTTTTCCAAAAGAATCATTGCTGCCCGAACACAGCGTATAGGCCTCATCGATAAACAAGACTCCACCCAATGCCGTATCTATCAACTGATTCGTTTTTATAGAGGTTTGCCCTGCATATCCCGCAACTAATTTGCTTCGGTCAACCTCCACCAACTGCCCTCGGGACACGACACCCAACGATTTAAATACATCTGCCATAATACGCGCTACAGTCGTCTTTCCCGTTCCCGGATTACCGGTAAACACATAATGTTTTCCGGCAAATACCGCCGACTCACCACGCTGTACCTGCAAATTCAGATAGGCCGCCAGGCTCGATATTTCTTCTTTAACTTTCTTCAATCCGACCAAACCATCCAACGCAGACAAACAGGAACGGAAATCCACCTGTTTCGGCTTTTCATAGGGAATATCAATCGCTTCAAAAGTCAATAACATTTCATTGGTTTGTTCACCAACAGGTATGCCGCTCAATCTTTCAGCCTGCTTCCGGCATATTTTTTCAAATAACGATCGCATCTCACGACCATTGGCAAAATTCTTGTCACGCGCTTCATAGATTTGCTTAACCGCCATTTTTGCAATCGTCTCGGCTTCTTCACTGAAGTGGTATCCTTTTTTCACGGCAAAGCCATCCAATATAAGATACAATTCTTCAGGAGAATAATCGTCGATATTCAGGAAGCGGTTAAAACGGCTGCGCATACCCGGATTAATCCGTAACAGATTCTCCATCTCCGTCCGGTAACCTGCTGCGACAACCACAAACTTGCCCCGGTCATCCTCCATGCGTTTCATCAGCTTCTCTAAAGCCTGCGCACCCTGTTCGTCTCTCGTACCGGCATCGTTAACGGGCGCCAAAGTATAGGCCTCGTCAATAAAGAGAATACCTCCCATCGCCTTGTCGCATAATGTATCCACCAGTTTCGGAGTTTCCCCTACATACTGGCTTACCATTTGGCTACGATCCACTTCCACTACATGTCCGCTGTCTAAAAAGCCTATCGCTTCAAAGATCTCTCCCAGCTTCCGTGCGATCGTCGTTTTTCCTGTTCCGGGATTTCCCGTCAATACAATATGGATAGAGATGTTTTCCTTCTTAGCCAATCCCCGTTCCACGCGTTGCATATTATTCTGTACTTCCCAAGCAATTTCTTTTACGGTTTGCTTGACTTCATCCATACCGATAAATTCGTCCAGCTCCGCTAAAACATCATTCAGAGTCCGTTCCTGCGGCACAAATCCACGGATATCTTCTTCCTGTATTTGACCGTTCACATTCGGGACGCGGGAGATATAAGAAGTAAAGATATCCTCTGCCTTCTGACGGGCAAGATGTCCGTTACCAAACGATTCATCTTTCGTCTTCACTTCGTATTTTAACTGACGGAGCAATTTTTTCGAAGCCTCCTGAGAAAATTCAGCTATGCCATACTTTTCCTTCAAAAAGTTCATGCACATACGGCTCAAATCATCCACTCCATAGGGTTGAAGACGGAACAGATACTTAAAACGATTGCGCACGGCGGGATTATTTTCCAGAAATTCCTCAAAGCCACCGGGTAAACCGGCCAGTACAATAATCGGATCATCATTCCACTGCCCCATCTCAATGAAAAGCTTATCCAAAGGATTCACGTTCTTCGAATAACTATCCGGCAACAACTTCTGCACATTATCAAAAAACAATATTCCTCCTCTAGCTTTCTTGATATTACTGTCCCAGTTTTCAACAAAACGCTCGTAATCAACAGCATCCACCACTTTCAACGAAGGCTTCTCAATAATCTTATGCAGATAGAAATACTCTTTCAACACATCTGCCAATAATGTTTTTCCGGTACCGGTATCACCTATAATAATGGTATTAACACTCAAACGAATATTCTTCGTTTCTTCCCGCGAACGCAATAATGTAAAAGTATCTACAATCTGTTTCAATTGTTTTTTTACATCTTCGAGACCGACAACACGTTCCAACGGGTCTACCGTTTGGATGATAGGCTCCCCGCACCACTTACAATATTTGGCTATGGAGCGGTTTTCTTTATGGCAATGAAGACAAATCATTCTACCTCCTTCCATTGTTCAACATCATCTCCCCAATTAATCTTCCATGTGGTGACATTAGGCACTTTCAAATCCATCAGTTTAGGATGGAAACATATAAATTCAAAAACAAGCAATACCATAAAGAAGGTCCATAACATATAATGGATAATCACCTCACTGTTAGTAGCCTTCACTATATTAATCGCATCGTCCAAAGCTCCAAAATTACTTGCCTTAAACTTCTCCGCCTTGGTTTTAAAAGTATAGTTCAACGGTTCCAACAAGGATGTGTTTACATCCTCTTTGAAAAGTCCCTTCAAGTCTTTTATGGTGGCTCTCGACTTCTTCATACCCAATAAATATCCTATCAGGAAATAAGCCACAACAAATAGCATACACGTTATTAGCAAGGCTCCGGGATAATGGTGCCCCACCCACTTTATACTTGCCACGGGAATAGCGGAGGTCAGAGCTCCTATTGCGCCTGATAACAAGATAAATGATACGCCATTACCTGTAAAATATCCCCAGACGCCCGACATAACCATAGTTGCCAAACCTACCGGAATCCCCACCGCATAGGCGGCATACTCCGTAAAAAGCGCCTTATTGGATATACCGAACAACAACAGGGAAACCAATAATATAATTGTAAAGGCTATAAAACTTGTACGCCACATGTCTTCACGATGATGGGCTTCTTTGAAATAACGTTCGGACTCCGCCATTTTTTCTTTCACCTGTTCTTTTGCCATCAGGAAACGACGGTAATGTACATCCGACGAATCGTATTTTCCCAACTTCAGCAAATAACATTCCAACGTTTTCTCGTAACTGTATTCCTCTTTAAAATGCTCAAAAGGATCTTCATGGAAAAAGAGAGTCAGCCATTGCTTCAGGCTCCCTTCACGCAGTTCTGTTTTTATACTGCGGGCATTCAAAGCATCCAAAGCCTCCAACGAATAGATTGTTTCATCCAGGTCTCTTATATGATAACCCGGCACAAAGCCTAAACCGGCGCAAAATTTATAAGCCGCCGTATGCCAGTCATACACTCCGCAACGCTCTCTGTTTTCCTTCGACTTCAAATCAAAACAGTAATCTTTGAAATGCAAGACATCATTCCAGCCATGCAATTTGGCATATTGGTACAACCGCCCTTTATCGTCTATATAATCGGACATATGTTTTTTGAACTCCTCCTCATTCAAAGACTGAGCCGCCTGCAAATCTTTATTCATGATTTCAGCAATCAACTCCTTACTGGTGGCAAACTTCAAATCATACCCCGTAGAACGATCTAAATGATATAAGACATTATATGCCAACACTTTGGAATAGGACTTTTTATCCGTTAAGATTCGAATCTCCTCACACAAGGCGGCATCTCCTTTATTTATCATCCAAGAAAGAAGCCTTCCGTCCACTAAAGATTCCCATTCATCTTCCGAACAGTTTTCCAGCCCGAACGTCTTTACTATTTCATTAACCGTCGACGAAGGTTTATCCGCCAAAAAAGGTATATCTCCGTCAATTTCATATATAAGTTTCCAAATAGCAATTTCAGGATCATCTGTTTTAAAGTACGAACGAATACGGTTTATATTCTTATCCGTCACACTCTCCAAATAGATAAATAAAGGATCAAAAGGATCTTGCAACAATAAACCGTACTCCTTTTTATATTCCAGAAGAGTGATGGCCAGCTCATGCACATTCGTACAGGCAATGCCTTTAATGTTATAATACGGGAACGATTTGTCCAAAGTAAAAATAGCAGCAAGGAAACCGGCATCCTGGTTAATCGGATAACGTTTTTCCACAATATCATCTATTTCGGTGGCCAGTTTCGGATTTCCGCATTCTTCTAGCCATTTGGATATCCGCTTACTATATAAATATTTTATGCCTAAGGCCTTATTATCATACAACAAAGAAGAAAGTTCTTTGGCGTTATCCGCCACCAGATTCTTTTCCGGATCGACAATAAACGATTTATAGCGCAGATAAACCGAGCTTTCGTCAACCGGCACATCTTCACCTTTATACCACCTCTCCACCTCTTCATATCCCCAGCGTTTTTCCGGATTGACCACTGTCAAGCCCCGGATAAGCCTGTTCACCGCTTCCGGGAGTTTATCCAGATTGGGCAATTTGCCTTCACTCTTCATGCGCATCATCGCCCGTTCATTGTTAGAAAAAGGATTCTTTCCCAACCACAGATAGAGTAAAGTAATACCCAATGAGTAAAAATCTATTTTATGGGTTATCTCCACTTCCCGGTCAATCACATTTTCATACATCTCAGGCGCCGCATATACAGGTGTACGCGCTTGTGTTGTTTTATGGAATAATTCTTCGTCATCACATAAAGAAGAGATTCCGAAATCTCCTAGCACGACCTCTTTATGGTCTGCATCCCGAAAGAAAAAATTACCCGGCTTAATATCCTTATGGATAATATTGTTGTTATGGCAATAAGCCAACGCTCCGGCACACGACAATGCGATGCGACGAAACCTCTCTATATCCCCGTTCAGACGATATTCATTGAAAGTACCTCCTTCGAGATATTCCATCAGTTCGTAATCGCGGGAAGAACCGTTTAAAAAGGTTTTACCGTAAGCATATATTTTGATAATAAACTCGAAATTAAAATTCCAGATAATGCGCAAGATATTCTCTTTCGGAGAGAAACTCGGATAATAAAGTTTTAAAACATACCGTTTACCTGCATTTTCCACCAGATAAACCTGAGCTTCCCCCGAAGACTCCGACAACAATTTGATTGCATCATAACGAGTGCCTTCCAGCACAAAAGCCGTATTCAGGACAGGCGCAGCCATTCCGTCACTTCTTTTAAAAGAACTTCGGACATGGGTGGTGACAACCGTACCTCCGCCTCTCATCCGTCCAATAGCTTTGGTTCTCTCCAAATTATCATTCTCTACAGGTTGCGTAGTATCGTTCACAACTGTATGTGTTTTATCATCCGCCATATTATTCCCTATTTATCATCCAACACCTGCGTTTCGGTCAATCCGTCAAGTACCACCCATTTACCTCCCATTTGAGGACAAGCGCAACCAAACGGTCCGGTATGAATGGCATGTTTGAAATTACATTTCCACCCCAGCGAAGAACCTATCGGACGATGGGCCATAGCGTAATTACGAGCCACGACAGGACTTGCCTGAGGTTGCGTTTTTGTCTCTTCCAATATATCTTGCAACTCTTTCCGTTTTCGGGCTATGAGATCTTTCAAAGCCAGTTTATCCAAGCCGAACCCCGGAACATCGTTATGTATCAGCGAAGGTTTTTGATTCAGCAAATCCAATATCCGTTCCCTTAATTCTTCGTTGCGTTTTTCCTTTTCCATTTGACCGGGAGTAGTTACAGGAATAACGTGCAGCAATTTACGCAAGTCGGAGGCAATTTGGTTCATTTGAGCATAATGCGGTTCCTGTTGTGCCAACACTAACTGTCTTGACGCCATTTCCGTTAAAGGTGTTCCGCAAACGGAACAAAAACTGAACATATTATGAGTATGGCAAACCGGACAAACAATTCCCTGACGAGGCGCACCGCATTCCGGACAAAAAGCATCGTCAGCAGACATCTGCGCTCCACAAAAAGAACATTTGTCCTTAGCTACATACGATTTGCATTTTTCACAAAAATCGGCACCCGCGGGTAAAGGAGATCCGCATGAAGGGCATTTTCCGCTCTCTATCGCACTTCCGCAATTCTCACAAAACAAGGCTCCCGGTTCATTTATCTCTCCACAATGAGGGCAACGGATTCCCGCAGAAACAGCCTGCCGCTCTTGCTCATGTTGAATATCTTGAGTTTTTTGCTTTTCTTTATATAAATCCATACCATTCTCCATTTAACTGTTTCAAAAAATAAAGAAGTATGCCACAAAGATAATACTATAAAACTAAAAAGAACCGTCTCCTTTAAAAAAATATAAATACATGAAGTAACTTTTTGAACTATTTTAAATATAAAAGCCCCCTATGCATACCGATATCGAAATATAGTACACATAGAGGGCTGAACAAATTCTAGTTGTGTTACAAAGAATTCTTATAAAGTTGAGCCATTACCTTTTGGTAACGGTTCTCCAAATCCATATACTTTTGTTGATTTTGATAAATCGACTCCACCTCAGTAAAATATTCGATTACTGAAATCTGACCTGCCATCAAAGCTTCTTTCAAATAGCCCAGTGTATTTTTCATTAACAAAAGGTCGTATGCGTCCATAGAACTCTTCAACTGTTGCGCTTCATTGAACTGAGAATGCAATTCAGCTTCTATTCGCAACACGGTATTTTGTTGTTGCAACTCGGCATTCAATGCTTCAGCCTTGGCTTTCTTTACTTTACCGCGATTCTCAAACAACGGTATCGATCCGCCTACTATAAATCCATGAATCTCATCGCCAATGCTTCCGCTCCTCCGATAGCCCACCTGCAATCCCGGTAACCAGCCGTTTTTACTTACTGTAACCATTTTACGGGCGGCTTCCTTCTCTGTGGCAACCGACTGGAGTTCATAATCCGTTGCAAATATTTCATCCCGCAACCGGTCGAAACCGGTCAATTCGGGAAGTACGGGATACTCCGTTTCGTCAAATGTCAACGGCATGTTTCCGTTCATCGCCAGCAGGCTCTGTAATGCCGTGCGGAAAGCCGCATCATTTTCAGCTACTTCCGTATTGACTGCCATCAATTCCAGCTTCACTTTATTTGTCTCCAGAATGTTCGCGTCACCGGTCTGTAAACGTTTCTCGTAAAATTTAACCAACTCTTCGGCATTGGCCTTCCGATTATTCAACAATGCCTTTTGCTGGTTCAAACGTATCATGTCCAAACACAATTCTTTGGCTTTCAACAATACATCCCTCCGCAGTATTCCAAAACGCTTCTCGTAAGCTTCACTCTGCAACTTTCCGTATTGATGACGGGCCGCATACTGAGTAGGGAAATCAAATCCTTGGGTTACAGTCATCTCACTTTGATTCGGATCATCCTCCCTTCCGTACTGGTAGCTATAACTCACTTCGGGATTCGAAAGATTATTCTCAATCTTCGTCCCCATTTTTTGTGCGGTCAGATTTTGTTCTCCGGCCTGCAACTCTTTATTATTCTTTTCAATATCACGTAATATACGTTCAATGTAGTTGGTTTGCGCTTCCACACAGCCGAAGCCACACAGAAGCAGTATGGTCATAGTCAAGATTTTCATATATTTACTTCCTTTTTACGGTTCATCATCATGTAAACAATCGGAATTATAAATCCGTTCAAGAATGTAGAGGTCAGCAAACCTCCCAATATTACTTTCGCCATCGGACTCTGTATCTCATTTCCGGCCAAATCGCCGTTAACCGCCAGCGGAATCATGGCCAAGGCGGAAGAAAGAGCGGTCATCAGAATCGGATTCAAACGGTCTAACGAACCTTTTATCACACTGTCGCGCAATCCCAAACCTTCGCTACGCAACTGATTATAGTGAGAAATCAGCAACATACCGTTACGGGTGGCTATACCAAATAAAGATATCAAACCGATAATAGCCGGAATGCTTACCTCACCGGTCGTAAAGAGTAAAGCGAATACCCCACCTATCAAAGCTAACGGCAGATTTATCAGGATGATTGCACTCTGCGCCATATTTTTGAATTCCGAATAAAGTAACAGGAATATAACAAATATAGACATGACAGAGGTCAGAAACAAGGTTCTCGAAGCAGCTTGTTCGCTTTCAAATTGTCCGCCATATTCTATATGGTATCCTTCGGGCAAACTAATCTGTTGCGAAATCCGCTTCTGAATATCATTTACCACACTACGTATATCACGTCCCGAGGTGTTCGCCGATATAACAATTTTACGTTTCACATTTTCACGACTGATCGTATTCGGTCCCATAGTCGAACGAACTTCGGCCACGTAATGCAAAGGCACTTTCTTATCTCCCGCATCAATCATCAAATTGCGCACCTTCTCTATTTTATCCCGACGGTCATCTTTCGTACGAACCACCAGATTAAAGGCTTTTCCTTCCTCATATACCTGAGAAACAATTTCTCCGGCCATATTCACGTTGACAAATTCTTCAAATTCAGGCAAGGATATTCCATACTTGGCAAGAATCTCACGTTTCGGTACAATATTCAGCTCGGGACGTTCAATTTGTTGTTCTACATTCAAATCGGCAATTCCTTCCACGTTGCTGATAGCGTCTTTTATCTGGTTTCCAAGAGCGAACATCTTATTCAGATCGGTACCGAACAGTTTAATGGCGATACTGGCTTTGGTTCCGCTGAGCATGGCATCGATACGGTGGCTGATAGGCTGTCCGATCTCGATATTAGCGCCGGTTATGGTAGAAAGCTTTTCCCGCACTTCTGCCGTAAGCTCTTTACGCGATCTGTCTTTCAATTCAAAAGGAGCCTCAATTTCCGAAGTGTTCACCCCCAATGCATGCTCATCCAACTCGGCACGTCCCGTTTTCCGGGCAACAGTCTGTATCTCAGGAATGGTCATCAATAACTCCTCCGCACGCTGTCCCATTTTATCGCTTTCTTCCAACGAAATACCGGGTAATGAACTGACATTAATGGTGAAAGAGCCTTCGTTGAAAGAAGGAAGGAAACTATGTCCCAACGTAAAGAAAAGACTGAAAGCGACCAGAAACAAGGCAATGGTGCTTCCCAACACCACTCGTTTATGCTCTATAGCCCACTCCAAGGCCACTTTGTAATATTTCCGCAGCCACACCGCTACGAAACTATCTTTTTGTAATCCGTTTCCCTTATTCTTACCCAACAAATAACTGCACAACACGGGGGTAAGAGTCAAGGCCACCACAGTAGAAGCAAACAACGCTACAATAAAAGCAACGCCCAACGGAACCAGCATACGACCTTCCATACCGGTAAGGAAGAACAAGGGAACGAAGCTGACGATAATGATTAATGTAGAGTTCAAAATAGGCATACGCACTTCTTTGGACGCATTAAACACCACTTCTTTCACAGACAAACGTTCACTTTCGGGGAGCATACGGTTTTCCCTTAACCGTTTCCACACATTCTCCACATCTACAATGGCATCATCCACCAAAGAACCGATAGCAATGGCCATACCTCCCAGACTCATGGTATTGATCGTCAATCCCATAAAATGAAGTACCAAAATAGATACCACCAGCGAAAGCGGTAGGGTAATTAACGAAATAATCGTGGTACGTACATTTGCCAAAAACAAGAATAAGACGATTACTACAAAAATAGCGCCTTCATAAAGAGACGTTTTCACATTGCCGATAGAACTTTCGATAAAGCGGGACTGGCGGAAAATGTCTGTAGACACCTTCACATCTTTCGGAAGGTTTTGTTGCAGCTCCTTCAGGGAGTTATCCAGTTTCTCCGTCAATTCAATCGTACCGGTTTTCGGCTGCTTGGTTACCGTAATCAATACGGCAGGCTTTCCTTCAACTGAAGCTGTTCCCAATTTCGGTTGTTGGGAACCCACCCCTACATCCGCTACATCTTCGAGCAAAACAGGAACTTGATCGACTGTCTTTACCACCGCCCGCGCCAGCTCATCCACATTATGGGTAGAAAGCACACCTCGCACAATGTATTCGTTTCCATACTCATACAGTACACCGCCGTTGGCATTACGGTTCATGTTACGTGTTACCGCCATTATTTCATCCAGCGTCACACCGTAATGCTTCATACGGGCCGGATCGAGTGATATCTGATATTCCTTAATATCTCCCCCTAACACGGCTACCTGAGCCACACCTCCTGTAGACAGCAAACGCGGACGGATCGTCCAGTCCGCCAACGTGCGTAAATCGAGCATGGAAGTGCTGTCAGCCGTCAGACCGATAATCATCAGTTCTCCCAAAATGGACGACTGAGGGCCTAATGTAGGCTTGCTTACATTATCGGGCAATTCCTCATTCACTATCGCCAGTTTTTCCGATACAATCTGACGGGCCAGATAAATATCCGTACCCCAGTCAAACTCCACCCAAACTACCGAGAAACCGTTTGTCGAAGAGGAACGTACACGACGCACATGCGTAGCGCCATTCACAGCCGTTTCTACAGGAAAAGTAACCAACTGTTCCACTTCTTCTGCAGCCATTCCGTTGGCTTCCGTCATAATTACCACGGTGGGCGCATTCAAATCCGGGAAAACATCCACCTCCGTGTGATAGGCCGTATAGGTTCCCCCGACCAACAACAACATTGCTGCCGCCAAAACAAGAATTCGGTTATGCAGCGAGAATTGTATAATTTTATTCAGCATAATCCGTCCTTTTTAATGTTCATGACTGTGAGCGGGAATCGCATTGGAAGCAGAAGCCAGTTTCACCTGGTAAGCGCCCTTTGTTACCACCTTATCACCTGCTTTCAGTCCGGAAAGTATCTGCACTTCTTTGCCGTTATCCGCTCCTAAAGTCACTTCTTGTTTTTTATACCCTTCTTCATCCAACTGCAAATAAATGAAAAACAGCCCTTGTTCTTCCGTCAGCGCAGTCTTCGGCAAAGCCAGCACATCCGGCATCTCATCCGATAAGAGGTAAATCTCTACAAAAGAACCGGGAATCACTTCTCCCCGATTGTCGAATTCAAAAGTAACGGGTATGAAATAAGAAGAAGCATCGGTAGCTTTTCCGAAAGACAGAATCTTACCATGCAGTTCATCCAGTTCGTATACGCGGTCGTCATACGGGGTCTTAAAATTAGCCGACTTTATCCGGTTCAAATATTTGTAATATTTTTCCGATACTTCGGCGCGCAAAAACAGCCGGCGGTTCTGGGTAATACTGACTAATGGCTGTCCCACTGTAACATAATCCCCCTCTTTTACCAGACAATTCTTTACATACCCTCCTATCGGAGCCACTATAGCCTGTCGTCCCAGTCCCCTCGACTGAGCGGCTAAAGCCTCATAACTCAACTTAGCGTTTTCATAGTTCTGCTTAATGGTTGCAAAATCTTTAGCGGAAACAATTTTATTTTCAATCAGTTTCGAAGCTCTTTCATACTCCTGCTTGGCAGTTTCGTAAGCAATCTTCGCCCGTTGAGCGGGATCCCCGTCGGCTGTGCGGCTAGTGGATATCGTCAACAGACTTGCTCCCTTACTTACGCTCATTCCATCGGTAACCGATGAGTTAAACGATACCATACCGGCCACATTTGCCACTACGGTAGCTTCATCTCCCTGGGCAGCCTGCACCTGTCCGCTTGTAAGAATCACCTGACGGAAAGCCTTAGGTTGAATGGTTTCCACCACGACTCCTGCCGCTTTTGCCTTTGCAGGAGGAAGAATAATTTCATCCGAATGCGCCGATACTGTTTCCGAAGCGGAATCATGACTTTCCGCTTCATGATTATGGCCTTCGTGATTATGACCTTCGTGCGCATGATCATGACCCTCGTGCGCATGGTCGTGTCCTTCGTGGGCATGGTCATGTCCGTCATGACCTTCATGATTAAGTTCCCCCTCAGCGTGAGTATGCCCGGCATGTTCTTCTGTTTCGTATTCGTGCCCTTCGTGTGATTTTCCATTGCTGCAAGAAACAGACAATAGCAGAGCACCGGCAAAAGCGCCCCATAAATATAGTTTTTTCATACTGTATTTAATTAATTTACAAATAAAATTTCAATAAAGGAATCAGCCTCTAAGGCTTAGAGAAAGTGAAAATCAAGCACAGGGAGGTGCACGAAGTCCCTCTGTCCGCAAGACAGTAAGACTATGAAGGGATTCTATATAGGGAAAGTCCTGTTCTCTGACCGATTTATCCGGTAAATAGGATTTCAAGATATCGGCAAAAGAATAAAGTAAAGTAACCGGTGGAAAATAAAGAAGAACATCCGTCCCATTTTGAGGAACAGAACAATTAAATTTAGTGATACATCCGTTTTCGCATGGGTTCGGCAACGAATGACGGCAGGCGCCGTGGCCTCCATTTTCACACGAAGAATTTGCCTGCTCACACGAACAATCGCAAACTTTCACAGTATGCTGCAAACAAATCCTATTGAAATGATGATGATGGGGAAAGACGGAAGCAGTCAGCATAATCATGCAAACCACTGTCAGAACATAAGCTATGTAACGTCTTCTTTTCATTTATCACGTCCTATTTCAGGTGCAAAGATAAGCTTTATTTTTATTTTACATCCACTTCTTTTCCATAAAATAAAGGTGTTAGGGTTCTTTTGCAATTTTGTTGCATGGTTATTTCATGTCCTCCTACCTGTTTGTCCTTTCCAAACTTATTTTAGATTTTCAACGGTTTGACTTAACCAATTGAAGAATATATTTTTAACGGAGTATTTGAAAAATAGGGATAACGATTTAACAACCGTGTGAATTTCAGCGTTTTGCATTGTTATGCTGTCAAATAACTCTTTCTAACAACAAAAGCATAATAATTTTCTGAACAGACACCCCTATTAAATTATTTTTTACCCTTCAAAGTATTCCTCCAGAGGTTCTAATAATTTGAATCTTTGTTTTACCAATTCACTCCGATAACATAGTTGAGATTTTCTTTTTTACCTTTTCAAGGTCACTACATGACAATATAGGAATTAGACGATTGATTTCCTCTATACTCCTATTCCACCATTCCAGTTTTAATAACATCTCTATCAATTCATCATCGAAACGTTTTCTGATAGGCTTTGCAGGGTTTCCTGCAACAATTGTATAGGGAGGAACATCACTTCCTACAACACTTTGCATTCCGATGATTGCGCCATCTCCAATATGAACACCAGGAAGAATCGTGACGTTTTGACCTATCCAAACATCGTTACCCACAATCGTATCACCTTTTAATGGCATTTCCGACAGGTGCGGTATTTGCTGGTTCCAACCTTCAAAAATATAAAAAGGAAATGTAGAAATGGCATTCATTTGATGATTACTGCCATTCATTACAAAGTTCACCCCCGATGCAATCTGACAGAATTTACCAATAATCAGTTTATCATTGCAAAAAGGATAGTGATGAGTGACATGGTTCTCAAAATTAACATCACTGAAATAAGTAAAGTCTCCAATTATAATATTCTTATTTTTGATAGTTGGCTTTATATATATCATTCGGTTAAAATTAGGGACGGGAAATACCTTGTCAGGTGTTGGTATTATTCCATCTTTCCAAATTGGAGGTTCATTTTGTTTCATAATATTCTTTTTTTATTTTTCTAATTTAAACTTTTACTTCTCATTTTGCAGAAAATTAAGTCTCTGCAAATATAACGAAAGGGACTGTCCAAAAAGTCGGATAGCCTCTTTTGCTATTGTTTATTTCG
>ERZ825137.602-NODE-602-length-50067-cov-20.901704_pt1 | contig 50067 bp, 46 predicted proteins | sample MGYA00519873_ERZ825137 | MGnify/ENA primary metagenome ERZ825137 (study PRJEB31778, sample SAMEA3449190) | human gut metagenome | biome: human gut; feature: human-associated habitat; material: faeces | place: United Kingdom | collected 2010/2012 ...
CGGGAGCAAGCCCCCGCCCTACACTGTTCGTTATAATTTTTAATCCGTGCGAAGCGTTGCATATCATCGTTTGACTTGCGTTAATTTGCACTGATTTTTTCATTAAGGTACTTCTGCAATTCGTGAAGCCTTGACTTGTCGAGTGCCTTTGTGTCCTTTAGCGGGTTCTCGATTTTCAACTCGTCATATTTGAAAAAGCCCATCGTGTGAAAAGCCAGCAATTCGTATTTTTCAAACTTAAACTGCTTTGAAAACTCGGCGTATTCGTCCATTGCCGCTTCGGTATCGTTGATACCCGGCACAACAACCGTACGAAGCCACATCCTCACATTTTTTTCGCTTGCGTATTTTCCCACTTTGACAAAGCGTTCAAATTCGCCCTTTGTATATTTTTTATAGTCCGACGGATTATAAAACTTAATGTCAAGGATAACCATATCGGCGTTGTCAATCGCCGTTTTGACCTCGTCTGTCAGCTCGACGCTTCCCGAGGTATCAAGGCAATAGCCGATATTTTCGCTTTTAAGCATAGGCGCAATTTCGTTTATAAATTTTGCGTTGAGAAGCGGCTCGCCGCCCGAAAATGTGACGCCGCCGCCCTTTTTGAAATAAGGCTTATAGCGTTTTATTTTGTTGAACAGCTCCTCTGCCGACATCTCTATCTCGCCCTTATGGTGCCAAGTGTCGGGATTGTGGCAGTAGGCGCAGCGCAGAGGGCAACCGCTGAAAAAGACATCGAAGCGTATTCCCTCACCGTCAACTGCGGCAAGGCTTTCAAAGGAATGTATATTCGCCATAGCTTATCTCCTTTTCTAAAATTAACGGGTGGATTTCTCCACCCGTTTTATTATTCTCAAAAAGTCTGTAATTACATCGACTGATGGAATGTACGAGCAATAACCTCTTCCTGCTTGTCTCTTGTAAGCTTGTTGAAGTTTACTGCGTAGCCCGAAACTCTGATTGTAAGCGAGGGATAAAGAGTCGGGTCGTTCATTGCGGCAATAAGCTTTTCACGGTTGAGGACATTTACATTGAGGTGATGAGCGTCCTGCTCGAAGTAACCGTCAAGCATTGTCGTAAGGTGCTCAACCTGCTGTTCCTTATCGCTTCCGAGTGCGTCGGGAGTTATCGAGAAGGTGTTTGAGATACCGTCCTGGCAGCAAGCGTAGTTAAGCTTTGCAACAGAGTTAAGCGAAGCCAAAGCGCCCTCGCAGTCTCTGCCGTGCATGGGGTTAGCGCCCGGAGCAAACGGCTCGCCTGCTTTACGGCCGTCGGGAGTTGAACCTGTCTTTCTGCCGTACATAACATTTGATGTGATTGTAAGGATTGAAAGGGTGTGTCTTGCGCCTCTGTAACAGGGAGTCTTGCAAAGTTCCTTGTAGAAGTACTCGATAAGGTCCTTACCGATAAGGTCAGCTCTGTCATCGTCGTTGCCGTATTTGGGGAATTTGCCCTCAATCTTGAAGTCCGTGATAATTCCTCTGTCGTCCTTTACGGGAGTAACCTTAGCGTACTTGATAGCCGAAAGCGAGTCGATAGCAACCGAGAAGCCCGATACGCCGAAAGCCATAAGACGCTCAACATCGGTGTCGTGAAGCGACATCATAAGTCTCTCATAAGCGTACTTGTCGTGCATATAGTGAATGATGTTCATGGTGTTGACATAAAGTCTTGCCATCCATGAAAGGTACTTCTTGTATGCCGTGTAAACCTCGTCGAAAGAAAGAACCTTTTCCTCAAACACTTCGCCCTCGGGAGCAATCTGTGCGCCCTCGATTTCGTCCTTACCGCCGTTAAGAGCCATAAGAAGAACCTTTGCGAGGTTGCATCTTGCGCCGAAGAACTGCATCTGCTTGCCCATCTTCATTGCCGAAACGCAACAAGCGATTGCATAGTCGTCGCCGTACATTCTTCTCATTACATCGTCGTTTTCATACTGGATTGAATCGGTATCGATTGAAACCTGCGCACAGAAATCCTTAAACGCCTGAGGAAGTCTGTCCGACCAGAGAACCGTGATGTTGGGTTCTGCCGAAGAACCGAGGTTGTAAAGGGTCTGAAGAACACGGTAAGAGGTCTTTGAAACCATATGCTTACCCTCGCCCGTTACGCCTGCAAGAGCCATTGTAACCCATACGGGGTCGCCTGCGAAAAGGTCGTTGTACTCGGGTGTACGCAAGTGACGGACAAGACGAAGCTTGATAATCAAATCGTCGATAAGCTCCTGTGCGTGAACCTCGTCAAGTGTGCCCTCTTCAATGTCTCTCTGAATATAAATATCCATAAACTCGGCAATTCTGCCTATTGAGTTAGCCGCACCGTTCTGTTCCTTGACAGCACCGAGGTAACCGAAGTAAAGCCACTGAATAGCCTCTTTTGCGGTGGTTGCGGGCTTTGAAATGTCATAGCCGTATGAAAGAGCAAGTCCCTTAAGCTGATTCATAAAGTCGAGCTGCTTTGAAAGGTCCTCAAGAGTGTGGATGGTCTCCTCGTCAAGGATTTCCTTCATACCGAGCTTGCGCTTGTCCTCTTTCTTCTGCTCGATAAGATAATCCATACCGTAAAGAGCAATTCTGCGGTAGTCGCCGATAATTCTTCCTCTTGCGTAAGCGTCGGGAAGACCTGTGAGGATACCTGCGTGGCGTGCAGCCTTCATAGTGTCGGTGTATGCTCTGAAAACACCGGTGTTGTGTGTTGTTCTGTATGTGAACTCGTCCTTGATTTTTTCCGAAAGCTCATAGCCGTATGCGTTACAAGCCTGAACGGTGTTTCTTAAACCTGCGAACGGCGAAACGCCTCTTTTAAGCGGCTCGTCTGTCTGCAAGCCTACGATGATATCCGTGTCCTTGTCAACTACATAACCCGGTTCGTGTGAAAGGATTGAAAGAACCCTTTCCGTATCAACATCAAGCACGCCGCCGTTGTCATTTTCCTTAATGAGCAGCTCGTGCACCTTGTCCATTTCTTTCTGTGTTCTTTCTGTGGGTCCTTCAAGGAAAGAACTGTCGCCGTCATAAGCGGTGTAGTTCAATTTGATAAAGTTGGATACGTCTATTCTGTCGCACCATGCGCCTTTACTGAAACCTCTCCATGCTTCCATGTCTTTTTCCTCCGTAGAAATTTTTTACAATTTATATTATCCGATTAGCCGCTTTCACCCTGCATAAAACGCTCGTGCCGTGTCCGCAGTCCTTACAGGCTGTTTTTCCGCACTTGCCGCAACAGGTTGAGCTCCCCTTGCAAAGTTCAATGTCTCCGCCGTGAATAACAAGCGACTTTCCGTAAATAATAGCATCTGCCGTTTTTGCCCTTGCCGAATCGTAAATCGAAGCGACGGTTGAGCGTGCAATGTCCATCTGAACGGCACATTCCTCCTGCGAATACCCGAGGGTATCCATAAGCCTCATTACCTCGTATTCGTCAAAGGTCAGGTCAACAACCTCGGCATAGTCGCCGAACGGTCTGAAACCCATTACTTTAGGGTATGAACAAATCCTTCTCTGCTTCTTAGGTCTTGCCATAAAAGTCCCTCCAAATAATCGTCTTATTCGACCCTATATGCCTATTATACAGTATTTCCGACATATGTCAATAACTTTTTCAAAGGGAATTTCCGAGCAAGTCAAAAATCGGCGTTTTTGCCGATAATTCAAGGCTTTTCGGCGTTGTGAAAGAACGATTTTTGTGCCTTGTAATATTCAAATACAATAATAATTACCGACACAATTCATAGTTTTTGTACAGTTTTTATAAATATTAGGCTTTATTAAAAAACAACAAAAAACCGCCCCGAAAATCAGCCGAAATCCGGGGCGGAATATCATCTTTTTTTATTCTGCGTGATGATGCTCGTAGTGGCAACAGTCCTCTTTGAAAAGAGCCTTGTCATATTCAATGCCGTTCTTTTCGTAGTAGTCCTTGATAGCCGCCTTGATAGCTTCCTCTGCAAGAACCGAGCAGTGGATTTTAACTGCCGGAAGTCCGTCAAGAGCCTCAACAACAGCCTTATTTGTAAGCTTGAGAGCCTCCGAAATAGGCTTGCCCTTAATCATATCCGTTGCCATTGAAGAGGTTGCGATAGCGGAAGCGCAGCCGTAAGTATTGAACTTGACATCGGTAATAATGCCGTCTTTTACTTTGATATACATTTTCATAATATCGCCGCACTTAGCATTACCGACCTCGCCGATACCGTCGGCGTCTTCGATTTTACCTACATTGTGGGGACGGGCGAAATGTTCCATTACTTTCTCTGAATATTCCATTATGCGTTACCTCTTTCTTTCTGTAATCTTTCCCAAAGCGGAGACATCGAACGGAGTCTGTCGATAATCTCGGGGACGCAACTGATTATATAATCAACATCCTCAACGGTGTTGCTCTCGCAAAGCGTAAGTCTTAACGAGCCGTGTGCAACCTCGTGGGGAAGTCCTATACTTAAAAGAACATGGCTCGGGTCAAGTGAACCCGATGTGCATGCAGAGCCCGATGAAGCCGAAACACCTTTCATATCGAGATAGAGAAGAAGCGACTCGCCCTCAACGCCCTCAAAGCTGACATTGACATTACCGGGAAGTCTGTGTTCACGGTCACCGTTGAGCCTGCTTGACGGGACCTTCAAAAGTCCGTCTATGAGCCTGTTGCGAAGAGCTGTCATTTTCTCCATATTTTCGGCAAGGTTGTCATTGGCTTCTTTAAGAGCCGCCGCCATACCTGCCATAGCGTAAACAGCCTCGGTGCCCGCTCTCTTGCCTCTTTCCTGAGCGCCGCCCTCGATAAGATTGGGTATTCTGATACCCTTTCTCATATAAAGAGCGCCGATGCCCTTGGGTCCGTGGAACTTATGGCTCGACATTGAAAGCATATCAATGTTCTGCGCCTTGACATCAATCGGAAGATGGCCGACAGCCTGTACGGCATCGGTGTGAAAAAGCACGCCCTTTTCGTGGCAGAGCTTTCCTATCTCGGCAATAGGCTGAATTGTGCCTATTTCGTTGTTTGCGTACATTATTGTAACAAGCGCCGTGTCCTCACGGATAGCCTTTTCGACATCCTCAACCTTTACTATACCGTTTTCATAAACGGGAAGATAAGTGATTTCGCAGCCGAAAAGCTCCTCGCACCTTTTAACGGTGTGGAGCACCGCATGGTGTTCAAAAGCAGTTGTAATAATGTGCTTTTTACCTTTCTTCGCCATAACCTCGGCAACACCCTTGATTGCCCAGTTATCGGCCTCACTGCCGCCCGAAGTGAAATAAATCTCATTTGTGTCGGCATTGATTACCTTTGCAACAGTCTCACGCGCAGCCTGCACGCCGTGATGAGCCTGCTGTCCTATGTCATAAAGGCTCGACGCATTGCCGAATGTATCCGTAAGATAAGGCATCATAGCGTTAAGCGCAGTTTCTGACAATTTTGTTGTAGCCGCATTATCGGCATAAACTTTCATAACTACATCTCTTTTCTGAAAAAAATATTTAATTCATACTTTTCTTGTCGGAATTCGCATATATCATACAACATTAGTATGATATTGTCAATACGGTTTTATAACATTATTTTACATAAAAAAGTTAATTTTCCGTGAACAACTTTTCCGCATACCTTACGGAGCCCATTGCGTCCTTGGAATAGAAATCGGCGCCTATTCTGTCCGCATAATCCTGCGTCAGCACCGCTCCGCCGACCATAACCTTACATTCGGGATAAGCCTCACGCAGCTGCTTGATTGTTATCTCCATATTTGCGACCGTCGTCGTCATAAGCGCCGAAAGACCTACAAGCTTTACCTTTTCCCTCTTTGCCGTCTCAACGACAAGCTCGGGGTCGACATCCTTACCGAGGTCTATTACATCGAAGCCGTAGTTTTCAAGCAGAACCTTTACTATATTTTTGCCTATATCGTGAATATCGCCCTTGACGGTGGCAATGACAATCTTGCCCTTTGACTCTTGCTTTGCACCGTCCGCAGTAAGCTTGAGCTTTATCTCATCGAACGCCGCCTTGGCGCAGTCAGCACTCATCAAAAGCTGCGGCAGGAACATTTTTCCCGTTTCAAAAGCCTGTCCGACAACATCGAGCGCAGGTATGATATATCCGTCAATCACCTTCAGCGGGTCTGTGTTTTCAAGCATTGCTTTGGCACACTCGCCCGACTGTGCTTTCATACCCTTTATAATAGCGGTTTTCAAATCGACCGTCTCTCCGCTCGAGACCGCTTCGACCTTTGCAATGTTATTTATATAGTTTTCGCAGTTGTCGTCATAGCCTTTGAGCGCACAGTAGGAATAGTATGCATTCATCATCATATCGCTCAACGGGTTTATAATTCCCGCGGAAAGTCCCGAGTGCATCGCCATTGTGAAAAATGCAGTGTTGATTATCTCCCTTGACGGCAGACCGAACGAAATGTTTGAAACGCCGAGACAGGTGTTTACCCCGAGGGTGTTCCTCACATAATCAAGCGTTTCAAGCGTTACCTTTGCGTTGTCCTTACCCGTGCTTACGGTCATTGCAAGGGCGTCGATAACAAGGTCGTCCTTTGTAAGTCCGTAGCTTTCGGCAGTTTTAATCATACGCTCGGCAATTTCAATCCTGCCCTTTGCGGTGTCGGGTATGCCGTTTTCGTCAAGAGTGAGGCAAACGACAACGCCGCCGTACTTTTTGGCAAGCGGAAAGACTTTTTCCATACTCTCCTTTTTGCCGTTTGTCGAGTTTATAAGTGGCTTACCGTTATAGATACGAAGTGCCTTTTCCATAGCCTCAAAATCCGAGGTGTCTATCTGGAGCGGAACATTGAGCACGCTCTGCACGGTTTTTATTGCACGCACAAGCATCTGCGGCTCGTCAATTTCGGGGAGACCGACATTGACATCCAATACATCCGCTTTTTTATCGGCTTGTGCCACCGCTTCGGAGACAATATAGTCCATATTGTTTTCCACAAGTGCGGCTTTTAGTTTTTTCTTGCCTGTCGGGTTTATTCGCTCACCGATAATTACCGGTTTTTCCCCAATCAGCGTTGTTTTTGAATATGAAGTTACCGCAGTAAAGTGCTTCGCCTTTACAGGAGAAAGCGGTATTTTTTTGCATTTTTCGGCGGTCATTCTTATGTGTTCGGGCGTTGTTCCGCAACAGCCTCCGACGCAGTAAACGCCGAGTCTTGCGATTTTTTCCATCTCGTCGGAAAACTCTTCCGCTCCGACCTTATAGCTCGTTACGCCGTTTACACATTCGGGCAGTCCCGCATTGGGATTGACAAGAACGGGTGTGCTCGAATACTTGACCGTTTCCTCGACATGCTCAAACATCTCTTTCGGACCGAGACCGCAGTTAAGACCTATCATATCCACGCCGAGACCCTCAAGCGTAAACACCGCCGTTTTGACATCCGCGCCCGTAAGGAGCTGACCCTTTTCGTTGAATATCATTGAGACTATCAGCGGCAGGTTCGTGTTTTCCCTGATTGCAAGCGTTGCCGCCTTGATTTCGTAAAGGTCGCCCATTGTTTCGAGCAGCACAAGGTCGGCGCCTGCTTTTTCGCCTGCCACAGCCTGTTGTTTGAAAATATCGTACGCCTCTTCAAACGGTAAATCGCCGTAGGGCTCAAGCAGCTTACCCGTGGTGCTCATATCAAGAGCGACATACACATCTCTTCCTGCGTTTTCAGTCGCCCTTTTTGCTATATTCACGCCCTCGGTAATAATCTCCTCCACCGAATGGCCCGTACCGTCAAGCTTTAAGCGGTTTGCGCCGAAGGTGTTTGCCGAAATAATATCGGCGCCCGCATCGACATACTGCTTGTGTATTTTGTAAAGTATATCGGGGTGCTCTATATTCCATAACTCGGGTAATTCGCCTGCTTTGAGTCCGTTTTCAATAAGCAGCGTACCCATTGCGCCGTCGCATATGAGCATTTCCTTGCCTAATTTTTCCTTAAACTTCATTATTTCATACCTTTCTGAATTCACACTCGGTGTTATCGCAATTCGCACACGAATTTATACTGCAATCCCTATCCTTCGTAAGACCTATAAATGCGCTGACGGATTTTGTCGGCATCATAAGACAGTTGTCCGAGAGATAAACGCCTATCCTCTTTGTAATGTCAAGCAGAGAGAAAAGCTCCCTTTGCGAGGTCAAATCAAGGTCGCCGTACCCGGGAGAAAACCTCGGCCGCAGATAATATCCGTTTTTTGCCTCTTTTTCGGCGATTTCGTCGCAGATTTCATCGCAGTAGCTCTCGCAAGCCGCCGCAAGCGTTGCCTGTGCAAGCACCGCCTTTGCGGAATTTGACGAAATGTATTTGCGGAGCATTATATCGCTCGGAGTGCCGAGAGTCGCCGCAAACAACAGAAGCCTGTCCGAATTTTTCAAATGCGAAACGAGCTTTTTACTGCGAAAGACCATACCGTCGATGATGACAGAGTCCTCCGTTTTCGTGAATTCAACCTCTTTATATATACTCTTCGGGTCGGAGCAAAGCTCAACCTCTTTTTTCAGTTCTTCTATCATTTCTGCCGTTTTCGGGTCGGGAGAAGCCCCTCTGTACCCCGAATAACGCAGAATTTCCCGTGTATCTATTGTCATTTTCTCAACCCTTGTTGCAGCAAATTCCCTTTGCTTTCTGCTTCTTTACAAGGTAGTCAAGCGTTATCGAATCGACAACCTCATTTATGGCGTCTAATACATTCTGCCATATTTCAATCGTCACGCAGTCGTCGCAGTGCTCACAATGGTTTTCTGCGTCATCAAGGCACGAAACGGGCGCAAGACTTCCCTCGGTAACACGCAGAATTTCCCCGACGGTGTATTCCTCGGGCTTTTTCATAAGACGGTAGCCGCCCTGTGCTCCCCTTGTGCTTTCGACAAGTCCGCTTTTTGAAAGCATCTTGATTATCTGTTCAAGATATTTTTCGGATATACCCTGCCGTTGGGAAATTGTCTTTATCGAGACATAACCCTCGTCGCAATGCATGGCGAGGTCAAGCATAAGCCTCAAAGCATATCTGCCCTTTGTTGAGATTTTCATTTTAGTCACCCTGAAAGTAAAATATGTTATAAATTCGGTTGATATATATAATAATACAATTTTAGTAGGAATTCAACAAAAAATAAAAAAGTCGGGAGACTTTGTAAAATATCAAAGCCACCCGAACCTCATATAATCTGTTATTTAGCGTTCTTTTTCACAAGGCTTACTCCCTTGAAGCCCGTAAAAACGCAGTAGACTATTATCCCAACCGTCATTGCCGTTTTAACCGCCGTTAATATATTTATGGTTTTGGTAAATGCGGATATTACTCTTAAATCTTCGGAAAGTTCAAACATAAAAATCACCATAGCCTTTCAGGCAACAAATTTTTTATTGGAAATCACCGATTCAACCTGCGTTGCCTGAACAGGCGTGATGGTGATTTCTGCCATCTCAAAATTTTGCCAATGGCAAATTTTGAGGGCATTTTAATTATGATTAGCGTGATTTTTCACGCTAATCTCCTTTAGTTGTTGTCGGGCTTTGACAAAAGCACTGCGTGCGCTATGGACGGTATGCTCTCCCCCTGTAAGGAGGAGGTCGGAGACATCAGTGCTCCCGTTGCGACAAAAAGTATTTTTGAAAAATCGCCTTTTTCAAGCCTGTTCATAAAATAAGTGTTGAGGATTGAACCGCCGCAGCCGCAGCCCGAACCGCCTGCATGGACATCCTGCTTTTCCCTGTAATACATCATCATTCCGCAATCGTTGTGAACCGACGAAATGTCAAGCGAGTAGTCCTTTTCGATAAGCTGAAGCAAAAGCTCGCTTCCGACAAAGCCGAGGTCGCCCGTAACAATCATATCGACATCCTCGGGCTTCATTCCCGTGTCGGAGAAAAAGTCGGAAATCGTCATTGCCGCCGCAGGCGCCATAGCAGCACCCATATTGGTGGAGTCCTTAATTCCCAAATCAACGATTTTGCCGAATGTAACCGCTTCGACGCACGGCTTGTTCGGAATGTGCCTTGCTACAACGCTCGCCCCCGCCCCTGTTACGGTCCTCTGCGCCGTCGGGGTGCGCTGACCTCCGTATTCAAGCGGCAAGCGGAACTGCCTTTCGGCGGAACAAAAATGTGACGAGGTTGCCGCAACCGCAAGCTTGGAGGCTTCGCAGTTTACGAACACGCTTGCAAGGCCAAGCGACAGCGCCATGGTCGAGCAAGCGCCGAACAGCCCCAAAAGCGGTATTCCGAACTCACGCAGAGAAAAGGTTGACGCCGTGCACTGATTGAGCAAATCGCCCGCAAAAATGTATTCGACATCTTCTATGGGTCTGCCCGATTTTATCATTGCACGCAGGACAGCCTCCCTTTGCAGACTGCTCTCCGATTTCTCAAACGACTCCTCGCCGAGGGTGTCATCCTCAAAAATATGGTCAAATTCCTCTTTGAGCGGTCCCTCGCCCTCGGTTTTGCCGACTACGCCCGCATATCCGATTACCGACGGCCTTTCGTTCAGCTTCAATGTGTATTTACCCAAACGCTCAATCATAAAATCACCTGTCCTTTAATAAGATTTTTTACAAAAAAGGCGATTTTATTCAAAAGATAAAACGATTGAATTCGGCAAAATTTTATCGGTAATTTTGTGACATTTCCGAGGGAACGGAACTTATCGGATAATTTCATATTCATTTAGAGCGTAGGGCGGGGGTGATTCCCCTGACAGGGGAAATGTCTGCGTAAGCAGACAAAAGGGTGCCCGAATTCGGAAGAATTTGCTCCCGCCGCAAATCCGCAAAAATCGGTAGCGACAGTGAGCCGTCGGGAGGGCGTTTACAACCGAGCAGGCGAGCCGAGCGTGATTTTTGCGGAAAAGGAGGAGTTGCGTAGCGAGTGAGAGGCAGCCAAAGGCTGTTGCGAACGATATGAAGCAAACGACGACATGCGAAGCACCCACACCTCTTCACTCTTCACTCTTCACTATTCACTCTTACCTCGCCCGCAAGGGCGCTGTCAACGGCGGGAGCAAGCCCCCGCCCTACCGTGTCGCCATTTGATTTTCACAAAAAATAAGGACGGAAAAATCCGTCCTTAAATTCATATTAAATTTATTTTTGACCGTAATATGCGTTCTTGCCGTGCTTGCGGTTATAATGCTTTGCGAGGAGATAATCCTCAATGCCGACCTGCTTTTGCTCAACTGCGGCAATCTGCTCCGTCCTCAATGCCATTTTGGCAACCTCTTCGAGAATGAGCGCATTTTCAACCGCCTTAAAGCAGTTTTTGCCCCAGCAGAACGGTCCGTGTCTGTGAATGAGAACCGCCGGGCAGTCGTCGGGATTTATGCTTTCGTTCTTAAAGCACTCGACAATTACCTTGCCCGTGTTGAGCTCATATTCGCCCTCGACCTCGTCCTTTGTAAGTCCTCTTGTACAGGGAACGGAACGGTTTGCAAAATCTGCGTGCGTTGTACCGTATGCTTTTATCTCCCTGCCCGCCTGTGCAAAGGAGGTTGCCCACGGAGAATGTGTGTGCACAACCGCGCCGATACTCTCAAAATTTCTGTAAAGCTCAAGATGCGTGGGTGTGTCGGACGAGGGGTTGAGCGTGCCCTCGACAATGTTCCCGTCCAAATCGACAACCACCATATCTTCAGCTTTCATGGTATTGTAAGGAACGCCCGACGGCTTGATAACAACCAAGCCCGTTTCCCTGTCGATTGCCGAAACATTGCCCCATGTCAGAACAACCAAGCCGAACTCTTTAAGCTGCATATTAGCCCTGTAAACATCCTGCTTTAACTGTTCAAGCATTATTTGTTCCTCCAGATAACATCGTTGTATTCAAGCTCTTTTCTGAAATCGGGAATTTTTGTATCCTTGTTGATATATACAAATTCAATGCCCATAATCTCGGCAAAATCACGCATATGCTCTGCGGTAAGGTCGTATGAGAGCACAGAGTGATGCGCTCCGCCCGCATATATCCAAGCCGTAGCCGAGGTCTTGAAGTCGGGAAGCGGCTTCCAAAGAACTCCCGCAACGGGAAGCTTGGGCATATCGTGCTCCTGAGTCTGACACTCAATGTCATTTACAATCATTCTGAACCTGTCGCCCATATCGACAAGCGAAACAACGATAGCCGAGCCTTTTTTCGCCTTGAAAACAAGTCTCGCAGGGTCCTCTCTGTCGCCTATGCCGAGGGGGTGCACCTGAATTTTCGGCTTTTCGCAGGCAATGGTCGGGCAGACCTCAAGCATATGAGCGCCGAGTATCATTTCATTGCCCTTTTCAAGATGAAGCGTGTAATCCTCCATAAAGGCAGTGCCCTTGCCGATGCCCTCTGCCATAACCTTCATAATTCTCGTCATTGCGGCAACCTTCCAGTCGCCCTCTGCGCCGAAGCCGTAGCCCTGCCTCATAAGGTCCTGCGCCGCAAGTCCCGGGAGCTGGCGAAGTCCCTGCAAATCCTCAAAATTCGTGTGGAACGCCTTGAAATTGCCCCTGTCAAGGAATTTCTTCAGCGCAACCTCTTCCTTAGCTTGGTAACGAACCGACTGAATGTTGTCGGTGTCAAATTCATATTCGTTTTCGTAAGCAATCATCTGCTCGTCGATTTCTTCCTCGGTTACCTTATCGACCTCCGAGATAATATCGCCTACGCCGTAGTGGTCAACGCTCCAGCCGAGCTTTATCAAAGCCTCGACCTTGTCGCCCTCGGTAACGGCAACATTACGCATATTGTCGGAAATGCGGAGCACCCTGAGCTTTCTCGACTCTGCCGCACCGACAGCTGCCCTCATCCAAACGCCTATCTGCCGTGTGAAATCCTCGTCCTGCCAGAAGCCGACAACAACCTTTCTGTTCATACGGAGTCTTGCGGCAATATAACCGTGCTCACGGTCGCCGTGCGCCGACTGATTGAGGTTCATAAAGTCCATATCAATATCGTTCCACGGGATTTCACGGTTAAACTGGGTATTGAGATGAAGATAAGGCTTTCTCAACGCAGTAAGGCCTTTAACCCACATCTTTGACGGGGAGAAGGTGTGCATCCAGGTAATAACGCCCGCACAGCTTTCGTCGTTGTTAGCCTCGTTCATTATGTTGTAGATTTCCTCGCTTGTCTTAACGCAGGGGAACCATTTTACGGTACAGGGAATATTTTTGTCGGCATTGAAGCCGTCAACCATTATTTTTGAATGTTTGTCAATTTCAACCAAAGCTTCCTCGCCGTAGAGGAACTGCGAACCGACAACAAAATAGAAAACATTGTTTTTCATAATTTACCGCCTTTATATGTATTTGCCGAGCCGTGCCCGACCTTGTCCTAACTTTAATATTATATTATATCCGCCTGTTGTTTTCAAGCAGGAGATGAAAAAGAAAATTACCGACAAACATTTATTGCTCGTTACTATTTGCAACAATGTGTATACATGTATTGACAAAATCATAAAAATCATGTAAAATAATAATGCTTAAAGGATCATCGTATTCTTTGAAAGAAGCCCATAGAGCGTTGGTAGCACTCTATGGGCTTTCACTTTTTTATTCCATAAATTTATCTTTTGCAAATTTATAATCGCTTTTCTTCTGCGTTAATAATTTATATCTTTCAATAAAATCATTGAGACATAAATCATTAGCACACCCTGCCCAGCTATCCGGCTCATCTTCCATAAGTTTATCATCTTCCCACCCGCAAAACGGACAAATTTCATTTGATGAAATATCACTAAATTCATATTTTCCGCATACAGGACAAATGTGAGCCTGCGGTTTATAATTATCTGTCTTTTCGTCAAAGTAATTATAATCGGGATTTTCGGCAAGTTTTTTCTTATACTGTGCTTTGTATTCGTTAAGCGATAATACATTTGCTCCGCACTGCTTATCGGGATTTTCAAGTTGTGATAAGTCATAATGCCAGCCGCACATTTTGCACTCTGCGTTCTCCGGGGTAATTCCGCTCCAGATATCTTCCAATGATAATTCTTCAAAGCGGTATTTTTGGCAAACCGGACATAACATCGGTTCAATTTGAGGCAACTCGGGATATTTGTCCCGCTTCCAATAATAGTCGGGATTTTGTTCCGTATAATATTCATACCTCAACTTATAATCATTTAAGCACAAATCATTGGGTCCGCAAAGTTCAAACGGGTTTTCTTCGTCTGACGAATCGTGTTCCCATCCGCAAAAAGGACATATGCATGTTCCGTTATCTTCAAACGCAGGAAATTTATGTTTACCGCAAACCGGGCATAAAATATAGTTCTTCAACAATTATGTTTCCTCATATCTTTATAGTATTCTTTAATTTCGCTCTTAGGTTTGTAATATGTTTTAACAAATCCGTTTCTATCAACAATAACAAACTCATTTGTTTTTTTACTGTATTTAACCGTAGAACCGTCCTTTCTGATATACGAAACATGGTATTTCCTATCAATTCTGTTTGCAAAAGCTACGACATGTGCAACATAAGAAACTGTTCCGTATTGTTGCCCGTGCTTTTTGGCATGCGATTTTAATGTGGATTTATCAAAATCTTTTGCCCAAGCAAACCCTATATGTTCTGTGGGATGCCCGTTTCTGCTACCCCTGGAATTTCCGTATCTGTTGCTTGCGCCCTTAGTCGGCATACTTTAATTCCCCCTTTCGTCTTTTATCGATCCAGGAATCAAAGAAAACAAAATTGCTTTTATCTTTCAGTTCATCAAACATTTGTGATGACAGTGTACCGTAAACAATTATATTTGCCGGCTTAATATCCCTAATGATTTTATCTATGAAGCAATACCATTCATATTTTTCACGCATTTCTTTTATAAATCCGTGAGTACCGATTGCAATATTTGACCCTTTCGGAATAGCAGTTTCAAATTCAGGTAACAAATCGTAAATTCCGCATCTTATATTAGGTATAACAGGTATTCCGTTTCTACCATAATAATATGTCAACGACAGATTGTCATTAATTTGAGACTTTTGTTTAATTATCTGCATATCCGTATGTATGCTGTAATCAAAGCCGATGATTCCGGCAGTCCTTTTGAAAAATTTCAAATACTTTTTAGGACTCTTCCTTACTCGTTCAAAACTGTTATCCGGAGCATAAAAGCAAATAAAAGTTTCGCTTAAATCCCCACGATAATTAATTGCTTTATCAAAAGGCATTATATCTTTTGGAATGTCTTTTGAAATAAAATCAGCAGGAATAATTGGATATTCCTCGTTTTCAGTAAAATTCGCACCGTCAACAAGGTAAGCCTGAAACGAATCGCTTACCTTACGGTTCGCCCTTAAAAAGGGCGTTGTTAAAATTGCCATGTATATTCCTTCCTATATGATTTATTAAAAGTTATCAGAATACGATGGCAAGGGCTTAAAGGATCATCGTATTCTTCGATTTAACTACATTTAGACACTGATATGTTGGTAGCAAATCAATGTCATTATAAATAAAGCAATTTAATCACATCCTTTAGAGCTTTTATTGGACAAATTAATAATCTGCCGTAGTTATTAATTCTGTCCTTATGCAAACCGATTACAGAAAAGTTTGTGCTTTAACTATTCAAGTTATGCCTATTGTTTTTGGCAACGGCAACCTGCTATCGGCAAGATAATTATATCATACAGCATACAATAAATCAATACACATTGTACAAATTAATATTTAATTACATATTTAATATTAAATTATAAATATTATATATATTTTTTTGCAAGTTTGGAATAGTATTCTGCGTTGTCGATGATTTTGGCTGCGGCGTTTTCATCTATATCGCCGACCCTTTTAGCGGGCGCGCCCAAAATCAGCGAATTGTCGGGAAACTCCTTGTTTTCCGTAACAAGCGCCCCTGCGCCGACAAGGCAGTTTTTGCCGATTTTTGCGCCGTTTAATACAGTTGCGTTCATACCGATAAGCGAGCCGTCCCCTATTGTACAGCCGTGTATAACGGCATTGTGACCCACAGTAACATTTTCCCCGATAACAACGGGGTAGTTTTCGTCGCAGTGCACCGTGCAGTTGTCCTGAATGTTTGAGCCCTTACCCACAGTGATTTTTGCCTCGTCGCCGCGGAGAACCGCATTAAACCAAACCGAGCTATCCTCACAAAGTGTGACATTGCCGATTACTTTTGACCCCTCCGCCGTAAATGCAGACGGCGAAACATCAGGCGAAATTCCGTTAAATTCAATAATCATAAACCTTACCTCACAATATTATTAAATAACATTTTATCACTGAAGCAGACTTTTTTCAAATAAGCCGCAAAAAACGGCGTCCGCAATGTGCGAATGCCGTCATAAGTGTTTATTCTGTGTGCATTTGGAAAAAGGCAAGCATTTCATCAATGGTCTGTCGGCTCTCTTCAAGGTCAGGATACGCAACGCTCGTTATGTGCCCCGACGACTTGTTCACGGTCAAGCCCCAGTCACGGTAAACATGCTCAATCCCCTGCTCGGTCAAAACGCTGTCGAAGTGTTCTGCCGAGGAATGGAGAAAATCCCTTGAACACGACACTATATAGCACGGCGGAAGCTTGCCCAGCGGCAAAACCTCTTCGGGCTGTAAATACGGATAATACGGCGAGTTTTTATAATCAAATCCGAAATAGCAGGATATAAGAGGAGCGTTGAAGCCCGTTTTCATATCGTACATACCCGAAACAAGACCCAAGGCGTCAATTTCAAGTCCCGACGGGGAAACGCCGTAAAGCTCGCAAAGCTCGGGGCTTGTCTCGACAAGCGGAACATAATAAGCAAGGTTGCCGCCTGCGGAGTCGCCCGTAACATAGACCTTGTCGAGGTCAATATTATAGCTGTCGGCATTGTCGTTTACCCACTTAAACGCCGCCATAATGTCCTGAACCTGCGACGGATACAGAACATCGGGCGAAAGCCTGTAATTGACGCATACCACCGTGTAGCCTCTTTTCGCAAGCACGGAACAGTAAATCTTATTCGAGTCCTTGTCGCCCATCATAAGTCCGCCGCCGTGGATGTCGATTATAACGGGAAGCTTTTCGTTTGTGCCCTCGGGATAATAAACATCGAGCATATGCTCGTTTGTGCCGTCATCGATATAGGGAATGTCCTCAAGTCGGGTAACGCCCGTTTCCATAGTCTGCGAAGCCACCCTGCTCTTGTCAAAGGCGGTCACAATATCCCACACGATGGAAATTGCCTCCGTCACAAAACCTCTGTTCGTAAGGTCGCCCATTGCCTCGGGGCTTATTTTGTTGAGCTTTGTGTCAAGTGCAAACAGGCTGTTGAAAATGTCCGTAAGCTCGTTTTCCACATCATTGTATTCAATGTTTCCGCCCGAAAGTATAACCTTTTTGATAAGCGAATAAAGCCTTGTGAAAACTGCGTTTACCTGCGCTCCGAATTCGGTATCTCCGCCCGCCTCGGCAGCGCTTATCAGCTTGTCAATGTCCTTTTCCTTACTCTCAAATTCACGGGTAAGTCCGCTAGACACCTCGGCTTCGGTATATGCGCCGCTTTCCTGCGAAACAGCCTTTACCTTGTTTGAATAGTCGGTACGCCTTGCGAATAAATCGGTCTGATAGCATATCGGGCAGGTAAGAGCTATGACCAGCACAAGTGAAATTATCCTGTTAAGCCGTATAACCATATCCTTTACCTACTGAAAAAAGACGCAACGACAGACGCTATGTACATCATAACGTCTGCCGTTCTTGTATTTCTGAAAATATCAACCAATTTGTCTGAAAGTTCCTTAAAAGCTCTCATAAAATCACCTTATTTTGCGACGATATTTACAAGTCTTCCCTTAACATAGATTTCCTTGATTATATTCTTGCCGTTGAGCTCTTCGGCAATTTTTTCGTCAGCCTTTGCCGCAGCGATAGCCTCATCGTTTGAAGCGTCGGTTGCAACCTCGATTTTGGCACGGATTTTGCCGTTTATCTGAACTGCGATTTCAACGGTGTCGTCAACGCACTTCGCCTCGTCATATTCGGGCCATGTGCCGTCCTTTGCAATCATCTCGCCGTAGCCGAGAGTCGACCACATTTCCTCCGTGATGTGCGGAGCAAAGGGATTTACAAGCAAAAGAAGTGTTTTAAGCTCTGCACGGTTTATCTTGCCGTTATCGTAGATTTGGTTGAGAAGCGTCATCAAAGCCGCAATAGCGGTGTTGTACTTCATTTCCTCAATGTCCTCTCCGACTTTCTTCACGGTCTTGTGCATTGCGGAGGAAAGCTCCTTCGAATACTCGTCGCCGTCGGTCAAAATATCCTGAAGCTTCCATATACGGTCGATAAATCTCTTGCAGCCCTTAACGCTTGACTCGCTCCACGGAGCAGCCTGCTCATAGTCGCCCATAAACAGAACATAGGTTCTCAAAACATCTGCGCCGTAAACATCAACGACCTCGTTCGGGTCAATGACATTGCCCTTTGATTTACTCATCTTAACGCCGTCGGGTCCCAGAATAAGTCCCTGCGCCGTTCTCTTGAGGTAAGGCTCCTTGAACGGAACTGCGCCGATGTCATAGAGGAAGCGGTGCCAGAATCTTGAATAGATAAGGTGGCGTGTAACATGCTCCATACCGCCGTTGTACCAGTCAACGGGACCCCAATATTTAAGCTTTTCGGGGTCTGCCAGCGCCTTGTCGTTGTGCGGGTCGATATATCTTAAGAAATACCACGAAGAACCTGCCCACTGAGGCATTGTGTCTGTTTCTCTTCTTGCGTCTTCACCGCACTTCGGGCACTTGCAGTTTACGAAAGAATCGATTTTCGCAAGCGGGCTTTCGCCGTCCTGTCCGGGCTCAAAGTTTTCAACCTTGGGCAATTTAAGCGGAAGTTCATCATAGGGAACGGGAACCATTCCGCAGTTGGGGCAGTAAACAATCGGGATAGGCTCGCCCCAATAGCGCTGACGGTTGAACGCCCAATCCTTCATCTTATACTGAACGCCCTCTTCGCCGATGCCCTTTTCTTCAAGGTATTCAATCATCTTTGCGATAGAGTCCTTTTTATTGCTCATACCGTTGAGGAAGCCCGAGTTTACCATCTCGCCGTCGCCCGTATAAGCTTCAACCGAGATGTCGCCGCCCTTGATAACCTCGGTTATATCAATGCCGAACTTCTTTGCAAAGTCGTAGTCTCTCTGGTCGTGAGCGGGAACAGCCATAATTGCGCCCGTGCCGTAACCCATCATAACATAGTCGGAAATATAAATCGGGATTTCCTTGCCGTTGACGGGGTTCTTTGCTGTAAAGCCTTGAAGCTTTACACCTGTTTTATCCTTTACAAGCTGAGTTCTCTCGAACTCGGTCTTTTTCGCACATTCCTGTCTGTACGCCCTGACCTCGTCCATATTGCCGATGAGGTCCGCATACTTGTCGATTATGGGATGCTCGGGAGCCATAACCATAAAGGTTACGCCGAAGAGCGTATCGGGACGGGTGGTGTAAATTCTGAAGCTCTCGTCAGCCTCGTTCACCTTGAAGTTTACAAACGCACCCTTTGATTTACCTATCCAGTTTATCTGCTGAAGCTTGATGTTCGGGAGATAATCAACCTCGTTGAGTCCCTCAAGAAGCTTGTCGGCATATTTTGTGATACGGAGATACCAGACATCCTTTGACTTCTGAACAACCTCCGAGTGGCAGATGTCGCACCTGCCGCCCTGCGAGTCCTCGTTTGAAAGGACAACCTTGCATGACGGGCAGTAGTTTACCAATGTCTTGTCACGGAAAGCAAGTCCGTTTTCAAACATTTTGAGGAATATCCACTGCGTCCACTTGTAGTAGTCCTCCTGCGTGGTGTCGATAACCCTTGTCCAGTCAAATGAGAAGCCTACCCTTTTAAGCTGACTTGTAAACTTCTCTATGTTCATATCGGTAACTTTTCTCGGATGTATGCCCGTCTTTATAGCATAGTTTTCCGTGGGAAGTCCGTATGCGTCAAAGCCTATCGGGAAAAGCACATTGTAGCCCTGGAGGCGTCTTTTTCTCGAAACGACCTCAAGACCCGAATAAGCCTTGATATGTCCGACATGCATACCTGCGCCCGACGGATAAGGGAACTCGACAAGTCCGTAGAACTTGGGCTTATCCGAATTGTCAACAGCGTGGAAAACGCCCTCTTCGTCCCATTTTTTTTGCCATTTTTCTTCTGTCTGTCTGAAATTATAATCCATAATTGCACCTCTGTATCGGTAGTGATTTGTTTATTCGGTTATCCACTCTGAAATATCGACTTCTTTTGCGTCCTGCCAAAGCTTTTCAAGGTTAAAGTTTTCCCTGTCGGCAGGCGTAAAGATATGAACTACAACCGTTCCGTAGTCAAGCAAAATCCAGCCTGTGGTTCTGCCCTCGACATGGTTCGGTTCCTTTCCGAGAGCCGTAAGCTTTTCCTCCAGCTCCTCGGCAAGCGCCTTTATGTGAGTTGACGAAGTACCGCTTACGATTACGAAATAATCCGCAACCGAGCTCAAATCGGTAATTTCAAGAGCCGTAATATTTTCCGCTTTTTTGTTGTCAAGAATTTTGACGGCGTTTTCAAGCAGTTGGTTTGTCTGCATTGTTTTTATCCTTTCCCGCTTTTTCCTTTTCGGAAATTGCGACTTCATTATATGCGAGAATGCTGTCGGGATGAATTACAGCGCCCAGATCAACGCATTCCTTGATTGTAAACTGTAAGCCGTAAAGCATTGCCTCTTCAAGGCTTCTGTCCGCCTTTTCCCTGATTATGTCAACATCGGGGTAATTGCGCTCTGCCGAGGTGTAGTCCGCTATATACAAGACCTTTTCAAGAAGCGACATATTCGCCCTTGCCGTAGTATGATAACGCACCGCAGAGAGTATTTCCTCATCGGTCACATTAAGCTCGTGCCGTAAAAATGCCTCGCCGCTCATTGCATGCCATATTTTCGGGTTTGCAAGCTCCGTCGGGGTCATCTTGTGAGAATACTTTTCGATTATCTTCCGCTGGGTTTCGTAATCGGTATCTTTCATTATATCGTGAATAAGTCCTGCCGTAAAGGCTTTATCCTCATCCGCACCGTATTTTTTTGCAAGACGGCGAGCCTCGTCGGCAACATTGAGCGAGTGGTAAAACCTGTATTCACTCAATCTCTTTTTGATTTCTTCGACAAATTCTTCATTTCTTTCGGTATCCATAAAGTCCTCTGTCCTCGATATATTTTCTGACCGCAGGGTCAAGGTATCTGTCGGTGTTTCCACCCGATTTGAGCAAATTGCGAAGCTCGGTGGAGCTAATCTCGAACGGCTCCGTGGGGGAAATGATTATACCGTTTCCGCAAAGACCGTCAATCGGTATTTTGAGCACATTCTCCGAATACCGTCTCAAGCCGTCAATGCTTTCCTCCTCGCACCTTGAAGCAACGCACAGCGTACACATATCAAGTATTTCACGGTATTCATACCATTTTGCGAACATAAGGAACATATCCGAACCGATTATAAGATACAACTCGTCATCGGGATACAATTTTTTAAGCTCACGCAGGGTATAAACCGTGTAACTGTCCGTTTCCCGTTCGGTTTCAAGGTTGCTTATCTCAAACAGCCCGTCCGAAAAGGCAAGTCGGCACATATTGAGCCTGTCCGTGTCCGACTCCAAATCCTTTGCCGATTTGTGCACGGGAGTCTTGTCGGGGATTATCAGCACCCTGTCAAGCCCGAGGCTTTTTGCAAACTCCGCCGCAAGACGGGTGTGCCCTTTGTGGGGCGGATTGAAAGTTCCGCCGAAAACACCTGTTTTCATATTATTTTCTCACTGTTTTCTTCTTTTCGTGGAGCTTCGGATTGTATCTGTACAAAATCATAACTGCGCCGATAACGCCGACAACCTCGGCATTTGTTTTAAGCGCCAAACACTCGGCAACCTCTCTCGGTGTGTTGGGGCAGGTCTCTCTCAAAACCTTTAATTTAATAAGCTCTCTTGCGGTAAGTGCGTCGTCGGTCTGCTTGATGAGTGCGTCCGACATTCCGCCCTTGCCTACCTGGAAAAGCGCTTCAAGCGAATTTGCCTGCGCTCTGAGAGCGGCTCTTTCTTTACTTGTCATATTTTCTCCTGTTTGTGTTTTGTGTTTTTATTTGATGAAATCCGTAGGGACAGCCCTTGCGGCTGTCCGTAAATCCGCAAAAGTCGGTAGCGACAGCGAGCCGTCGGGAGGGCGTTTACAACCGAGCAGGCGAGCCGAGCGTGATTTTTGCGGAAAAGGAGGAGTTGCATAGTGAGTGAGAGGCAGCCAAAGGCTGTTGCGAACGATACGAAGCAAACGATGACGCCGTGCGAAGCACCCACACTTCTTCACTATTCATTATTCACTCTTCACTCGCCCGTAAGGGCGTTGTGCGGCGGGAGCAAGCCCCCGCCCTACACTGTTCAAGATAAATTAAAAATTGTGCCGTCCTTTTTATTACGCAACATTTAATTATATATACTTTTTAACTTCCTCTGCGAAAAGGCGAAGGGCATTGCCTCTGTGGCTTACCTTGTCCTTTTCCTCGGGTGTAAACTCGGCAAACGCTCTGCCGTCAATATAGAAAAGCGGGTCATAGCCGAAGCCGTTTGAGCCCTTTCTCTCGTAGCCTATAACGCCGTGGCACTCGCCTCTGACGGTAAACTCCCTGCCGTCGGGGAAAACGCAGCAAACGCAAGCGACATATTTTGCGGTTCTCTTGTCCGCAGGAACATCCTTTAAGCAGTCAAGCAACTTGTCGTTGTTCTTCTCGTCGTTTCCGTGGTCGCCCGCAAACCTTGCCGAATATACGCCGGGCGCACCGTCAAGGGCGTCAACCATAAGTCCCGAGTCGTCGGCAATGCACGGCATACCGCTTTCCTTACAACCCGAAACGGCTTTGAGCTTTGCGTTTTCCTCAAAGGTCGTGCCCGTTTCCTCAACATCGGTAAGCTCAATACCGAGCTCGTCCGCGGTTTTAACATTTATACCGAGCGGAGATAAAATTCTTTCAAGCTCGGCTCTTTTTTTCATATTATGAGTGGCGATTAAAAAGTCCAAAAAATCCCTTCTTTTTCTTGTTTTCTTTCTCCTCGGGCTCTTCGTCCTCGGCTGTTTCTTCAACAGCTTCGGTCTCCTCGGGCTGACTGTTTTCGTCTGCCGCTTCGGTTTTTTCCTCTTCGGGTTCTTCGTCCGGGAGAACCTCGTCGAGCATTTCGACCGCAAGCTCGTCGATTATCTTCGCTGCCTGTTGTAATTGAGAAACTCCGCTTTCATTTGAGACAGAGCCGTCTGTTTTTCCTGTTTTTTCTTCCTGTGAGGATGAAGCAGCTTCTTTACCGTTCTGCTTATTTTCATCTGAGCCGTCGCCGTGTCCATCGACACCAGATCGTAAATCGCCCAAGATGTTTTCAGTAATTTTTTCGCTTTCATTTTCATCCTCCTCGTATTCTATTTTCTGGAAAAGTCCGTCCGCAAACGCCTGCGGATTAAACGGCTGTAAGTCGTCAATCTGCTCGCCGACGCCTATGAACTTGACGGGAATACCCAATTCGTTCTTTATTGCAAGCACAACGCCGCCTCTTGCGGTGCCGTCAAGCTTTGTCAGGACAATTCCCGTTATCTCGGCAACCGCCTTGAACTCCCTCGCCTGGTTTACCGCATTCTGTCCCGTGGTTGCATCAAGCACCAAAAGCACTTCACGGTCGGAATAGGGAAGCTCGCGGTCAATAACCCTGTATATCTTTGCAAGCTCGTCCATAAGGTTTTTCTTGTTATGGAGTCTGCCTGCGGTATCGATTATTACAATATCGGTGTCTCTTGCCTTTGCTGCGTTTACGGTGTCAAAGACAACCGCCGCAGGGTCTGCGCCCTCTGCATGCTTGACAATATCCACTCCCGAGCGGTCAGCCCATATCTGAAGCTGATCTATCGCCGCCGCCCTGAAGGTGTCGGCAGCGCCGAGCAAAACCTTTTTGCCCTGTGCCTTGTACATTGCGGCAAGCTTGCCGATAGTGGTCGTCTTGCCCACGCCGTTTACGCCGATTACAAGAATTACGGACGGCTGTGTTATAAGCCCCATATCCTCGCCGCCGTAAAGAAGCTCGGCAACGACATTTTTCATTTCAGCCTTTATCTTGTCGGGAGTTTTAAGTTTTTTCTCCGCAGCATTCTTTTTGAGCGTTTCGGTAATCTGAACTGCTGTTACCATTCCGACATCTGCCATAACAAGAATTTCTTCAAGCTCGGCATAGAGGTCATCGGTAACCTCGTCAGCGTTATCGAAAAGGTCGTCGATTGCGCCCGACATTTTATTTCTGGTCTTTGTAAGACCAAAGTTGATTTTACTGAAAATTCCCATTGCTTTTTCCTTTCGGCATTATGCCAAACCAAGTTTTTTAGCCATTTCGGCGGTCTTTAATTCAAGCAGCTTCGATACGCCCTTTTCCTGCATTGTAACGCCGTAAAGGACATCTGCCTCCTCCATGGTGCCTCGTCTGTGCGAGATAAGAATGAACTGTGTGTTCTTGGTCATTCGTCTTACATAGCTTGCGTATCTTGCGACATTTACATCGTCAAGAGCCGCCTCGACCTCGTCGAAAATGCAGAACGGAGCAGGCGTAACCTTGAGTATCGCAAACAAAAGAGCGATAGCGGATATTGCCTTTTCGCCGCCCGACAAAAGGTCGATGTTCTTGACATTCTTGCCCGGAGGCTGAACCTTGATTTCAATATCGCACTCAAGCAGGTCAAGCTCGTTTTCAAGCCTCAATTCGGCTTTACCGCCGCCGAACAGCTCGGAGAAGGTCTCGCCGAAGTGGGCATTTATCTTATTGAAGCTCTCCCTGAACTGTGCCGCCATCTTGCCCGTCAGGTCAAAGATAAGCTTGTTGAGCTCATTTTTCGACTTCTCGACATCGCCTATCTGCTTTGACATAAACTCGTACCTCTCGGAAACCTCCTTGTACTCGTCTATCGCCGAAACATTTACCGAACCCAACGCCTTAATCTGCGATTTAAGCTCGGAAAGGCGTTTGCCCGCCTGCTGATAGTCGTCGATTTTAATATCGAGAGCCGCCGCCTCACGGCGTGTAAGCTGATACTCGTCATAGAGCTTTGCGCTCAATTCGTCGTATTCCTTGCGCATTGCGACTTTCTTCTCTTCAAGCCTTGCAAGTTCGTTGCCGAGCTGTTCACGCTCAACCGTCTTTGAACGCTCAAGGAGTCTCAAATCGCTCTGCTGTTTTTCGTATCCGTCTCGGCTTGAAATAAGCTCGTCAATCTCCTGTCTCGAAGCGCTTGTGCCCTTTTTCAATTCCTCGATGTTGAGCGAAAGATTTTCTATATTTTTGCTTAACTGCTCGTTCTTTTCGTTTATTCTTGCAATCTCGGCGTCAAGCACTCCCGCCTTGTCGGTGTGACCCTCCTTACGGGTGTTGAGATGTACAAGAGTGTCCGTGTTCGTCTCAATATCCTTGTTGAGCGACATCATTTTAAGGCTCAACTGCGCCGCCTTTTCGGAAAGCTCCTCACGCATTGCGGTGATGTTTTCCCTGTCGCCCGTCAGCTTTTCAAGCTCGCCCTCTTTTTGCGAGATAAGCGTGTTCAGCTCTTTTACACGGACAACCGCATTTGCGGCGTTTTCGGTTATTGTATCGATTCTCTTTTTAAGAGTCTGTTTTTCTTCGGCAAGCTCGCCTACGCCGCCCGAAACGGTATCAAGCTGTTCTTTTGCAAGCTTCAGGTCGCCCTCAAGCCTGATTTTCTCCTCGTTCTTACGGAGCAAGTCGCCCTGTGTGCCCTCCAAATCGGCAAGAGCCGCCGCCTTGTCCTCACTCAACTGCTTGAAATCAGCCTGCAAGGAAGCCATTTCGTTTTTCATGGCTTCAAGGCTCTTAGTGAGTTTTTCAATCTCGTTGCCTCGGCTCAAAATGCCTGCGTTCTGCGTTCTCGAACCGCCCGTCATACTGCCGCCCGCATTGATAACCTGTCCGTCAAGGGTAACTATCTTGAATCTGTAAGTGTATTTTTTCGCAATCGCAACCGCACAGTCAAGGTCGTCGCAGACAACCGTCCTGCCGAGGAGTGATTTTATAATCTCACGGTATTTCGGGTCGGTTTCGACAAGCTCCGAAGCCATATTGACATATCCGAACTCGTCGTCAAGTCCTCTTTCGGTAAGCGTTCTGCCCTTTATTGCGGAAATCGGCAAAAATGTAGCCCTGCCCGAATGTGAGTTTTTGAGGAAGCCTATTGCCCTCTTTGCGTCGTTTTCGGTTTCGGTTACGATGTTTTGCACCGCCGCTCCCAAGGCTGTTTCAATCGCCGTGGAATACTTGTCCCGTACCGTGATGAGCTGTGAAAGCGGACCGTGAATACCTCTGAGCGCTCCCCTTTGCTGTTCGCGGATAACCGCCTTTATAGCGCCCGAGTAGCCCTCCATACTCTTTTCAAGGTCGGATAAAATTCTTATTCTGTCCTCCGTTTTGTGGAACTCCCTTTCCTTTTCCGAAAGAAGCGCCTCACAGTCCGAAGCCTTTTTACCTCTCGACTCCAAGCGGAGAGTATAGCCGTCGATTGAGTTGTTGATAGAATTTATTTCGTCCTCGCACTTTTTGAGAGCTTCCTGTGCCGCCTCGTGCGATTTTTTATATTTGAGATAGACCTCCTGCCTGCCGCCGAGCGTGCTGTCGATTACCGCTATACGGTTCTTGATTTCCTCAACGGAGGAATTTGCGGTTTCGCTCAACACCCTGCAATCCGCAAGCTCTACGGAAAGAGCCGAAACCTCCGCAGAGAGCTTCTGAGCCCTGTCCGAAAAAGCGGCGTTGTCGGTTTTTATGCTCTCCTCTTTTGCGGTAAGCTCCGCCATCTCGTTTTCGAGGGAAGCAACCTGTGCCTTTGCGTTTTCGATATTCTGCCGGGCTTCCTTGATTCTCTCATCAAGATGCTGTTCGGTTTCGTTCTCGTCCGACTTGTCCTTTTGAAGTCTTTCAATCGTCTCGTTGTTATGTAAAATCGAGCTTTCCTCAACTTTGAGCTGAGTTTCAAGTGCCGAAATCTGCTCGTCCGATACAGACGACTGTGCCCTTATCTCCTCGATTTTGATGTTTATATTCTTAATTTCCTGCGTTGCGGAGTCAATCTTCTGCTCAATGGAAACAAGCTCTTCCTCCGCCTGCTTATAGTTTACCTCCGAAGCGGAAATCTTATGGTCCTGCTCACGAAGCCTTTCGTTTGTGCGGTCAATCGTGTTGAGCCATATGCCTATTTCAAGGTCTTTCCTCTCCTCGGCAAGGACTATAAACTTCTGCGCCTTTTCGCTTTGATTTTTAAGCGGACCTATTCTCGTTTCAAGTTCCGTGAGAATATCACGAAGTCTGACAAGGTTTTCCTCCGCCTGTTTAAGCCTTTTTGTTGCGTCCGCACGCCTGTAACGGAAGTGTGAAATTCCTGCCGCCTCTTCAAGCATTTCACGGCGTTCGCCCGTCTTTGAGGAAACCATATCGGCAATCCTGCCCTGTCCGACAATGGAATAGCCGTCCCGGCCGAGACCCGTATCCATAAACAGCTCGTTTATGTCACGAAGTCTTGACGACTCGCCGTTTATGAGGTATTCACTCTCGCCAGAACGGAAATAACGCCTTGTTACGGAAACCTCGTCATTGTCGTTCTGGAGGGTTCTGTCCTTGTTGTCAAGGCGCAGCGTTACCTCGGCAAAACCCTTTGCCTTGCGTATGTCCGTACCGTCGAAAATGACATCCTCCATCTTAGAGCCGCGCAAATTCTTGGTTGACTGCTCGCCGAGAACCCAACGGACAGCGTCGGAAATATTACTTTTTCCGCTTCCGTTCGGACCTACTACGGCGGTTACGCCTTTATTGAATTCAAGTACCGTTTTGTCGGGGAAAGACTTAAATCCCTGCATTTCCAGTGCTTTAAGAAACATATCATTTTTCCTTCACAATAATATCAAAATCTTCTAAAAAATCATTTCCCTTTATTGTACAATAAAATCCTTGATTTTTCAATGCCTTTTCATTTCTTTTTGACTGCCCTTTCGCCTTTGAAAGCGACTTTTCGGGAACTTCTATCACATATTCCTTTTCACGGCTTTTTCCGTTCAGCTCCGAGAGCATTTTTTCAAGATAAATTTCGCCCTCGCACAGCTCACGGAAAGCAGGATGATAAGCCCCTGCAAGGTAGCCGTCCTCCACATTTCCGCCCGAATGAAGCCCGAGCCTTATGACCTTTATCCCGTTTTCACGGAACATCAAAAGCAGCCTTGCACAGAGTCTTACCGCCTCATCAAGTGTTTCGGGGACATATTCCCCATTTTTCATACATTCAGCAAGCGGTGTGTTTTCAAGCACTATCGTGGGATAAATTCTGACCGTTTCGGGCTTTAATTCAATCAGCTTTTCGGCGGTTTTTATGTCCTTTTCAAAGCTTGAGCCCATAAGCCCCGTCATCATCTGAAGCCCCAATTCAAACCCGTTTTCACGGATGAGCCTGCTTGCGTTTTCAATGTCCTTTGCGGTGTGACCGCGCCTGTTGAGCCGCAAAACCTCGTCGTCGGTGCTCTGCGCCCCGAGCTCAATCGAGGTTACGCCGTATTTTTTGAGGATTTCAAGTTTATGCTCATTTATACAATCAGGGCGTGTGGAAATCCGCACACCCTTGAAATAATTTTTATCAATGTATTTTTTTGCGGCGCAAAGAAGAGAAATCATATACTCCTCGTCAATCGCCGTAAAGCTTCCGCCGAAAAAAGCTATCTCCGAGCTTTCCGTGGAAGTGTTTCCGCTTTTTATCGCAATTTCGCAAGCCGCTTCGACATCCTGTACGGTAAGCGCTTTAACGGAGCCCGAAATGGTCTTTTGATTGCAAAAGCTGCACTGATGCGGACAGCCTGCGTGCGGAACAAAAAGCGCTACATTTGCGTGTTTTTTCAAATCCCCATCAACTCCAAAGCCTGCTTTGCCGCCGCCTGTTCGGCTTTTTTCTTGCTTCCGGCTATGCCCTTGCCTATTACATTCGAGTTCAGATGCACCTCAACCTCAAAGGTCTTGTCGTGGTCGGGGCCCGACTCGTTTACAAGCACATATCTGAGCTCTTCGCCGTGATTTCTCTGCACAAGCTCCTGCAAAATGGTCTTGTAATCCTTAAAGCTCGGCTTTGTCTCAACATAGGGAGCCACGAAACGCAAAACGAATTTTTTCGCTTCGTCGATTCCTCCGTCAAGATAGATAGCCGCTATAACAGCCTCAAATGCGTCGGACAAAACCGACGGTCTGTTTCTGCCGCCCGTTATATCCTCGCCGTGCGACAACTTGATATATTCGCCGAGGTCAATTTTTTTCGCAAATTCATAAAGCGATTTCTCGCACACCGCATAGGAGCGCAGCTTTGAGAGGTCGCCCTCGTGGAAATCCTCGTGGTGTGAGAAAAGATACTCGGCAGTAATAAACCCGAGCACCGAGTCTCCCAAAAACTCAAGTCTTTCATTGTCCTTATATTCCCTCAAAACCTCGTTTGCGTATGAGGAATGAGTAAGAGCCCTGTCAAGCAGACTCTTGTCCTTAAACGAATAGCCTATTGCATATTCAAGTTCAGTCATCCTTTTCACCGTCTTTCATTGACTGAGATACAATATCTATAAACCCGCTGTCTATATACTTTATCGCCTGTCCTATGGCATTTTTGAAAGCATAGGCGTCCGATGAGCCGTGAGCCTTGATAACAGGCTTCCTGACGCCTATCAGCGGCGCACCGCCGTACTTTTTATAGTTCATCTTCTCCTTGAATTCGTCCATTCCCGACTTTATGCCGAGATACGAAAGCTTGGAGAACAGGTTTTTCATAAATATTTCTTTAATCTGATTTGTAATTGATTTCGCAACGCCCTCGTACATTTTCACGATAACATTGCCCGTAAAGCCGTCGGCAACGACAACATCCGCTTCGCCGAACGCTATGTTGCGAACCTCGATGTTTCCCGTGAAGTTTATGCCGTCGAGAGCGCTTAATTTTTTATAGGTTTCAACCAGCATCGGAGTGCCCTTTGTCTCCTCCGCACCGATGTTTGCGAGTGCGACACGGGGAGAGGAAATACCCATTATTCTCTCCATATAAAGGCTTCCGAGCCTTGCAAACCGGCAGAGCATATCGGGCGTGCACTCAACATTCGCTCCCGTATCCACAAGTATGAACGGACCTGCACTCGTAGGCATAACGGCGCCGAGGCAGGGTCGCTTTACGCCCTTTATGCGCTTAACTATAAGCGTGCCGCCGACTAAAATTGCACCCGTGCTTCCCGCAGACACAAAGGCGTCGCCCTCGCCGAGTGCAAGTGCGTCAAGACCTACGCCGAGGGAAGTACCTCTTTTGGATTTGAGTATTTCCGTGGGCGGAGTTGTCATTTCAAAGACCGTGTCCGCCTGCTTTATCTCAAAGGAAGAAATGTCAAGGGAATTATCCTTTGCGCATTTTTCGATTTTATTCCTGTCGCCCGTGAGCATTATATCAACGCCGAATTCCTTTTGCGCCTCGATACAGCCCTTTATTATTTCAAGCGGAGCGTTATCTCCGCCGAATGCGTCAACAATTATCTTCATATACCGTTTTCTCCTTTGAACGCCCTGAGGTCATCCATAGCCCGTTTAGCCAATGCCGAATACCTTTCGCTCTTATCCCTTATCTTATCGGGGAGCGCGGGCAAAACGCCGAAGTTTGCGCCCATCGGCTGAAAATTCTTAACCGTTTCGTCGCTTATATACCGTGAGAGCGCACCTATCATTGTGGTTTCGGGCAGGGTAACGGTTTCCTTTCCCGAAAGTCTGCGCGCGCAGTTGAGCCCTGCCATTATTCCCGAAGCCGCAGACTCCATATAGCCCTCAACGCCCGTTATCTGACCTGCGAAGAAAATGTTTTTATGCTCACGCAGGCTGAAATCGGAGCAAAGATATTCGGGCGAATTTATGAATGTGTTCCTGTGCATTACGCCGTAGCGCAAGAACTCCGCATTGTGAAGTGCGGGGAACATCGAAAACACCCTTTTCTGCTCGGGGAATTTAAGATTGGTCTGAAAGCCGACAAGGTTGTACATCGTCCCCTGTCTGTTTTCCTTTCTCAACTGAAGATTTGCCCACGGTCTGTGCCCCGTTCTCGGGTCAACAAGTCCGACGGGCTTGAGCGGTCCGTAGCGCATTGTGTCCTTGCCCCGTGAAGCCAAAACCTCAATGGGCATACAGCCCTCATACACATCCTTTTTCTTATCAAACGAATGGAGTTCGGCACTCTCGGCTGAAATTATCGCCTCATAAAACGCCTCGTACTGCTCCTTGTTCATAGGGCAGTTTATATAGTCGTCCTCGCCGCCCCTGTCGTATCTCGACTGGGTAAAGGCGAAGTCCATATCCACGCTCTCCGCCGAAACTATGGGCGCCGCCGCATCGTAGAACGAAAGCCCGTCACGGCACAGAGTATGTATGGTTTTTGAAATGCCGTCGCTCGCCAACGGCCCTGCGGCAATGATTACCGCATCCGCTTCGGGGAGTGATGTCACTTCTTCGTTTATTATTTTAATATTTTTACAAGCCTTTATTTTCTCTGTAACAGCCTTTGAAAAGAGGTCCCTGTCAACTGCCAGAGCGCCGCCTGCCGGAACGGAATTCTCCAATGCCGACTCAACGCATACGGAAGAAAATGTACGCATTTCCTCCTTCAAAAGACCTGCTGCGGAATTTAATCTTTGCGCTTTCAAAGAGTTTGAGCATACAAGCTCTGCGAATAAATCCGTTTTATGTGCGGGAGAACGCTTCTGCGGCTTCATTTCGTAAAGCTCGGTTTCGATTCCCGCCATATTCAGTTGCCACGCCGCCTCGCATCCCGCAAGACCTGCACCTATAACAGCCGCTTTCATTTATTCTTCCTCTTTTTTGGTTCTTTTCTTGCGCTCGGCTTTCTTTTCAAAGCCGCATTTTTCGTCAAGGCACACAAGCAGTCCGCCCTTGCGCTTGAACAGCGATTTACCGCACTTGGGGCATACCTCGTCCGTGGGCTTATCCCAGGTCATAAAGTTACACTCGGGATAGTTGTCGCAGCCGTAGAATGCGTAGCCTCTCTTTGATTTCTTTTCGATAACATTTCCGCCGCACAACGGGCATTTTGCGCTCGTCTGAACGACATACGGCTTGGTGTTCTTACACTCGGGATAGCCCGGGCAGGCAAGGAATTTACCGAATCTGCCGACCTTGACAACCATCATTCTGCCGCACTTTTCGCACGGAATGTCGGTAACATCCTCTTTGAGCTGGATTTTAACGCCCGACATCTCCTCCTTGGCTTTTTCGAGACTCTTCTCGAAGCCGTCATAGAAGGTGTGAAGCATTTTTATATAGTCAACCTCTCCGCTCTCAACCTTGTCGAGGTCGGATTCCATATTAGCCGTAAACTTGACATTTACTATATTCGGGAACTGCTGTTTAAGCAGGTTTACAACCGCCTCGCCGAGCTCGGTGGGCTTTAACTGCTTTTGCTCCCTGACAACATACTCTCTTGCGAGAATTGTCGAAACTATCGAAACATAGGTACTCGGTCTGCCGACTCCCGTTTCCTCAAGCGCCTTTATAAGAGCCGCTTCGGTGTATCTTGCGGGCGGCTGTGTAAAGTGCTGATTGCCGTTAAGAGATTTCAGCTTGAGAACATCGTTTGCCTTTATCGGAGGCAGTACGCTCTCTGCGTCCTCGTCATCGTCCGTTGAGACCTCATAAAGCTTTGTATAGCCGTCGAATTTAACCGTGTAGCCCGAAGCCGAAAATTCACAGAACCTGCCGTCTGATTTGTCCTTTTCGGTTGCGGCTTTAATGCCGACCTTGACGGTATCCTGTACGCAAGCCGCCATAAGACTTGCCATAAAGCGTTTCCAAATAAGCGAATAGAGCTTATACTGCTCAACCGTAAGGCTGTCCTTTACCTTGTCGGGAGAAAGCGACGGAGTTGTGGGCCTTATCGCCTCGTGTCCGTCCTGTGCGTTTGCCTTTGTCTTGAAATATCTCGGCTTTTCGGGGAGATAATTCTTGCCGTAGGTTTCGGTTATATAGTCGTTTGCCGCCGCACGAGCCTCCTCGGAGATACGAAGCGAGTCGGTTCTCATATAGGTTATAAGACCCATTGCGCCCATGCCCTTGATTTCCATACCTTCGTAAAGCTCCTGTGCTATCTTCATGGTCTTTCTGCCCTGATAGCCGAGCTTTCTCGATGCGTCCTGCTGAAGCGTCGAGGTCGTAAAGGGCGGTGCGGGCTGACGCCTTCTTGTGCCCTCTTTCACGGAGTCTACCGTATATTCCGCACCGTCAAGTCTTGCAAGATATGCGTCCGCCTGAGCCTTGTCGGCAATTTTTACCTTTCCTGTTTCATCGCCCGTAAACGAAGCGCAGAAAGCCTTTCTTGAACCGGGAGCGGTAAGCTTTGCGTCAAGAGTCCAATACTCCTCGGGCACAAACGCACGGATTTCCTCTTCCCTGTCAACTATCAGGCGTACCGCAACCGACTGAACTCTGCCGGCTGAAAGTCCTTTTCTTATTTTCTGCGAAACAAAGGGGCTCAACTTGTAGCCGACAAGCCTGTCGAGTATTCTTCTTGCCTGCTGTGCGTCAACAAGGTCAAGGTCAATTTTTTCGGGGTGTTCTATACCCTTGACAACGCTTGTCTTGTTGATTTCGTTGAACTTAACCCTGTTTTCGTCGTTTGTGTCAAGTCCGAGAACCGTTGCAAGGTGCCACGAAATAGCCTCTCCCTCACGGTCGGGGTCGGTTGCGAGATAAACGCCGTCCGACTCCTTAACCATTTCCTTGAGCTCCTTGACAAGCTTTTCCTTGCCCTTGACTATCGCATATTTGGGCGCAAAGTCGTTCTTTACATCAACGCTGAGCCTTGACGAAGGCAAATCCCTGATATGACCTACGGAAGCTGTAACCTTATAGTCCTTGCCGAGATATTTCTGGATTGTTTTTGCCTTTGAAGGAGACTCAACTATTACTAATTTCGACATATTAAAATCATCCTATACTATATTTTTTTATATTTTCTGCCGGGAAGCACCTCGATAACAGAGTGCATTTCAAGCTCGGTAATTCCCGAAAGTACCTTTACAACATTAAGTCCCGATTTTTCGACGATGGCATCAAATTCCGTCTCGCCGTCTATTGCCGCATAAATTTTCTTTGCGGTTTCGCTTGCCGTATCGGGTAACGGCTTCGGTTCCGTCTTTACGGGCTTTTCGGATACACTTTCCCGTCTGACGGTTTTCACGGGTTCCGCCGAATGCTCAATACTGCGGGAAAATGCGCCGTCACTTCTTGACAGCATAACCGCAAACGGTTCGTCCGCAAGAGCGAGGTCAAATTTCTCGGGGAAATCGTCCATAAAATCCTCAACGATTTCTCTCGCATTGAAAAGAGGCTTTGCCCCCTCGTTTATTATTTCCGAAGTGCCCGAATAGGCAGATGAAAACAAATCGCCGGGCACGGCATAGAGCTTTCTGCCCTGCGCCAAAGCGTCCTTTGCGGTAATGAGAGAACCGCTTCTCTCGCCCGCCTCAACGACAACCGTCGCAAGAGACATACCCGAAATAATCCTGTTACGCTTAGGGAAAGAAACCCTTGACGCCTGTGAAAAAGGCGGGAACTCGGTTATGAGCACGCCGTTTTTCTTTATCCTGTTACGCAAAGCCGCATTGGTTTTAAGATAATCCGTTCCGAGACCGCAGCCGAGCACGGCTACCGTCTTTTTGCCTGCACTCAAAGCGCCCTCGTGAGAGGCGGCGTCAATTCCGAGCGCACCGCCCGAAACCACGGTCATTCCCGCAAGCGAAAGCCTTTGTGCTATTGCGCCCGCAACCTTACAGCCCTGCACGGAAGCATTTCTCGTTCCGACCATTGCGATATTCGCTTCGGTCATCAAAACATCCGTATCGCCGTCCGCATAAAGGACTGCCGGCAAATCGGAAATCTGCGAGAGCAAAAACGGGTACTGTGCGTCCTGCGGAGTTATTATATCCCAATGTCTGTCCTCGCAAACCCGCATTATGCGAGCCGACTCGGACGGGCTGTGTTCGAGAAGCCGCTGAACATGCTTTTGGTCAACAATTCCCGAAATCCGCCACTCGTAGCTGCCTGCCTCGTACAGTTCCCTCGGGGAGCCGAAATATTCGATTATGGGTTTTATCTTGGCTCCCGCACCGTAGGCGTTCTGAAGCCAAATCCAATACTCACAGTCTTTCATCTCATTATTTCCCACATTGTGATAACGGCGGCAACAGAGGCGTTGAGCGACTCTGCCTCGCCTTTCATTTTTATTGTGATTTTTTCCTTTGCAACATTTTTGACATCTTCGGTAACGCCGTTGCCCTCGTTTCCGATAACGGCTATCACGCCGCCCGAAAAATCGATTTTTGTAATATCCCGTGCGCCCTCGTCGGGAACGGTAACCGCAGTGAGCATACCCTCTTTGTTTGCCTGCGAAAGCGTTTTCGCAAGGTCGTCAACCGTTGTAATCGGGATACGCAAAAGGCTGCCCATAGACGCACGCAGCGCCTTCGGGTTATACATATCACAGCCGCCGCAAACGATTATTCCGTCAATCCCGAGCGCTTCCGCGGTTCTTGCCACGGAACCGAGATTTTGCGGATTTTGGACATTTTCAAGTGCGATATACTTCTTTGTGCTCTCGATTTCAAACCCCTTGCGGTGTTTCATTTCGACAACGCAAAAAATCCCCTGCGAATTTACCGTATCCGAAAGCTTTTCCGAAACCTCCTCGGTTATCATATAAACGCTTTCGGCATTTCCGGAAATAAAATCCGTGTAGTCCGAAAATTTAGAAACGGCGGCGCAGGTAAAATACGCTTCCTTTATCGTATATCCGCTCTTTGCGGCGTCAAAGCAAAGCCTTGCCCCCTCCAAAACGAAAAGCGAGGTGCTTTTACGCTCCTTTGAGCTTGAGACAAGCTTTGCGACCGACTTTATTTTTTCGTTGTTTCTTGAAGTTATTTCAATGTAATTCATAGCGCAAAAATTAACCACGCCCCGAAAACAAGGCGTGGTTCCAGCTTATTTAAGTGCCGCTTTAGCCTGCTCTGTAAGAGCTGTGAAAGCTGCGGGATCCGAAATAGCGATTTCGGAAAGCATTTTACGGTTTAATGAAACGCCTGCCTTATTAAGACCGTTGATGAATGTTGAATAATTCATACCGTTCATTTTGCAAGCTGCGGAAATTCTTGTAATCCAGAGCTTTCTGAATTCTCTCTTCTTCTGCTTTCTGCCGATATATGCGTACTGACCAGACTTCATAACTGCCTGCTTAGCAGTCTTGAAAAGTCTTGACTTTGAGCCGTAGTAGCCTTTTGCGAGTTTTAATGTTTTGTTTCTTCTTTTGCGAGTCATCATCGCACCTTTAATACGTGCCATTTATTCTACCTCCGAAAATTTGTGAAAACGGTCGAAAACCGCATTTAATTTATTGATTATTTGTAAGGAACAAGACGCTTGATCTGCTTCTGATTCGTTACGTCTGCAACTGCGGTCTTGCGAAGATTTCTTTTTCTCTTCGTAGATTTCTTGTTGAGAATGTGAGACTTGTAAGCGTGTGCTCTGATCGGCTTACCGTTCTTTGATAATTTGAAGCGTTTTTTTGCTCCCGAATGTGTTTTAATTTTAGGCATTTCTATTTCCTCCTGAATGATTTGTTTACTTACTTGTTTTTAGCCGATAACGGTGCTAAGAACATAAGCATCTGTCTGCCCTCAAGCTTTGCGGGTTTTTCAACCGATGAAAACTCCGAGCAAACCTCGGCAAACTTCTTCATTGTTTCCTCGCCGATTTGCGGATGAGCCATCTCGCGTCCTCTGAAACGAATCGAAACCTTGACCTTGTGACCGGTCTTTAAGAATTTCATCGCCTGATTAGCCTTCGTATCGAAATCGTGCGTGTCGATGTTGAGAGAAAGTCTGATTTCCTTTGTCTCGATTATACGCTGGTTTTTCTTTGACTCTTTCTCTTTTTTCGTCTGCTCAAATCTGTATTTGCCGTAGTCCATAATCTTGCACACGGGAGGCTGTGCCTGCGGTGCGATTTTAACGAGGTCGAGATTTTTCTCCTCAGCCTTTTTAAGGGCTTCCTTGGCGGACATAATACCTAACTGTTCTCCGTCCGCAGAGATAACTCTGACTTCCTTATCACGGATTTCTTCATTGAGTTGCATTTCTTTGACAGCGATGGATAATCACTCCTAAACAATAAATTAAAGCGTGAACAAAAACCGTTCACGCTCAACACACACAATAAGACCGAGGTCCTAAAAAGTATTGACCTGTTTCATTAAAAATCACAGGTGAGAACGGGTGTTCCTCTTTGTTGTGCAGATATTATACTAAAACGCCGAGCGTTTGTCAAGCGTTTATTTCAAAAGCGTTGCGAGAAAAGCAAACCACTCCCTGACAATGACCGTCGGGAGCGAAAACGGCTTTGATTTTGAGCTTATGCTGTACGGCTCTATACCGTTTCGCTTTGCAAGCAGGGTTGAACGGAACTGATGAAAGTCCGTTGTTATTATAACCGCTTCGTTACCAAAATTGTTTTCGTCCATTATTCTTTTTGAAAAGAGCATATTCTCTGCGGTCGAGGTCGATTTGTCCTCAAGTATAATCCGCTCGGGAGAAATCCCCTTTGCAACAAGAGAATTTCTGATAGCCTCGGCTTCGGATATATTTTCGTCGTCGCCCTTGCCGCCCGAAGCTATTACGACGGCGTTTTCGTTTTCCGCAAGATATTTATATGCCGCCGCAATACGGTTTTCAAGCATTGTGCTCGGCGTTTCGTCGTTTACCTTACAGCCGAGGACAATCGCGGGAGTGTCCTTCGGTATACCGTGCGGGTCTGCCCTGAACGACAGTATTTTCACGGTAACCGCCGTGCAGTAAACCGCAAAAATTATAAGAATTACCGTAAGAATTTTCAGCACCGCTCTACCGCCTTTTTTCTTTTTAATTTCGGAAATTGCACTCTTTATCCTCTGTGAAAACACACCCGACAGTATAACCGCAATTCCGAGCGCCATACCTATTATACTTCCGGAGTTCAGCACAAATGACACAAACGGGGTAAAAAGTATAAAAATTACCGTTCCCGCAATGATTTTCGGTACGCTTACGGACTTTAATTTTCCTGTTTTCATAAAAGCTTTTCAACATCCTTTGTGTTAATACGCTTTGAGACTATAAAGGTCTTGCGTTTGAGCTTTCCCTTATCGGTCGAATATGTACCGTGTGCCTTTTTCTCGGGAGAGAAAATTCCGTATGAGGAGGTAACAACAGTACCGTCGGGCAAAACCACATTACCGCAGTATCCCGTGTCCGCATTTGCGGTAACGGACGGCTCGGTCTGATTGGGAAGATATGTGTGCGCTATCTTTATCCTGTAATCGCCCTCCCTGCCGTTTTTGAGGTCATCATAGCTTCCGACCCAGGCAATCCAGCCCTCGGAATACCAACCCCGAAGCTTCTTTTCACTGTATTTGAAATTTTTCCGTCTGTCCCTTTCAATCGAGCGGAATGTGATAAACAGCCTGCCGTCTGGAAGATAATCCGCTTTGTGGCGTTCGCCGTTTATTGCGCTCGGTGCAAAGACGGGCTGCGACCATGTTTCGCCCTCGTCCGACGAAAAAGACAGAAGCGAATTTACCTTTTTGGAATTGCTTCTGGTAATAAGCATAAGCTCGTCGCCGTTGCCGCCGTCGCTTCTTACGCACTCAACCTCGCACATCTGCGATTTCTTTTCAATTTCCCTGTATGCCGAAAAATACGGCACGGGCGTCGTCCAATGCACTTTGCCGTTGTCGTCAAAGGTCAGAAAGGTCTTGTAGTTGACAAAATTCTTATCGTGAAAAAGTCCCATCCACTTATCGATGAACTTTCCGTCTTTTTTAAGTTGCGTAAGTGAGCTCATTGCCACTATCGGATAAATCTCACCCTTAAAGAAGAGCTCAAATTCGGAAAAGCTTTCGCCCTCATCATCGGAAACAGAGCAGTTGAAGCCGCCCACCGAGGTCTTTTCATCCCACCATTTCGGATTGCCGCATATAAGTATCAGCTTGTCATTCCAATCGTGCTCGCAAAAGCTGAGCCTGTAAACGGTCGGCGTTTCCTTTGACAGCTTCCAGCTTTCGGGATGATTTTTCACGCCGTCGCCGTCAAGATATGTCCTGCCGCCGTCCGTGCTGCGCTTTGACAGTACCCGTCCCTTTCCGTGACCCTCGGGATAAAATGTAAGAATATCTCCGTTTTTCAACAATATGCTGTCGGGATGCCCGAGATAGCCGTTGCCCTCATCCACGGTTGTGTACTCAAAAAGGTAATCAAGATTTTTATCGGCTGTGCCGCTTCTTTTTGAAAGGTCAATCTGTTTTATTGTATAATTTTGCCCTTTATTTTTCATAATTTATCTCCGTATCAAAAAAAGACCGCCTTTACGGCGGTCCGTTTAACTTGAATTATTTTGCTTCGTCGTCCCAGCCGAAGTGATATTCCATACGGTCCGTACAACCGAATTTGAGGTTCTGCTTTCCGAGATAGCCGAGATCTCCGACCCCGTTTACAACCGTTGAAACATCCATATTCTTGTCATAGGTTACGGAAAGAATGTTGTCCGTAACGGCATTGAATGTTGCGGTAATCGTGCAGCCGTCAAAATCAATCGAATAATCGTCAACCGTGAAATAAGAAGAAGCCTTTTTCATCTCGTCGAGGATTGCGTTCTTGTCGTGCATCGAGTATGCCTTGAGAACCGAAGCCGCGTCGTCCTTGAGCTCGATTGTGATAATCCTCGTGATACCGGTTACCACCTTGACTTCCCGGTCTACCTCTTTGCCCTTTTCGTTTACAACCTTTTCCGTAACGGTCTGTGTTTCATACGAAAGCGAGCTTACCGCAGAAACAATATCATCCGCTGTGATTGCGCACGCCTTGTCCGAGCCGAGAAGATAAACAATGTCCGTAAGGTCGTCGCCCTTTTCGGTTGTTCCGTTCGGAAGATTTTTTCCTGCGCCCTTAACGACATAATAATCAAAGAACTTGGCAGCGGTTTTAACCTTGCTGTCGGTATCCTCTCCGTTTTGGCTGAAGTTGATACTGCCGCTGTCCGTCCAAAAGCTTTCCTTGTACTGCGTAATCGGTTTTTCCGACTTTGCGTTATTGATTTTGTTTACAAAATATTCGACAACATTAGCCTCATTCGCCTTAATCGAAGCCTTTTCCTCCTCCGAGAGAAGATTGAGGACATCTTTCCACAAATCGTCGTCGCTGAACTTTGTCGTGATGTCGTTGTAGCTCAAATCAATGGTAATGTCGTCCGAGAGCTCGTCATAGTCCTCAAAAAGAGTACCGAGCTTATCCGCCGGAAGAACCGACTTCAATTCGCCGTATGTAAATGTAAAGCTTGAATCGTTAAGGTCAACCTTTGCGCTTACCGCCTGAGGTATTTCCTCCTCGCCGCCGATTACATCCTCGGCACTGCAGGAAGCAAAAATCATAACCGTCATAACGATGCAAAGCACAACGGCAACCGTTTTTTTCCATGAAAATTTCATATACTTGAATCCCCTTTTGCGTTATGAACTAATAATAACACAAATTATACTGTTTTAACAATAGAAAACCGCTATTTTTTAATAAGTATCTTTCAGACCCTCGCTGTCATACAAAAATGCGGTTTCAAGAAGTACATTTATACTTGCCTCAACCGTTTTGGGCTCAAGAATATCGGGCTTGTCGTCTCTTGTATGATAATAGCTTGCGGGAGTCGGGTCCATAGCGGCAAGCGCCGAAGCCCTGATACCGCTCTGCTGAATAGCAGCAGCGTCCGACGAGCCGAAGTAAACCTTTGAATAAGGAAGGTTGAGACCCGCATTTTCGCTTGCTTTCTTAACCATGGCGCAAACCTGCTTGTCAAGGGTTACCGTGCCGCTCATATCCTTATTGTAAATGCCCATATAATCGTAATCTTTAAGTGTATCAACGGCAATCGCAACAGTCTCTATACCGTCGTTTGCGTGCTTCTTGGCATATGCTCTCGCACCTCTGAGTCCGCATTCCTCGCAACCCGTGGAAACCGCAACGACATCTGTGTGCTCAAAGCGGATGTCATTCGCTTCCATATAGCGGATTACAGCCATTGAAGCGAACACGCCCGTGAGGTTATCGTTGGCACCGGGAACAACAAGCTTCCAGTTTACGAAGAACGAGCAGGCAGCTATCGGAACAGCGGTAATGAACGCAAGCACGATAATTACAATGTCAAGCCAGTACGGAACATTGAAGAACGAAACAACATCGAGCACAAGGTTCAAGCCGATAGAACCTATCGAAAGAGCTATCATTCTTATAAGGAATTTTCCGCCGCCGAGATGTGTGAAATACCACTCGTATGCCGAGTCGATATGACCCGCAAAAACAATTCTTTTCTTTGTCTCTCCCGAAGCCTTGCGGGTGCAAACCACATTGCACGACTGCCTTTTCGGGAAGAACGGGTCAAGCATTTCCTTATAGAAAAGGAACTCGCCGACCATAAGTATTACCGAAACAACCGTAAGCACCGTTGCCGCAATGCCGAGGCCCGTATTCGCCGCCTCAAAAGCGTTGAACTGCTTTAACAACAGGCAGATAATCGACGCAAGCATAAGCACGACATCAATTACGACCCAGCTCATAAACGCCTTGGGATGAACCTCAAAGTCCTCTATTTCAACACTGTCGCAAACATTTTTCATTGACTGTGCGACATATGACTGAGCCTTTCTCTCGCTCTCTTCTCCCGATTCACGCGGACCTATCTCCGCACAAACCTTTTTGACCTCACGCACTGCATAGTTCGTCATTTCACGAAGTCGTGAAGGATAATTGGAATTACTTTCACTTGCTTTCATTGAAGCTACACTCCTGTCCGAAAAAATAAATCAATATATTTTAGCACATTTTTTTACATTTGTCGATAATTAAATATCTCCGTAAAAGCCGACATTCACAAGTCGGGTGTGCAATTAAATCAAAAGTGCATTAAAAGTACATATTTTTTATTATTGTATTGATTTTCGACTTATGATATGTTAAAATCGTTTTGCAACAGAGGATAAATTATCCTCGGATAATAGCAAAAAGCATAATTTGTTTTAAGCGATTAGGCGATTGTTTCTTCTCTCATACTCAATCAGAGGGAGAAACAGCTTTTTTACTCCTTCTGAAATTTAGAAGAAGGAGGTGGTGCTTATGAAAGCTTACTTAATAAGCACCGATTGTATCGTTGATTGCCATTGGCGATTTATTGACAATTATTTCGATTGCCGTAACGGTTATTTCCATAGTCTTAACGGTATCGGATATTTTGGATTAACAACATACAGCAAAAAGACCGCCTACACCTTCCAAGCATAGCGGTCTTTTTCGCATCAAGAAGGAACAATCACTTAATTGTCCTCTGTTGTACTTTCATTATAAGTACATTCCGGAAAATTGTCAATACAAATTTTCGCATTTATTCGCATTTTCTCCGCCGTCAAACGGCGGCTTATTTTTTGCCTTAATTGATTGACAACCGCCCGCAAATTGCATAAAATATATTCATTCACTTGTGAAAGGCAAAAGATATGGAAAAAGGAAAGAAAAAAGGCATAACCAAAAGAGCGCTACGCACAAAGCTCATACTGTTAATCGTTCTTGCGGTAATTATGGTACCGCTTGTTATTTTATATAAATCGGTCGGAGACACCACCCCGAAAATAAAGCTTTATAACAGGAACGAGGCATCGGATACAACCGAAGAGGAAACAACCGAGGAAGCTTCTTCCCCTGCCGAGCCCGTTACGGACGAGCCGCAAACGGCAGAACCTCAGACGCAAGCCCCTGCGGCAAAAGCTCCTAAAAAAGATAAAACGATAGTTTCGGTTACCGACTCCGAAAATTGGTCAATAGCTATAATCAACACAGAATACCCTCTGCCCGACTCATATGCTCCGACGCTTTCAAACGCAATAGACGGAAGCGATATTCAGCTTGACTCAAGGGTCAGCGAGCACTATTCGCAAATGTATGCCGCCGCAAAGCAGGCGGGTTGTGTGCTCACGCCTTATTCGGGTTACCACACCTACACCCTCCAGGAAAACACATATAAAAGGAAAGTAAATTTCTATGTGAACCAGGGTATGTCCGATGCTGACGCAGCGGCAAAAGCGCAGCAGCAGGTGCTTCCCGCAGGCTGTTCCGAGCACAACGCAGGGCTTTCAATGGATATAGTCAGCGCAAGCTCCGACTTTGTAAACACCAAGGAGTACAAATGGCTTTGCGAAAACGCACAGAATTACGGCTTTATTCTCCGTTATCCCGAGGATAAAACAGCAATAACAGGTGTGAACTTTGAGCCGTGGCATTGGAGATATGTCGGCGAAAAGGCGGCAAAGGAAATGAAAGAAAACAACCAATGCCTTGAAGAATATCTCGGTTTGGCGTAAGTGCAGATACAAAACACCCCCGAATATGCCCGTGAGAGCGTGTTCGGGGGTTATTTTTATCTTAATCGCTATCTTCTTTTTATTCCGGACTCTCTGTAAATCCTGTCCATTATTTCAAGGTCCTTTTTATCGGTGTCCTTGATTTTTACAAGCTTTTCTCTTGCTTTTTTACTGAACAGCCGCTCAAACAGGCGGACTATCCAAAACAGCGGTAAAAGCACGGGAGCCTTTTTGAGCACGGGGAAAAGCAGCCGCATATGCTTCAGCGGCGGGAACACCGACATCAAAAGCATTTCCGCCTTTGAGCGATTTTTGCCGTCTGCGCTTGCCACGCCCGTGTTTTTGACGGGAGGTCCGAGAACAATAAAGTTTTCGGTAATTTCAAGCGAGGACTCCTTTTCCGAATTTCCGAACATACCGTCCGCAACCCTCTCGATTTTTTTAACGAAATCATCAAGCCAGAGCTTTTCAAATTCCTTTTCGATATACGGAAAATCGAGTTTATCCGACATTTTCTTACGCATAAGATATATATCCATAGTCGGTCTGAAGCATGCGCCGCCCGTTGTAAAATGCTCCGCCAGATGAGCCGCGGTATAAATGTACATATCGCTGTAGGTCATTGCATATTCGTGCTCGCCGATTTTTTGCGCCTTATCCCATACGGATAGAAAATAGTCATACATATAATATTCTTCAACAAAAAGCGTGTTGTGAAGTTCAACGGTCAAAAACGGTTTTTTCGTAAACGCAACGTCTTTCCCGTTGTCCGCCTTTTGTTCAAAGCCGTGCGAGAGCAATATTTTTTTTGCCTTTTCCGCATCGTCCGAACGGACAAGCACATCGGTATCCGCCATAAAACGGAGCTCGGGCGCAGGATAGAGCTTTTTAAGATGCGAGCCCTTTAAGAACATAAAGTCAATACCGTTATCCGAAAAGTCTTTTCTTATCCTGTCCGTTTCGGCTTGCTGGCTTATCTCACGGGCAACCACCGTGCGGTACGACTTTTCAAGTCTGTCGTTGTACTCGAAGTCCTGACCTTTGAGCGCAAGATAGCCGATAGCCTGTAAAGAGTTCTTGACAATAAGCTCCAAAAGCAGACGGTCGTTTATATTTTCGGGCATTTTCGGTATTTCGTCCGAATTGATAACGGCGCCGACCGCTTTCAAAAGATATTCTTTTGTCTCAATAAGCTCTGACATATTTTCTCCTGTTATTCAAGTGTAAATTCCGCAAGCAACGGGAAGTGGTCGCTCGGATAAACGCCGTCAAAGGTGTCTGTTACAACCTTATAGCTTTTGACATTTATGCCTGTTTTTGAAATCATAAAGTAGTCGATACGGTTCCTGTCAAGCTCCTTGCCGAAATTCTGATAAGTGCAGGAGTCGACTGCGTTGTCAACCTGATACCTTGCATCAAGGAAATCCTTTGTAACATTTTCATAGGTTACGCTACCCTCTTCGGCATTGAAATCGCCCATAATCATACTCGGCAGCGAACCGAACTGTGAAATTTTGTCGAGCACAACGCCTATGCCGTTTATTCTTGCCTCGTCGCTGACATGGTCAAGATGCGTGTTGAAAACGACAAACTCCTTTTCGGTTGATTTTTCTTTGAGAATAACATAGCTGCAAATCCTGTAACATTTTGAGTTCCAGTCCTTGCTCATTACCTCGGGAGTTTCCGAAAGCCAGAAAGAGCCCTTGTCCACAAGGTCATACATATCCGTGCGATAGAAAATCGGGCAACCCTCGGAAAATGTCGACTCGTCACGGTATGTAATGACCGAATCGAAGTCTGTGAGGCAATCCTTGAGATATGCGTACTGCCACTTCGTAGCCTCCTGGAAGCCGATTATCGACGGCTTGTTGTTCTCAATGTTTTTAATTATAAGATCGGCACGGTAGAACCAGCTTTTCTTGCCCGTATCGAGCGGATTTATACAGCGCAGATTTGCGCTCATAACCCTGATAGGTTCGTCAACTTCCTTGATGTCCGTAAACTGTGCGGGCTTCTTTTCAGCTTTGTAATGCGGATAATATCTGAAAAGCAAAAACGCCGTTATCGCCGCCGCAACAAGTATCAGCACCAAAACGATTATAAAAATCTTAACCCCTTTTTTCATAATTACCCTCCGTTAAATAATTCGTTGAGAAAAGCGAGAATGTTATTTTCGCTTATCAATGCATTGAAACAGCACTCATCGGTCAAAATGTCAATGTTTTCCTCGGAATATTCGACCTGCTTTGACAAATAGCGGGTGTTGAGCGGCAAATCCCCGTTCACACAGTCAAAGAGAATTTCAAACACCGTCATCATAACCGCAAATTTGAAATGAGCCGATACATCTTCGTCAAAACATGCCTTTATAAAGTGCCTGAAAACGAAATACGAAAAAGATTTTTCATACCGTATTTGTTCTTTAGATAAATTTTTACTAAAGCGTTTCTTTATCTCATCAAATGTCAGCGCTTCAAGTGCTTCGGTATAACCGTCCCACAATTCGTCAAAGGGCGACATCTCTTTCATTATTACGACACATTCTCCGTAGAATGAGTCCGTACCGCTCTGTGCCCCGACATCTTTAACGCCTGTTTCGCCGAAGCATTTTTCCACCCTTTCGGTAAAGGACAAATCCCGTCGATTGATAACGGAAAACAGCCTTTGCCGAAGTGAAAACATCTCTTCGCATACTTCCTCGGGCGTGTCGTCGTCCGCCGCCTCTTCGGTTTCAACGCTCTCATATTCGAGCACGCCGTCGCCCTCGAACAAAAGCCTTACCGCCTCTTCGCAGCAAAGCCCTACGCCTGCGTCTCGGAAATTTCCGTACCACTCATAAAACCTCGGGTGCTCACGGCAGATGTCGCAAAGCATATCCTCCCCGTGAGAGAGAATAATTTTACAAAGTCCGTTTTCTTCAAGGAACGGACAGCGTTCGTCCCTTGTAAGAACAAAATGGGGAACGCCGTCCGAAACGGATATATTCTTTTGAAAATCTTTCGGCATAAGCCGATATTTTTCATATGTATCGGTGTCAATATCGATTTCCCAGCCGATGCAGCAGCTGTCCGTACAGCGGTCGGCGATACATCTGAAACGCCGATAGAACTCGGGAAATGTAAGTGTCATAATTATTTTGACTTATGCGCTTCAACCTTGAGAAGCGTGCATTTAACTCTGTATGAGTCGATTTTGATTTTGATTTTCTTTGTTTTTTTCGGTCTCTTGAAGCAGATAATCTTCTTGTAGCCGATAACCGTCTTTTTGGAGATTTTTCTCCACCTGCCGAACTGCTCAATATATACGGAGAATTTCTCTATCTGCTGACCCGTTGCGATATTCTCCTGCAAAATAAGAGCGTCAAACTCGGTCTTTTCGGGGAATTCAAACACAATTTCGGGTGCTTCGTCATTCTCGCCCGCCTGCCAATAGAGCGTATCGTCGGAGGAGATTATGTTCTTTGCGCTTTCGTTATTCGACGAAGCCGTAACGGTCGCATTTGCCAAAAGGTCCTTGGGAAAACGCCTGTCAAGGGTACGTTTGAAATTTTCAAGCAAAAGCACATCTGTTTCGTAAATTCTGCCTGTTTTATCGGGCGGAACATTCAAAAGCAGGGTGGAGTTGTTGCCGACCGAGCTCAAATAAATGTTCATAAGCTTTTTAAGTGATTTCTGCTTGTAGTTTTCGCTCTCGTGGAAGAACCATGCGGGCCTTATCGAAACATCGACCTCGGAGGGGTACCAGATAAGCTCGTCTGCGTCCTTGATAGCCTTTCTCGAACCCATGTCCATAATCATCTGACTTTGGCTCTTGCGGAACTTCTTGTTATCCTCTTTTTGGGATTTTTCGGCAGTAAATTCGCTTATCGAATAATACGAGGGAACAACGCTCCACTCGCTCTCTCTGCCGACGCCCGCTTCATTGCCTACCCAACGGACATCGGGTCCGCAGATGTTAATTGTAGCCTCGGGCTGAAGCTCACGCATAACCTTGTAAAAGCCCTGCCAATCGTACTTCTGAACCTTGCCGTTCTTGCCCTCTCCGCAAGCGCCGTCAAGCCATATGCAGAATATATCACCGTAGTTTGTGAGAAGCTCTCTCAACTGATTTTTATAATATTCGTTGTATTCGTCGCCCTTGCCGTAGCTCGGCTCGTGCCTGTCCCACGGAGAAAGATACACGCCGAATTTCAATCCGTATTTTCTGCAGGCGTCGGAAACTTCCTTTACAACATCGCCTTTTCCGTCTCTGAACGGACTTGCTTTAACCGAATAATCGGTATATGCGCTCGGCCAAAGGCAAAAACCGTCGTGATGCTTACAGGTTAAAATAAGTGCGCTCATTCCGCCGTTTTTAATTGCCTTTACCCACTGCTCCGCATCGAAATCCGTAGGATTGAACAGCTCGGGAGACGCGGTTCCGTCGCCCCATTCCTTACCCGTAAATGTATTCATACCGAAATGACAAAATGCATAGAATTCAAGCTTCTGCCATTTGAGTTGCCGTTCCGAGGGAACAACCTGCGCCGCACGCTTATAAGCCTCGACCATACTAACACCCGCTTTTTCATAATAATATACTTAGAGTATATCATATATAATCCGCCTTTTCAATCAAATGTTGACTTGCGTATAATGAAAAGTGTATCATATATTCGGTGATGTCTATGGCAGGATTTGCCGATAAAAGGAACATAACGCTGTTAAACTCCGTATTTTCGCAAAGTGAAGAAATCGGCAGAGAGTATCTTGACGGCGTGGATATTGACAGGCTTCTGTCGCCTGTTTTTGAGGCACACAATATGCCTGCTCCGAACAACGCAAAGCGCTACGGCGGTTGGGAGAGAAAAAGTGCAAACAACTGGGAGAAGAGCCCCGAGACATTTTCGCTTGCGGGACACTCGCTCGGGCACTTTTTGAGTGCCGTTTCGGAGTGCTATGCCCAAAGCGGGGACGAAAAGCTCAAGCAGAAAATTTTATACATTGTCTCACAGCTTGAAAGCGTGCAAAGCAACGCAAAATCGGGATATATAGGCGGCTGTAAAGAAAATTGCTTTACAGAGCTTTTCAATAAAAATCTGACTTCTTGGGCAGACGGATATTGGGTTCCCTGGTACAATGTGCATAAACTTTTCAAGGGCCTTACGGACGCATACTCGGCTACCGAGGACCAAACCGTTTTAAGGGTTCTGTTACGGTTTGGCGATTGGGCTTGCGACGGTCTGTCGGATTTTTCGGACGAGGATTTTGAAAAAATGCTCGAATATGAGCACGGCGGAATGAACGAGGTTTTCGCAAATCTTTATGAAATAACAAAGAGCGAAAAATATCTTTGCTTTGCCGAAAAATTTACTCATAAAAAGCTGTTCCGCTTTCTTTTGAAAGGCGAAGATAAATTGGACGGTTGGCACGCAAATACCCAAATTCCCAAGGTAACGGGTATGGCGGCAATTTACGCAGCCGCTCCCGAAACCCATAAAGAATACAGGACTGCGGCTGAAAACTTTTGGCGTTTTGTCACGCAGGACCGTTCTTACGCAATAGGCGGCAACTCCGACAAAGAACATTTTGAGAAAAAAGGAAAAGAGACTCTCTCAAAAAAGACATGCGAGAGCTGTAATACATATAATATGATGCGGCTTTGCGAGTATCTTTTTTCTTTTGAACAAAAATCGGAGTATTTTGATTGGTACGAAAACGCACTGTTCAATCATATTCTTGCCCAGCAGGACGAAAGCGGAGCAAAAATGTACTTTGTCTCTCTTTTGCAGGGGCACCACAGAACATATGAGGAAAAATATAAATCCTGGTGGTGCTGTACGGGCACGGGAATGGAAAACCCCGAAAAGTATGAAAACAACATCTTCTTTTTTGACGGAAACGCTCTTTACATCAACCTGTATCTGCCGTCTCGGCTTGAAACGAACGGTATCTCTCTTGAAATAGACACCGATTATCCCTATTCGGATAAAATCAATATTACCGTTAAGCGCAATACCGAAATTGACAGCTTAAAGCTTCGCATACCCGAATTTTCCCACAAAGCCGCCGCAATCAGGCACGGTGCGGAAAAGTTTAGGGAAATCGAAAAGGGATATTTCACTGTCTCAAACATAAAAAGCGGAGATACCGTAGAACTTACACTGCCTATGGGAATAACCGAGTATAAATCCCGTGAAAAAGATGTCTGCGCCTTGAAATACGGTCCCGTTACGCTCTGTGCACCGCTCGGCAAAATTACCGACAAGGTTTCCGAATACATTTCAAACGAGCTTTTGATTGACGACATAACCGTTGAATATCCGTCGCTTTTATTAAACGGGAAATCGGCGAAGACCTGCGTTGAAATATCGGACAGGAAAAAGCTGATTTTCAAAATTCCCGCAAAATACTCGACCCTCGGCAAGCCTATTATGCTCAAACCATTCTTTGAAACAAGGCACGAATTTTACACGGTATATTTTGATAAAAAGTAAATAATACAAGCAAAAAACCGTTCTCTCGATTTGGCTGAGAGTTCATAAGGAAGTATTGGTTTCTCGCATAAAAATTTATTATG